>CETE01016337.1_pt1 | contig 18013 bp, 17 predicted proteins | sample 531241 | NCBI WGS metagenome assembly CETE01 (sample SAMEA2622336, study PRJEB7988) | marine metagenome | biome: marine biome (ENVO:00000447); feature: deep chlorophyll maximum layer (ENVO:xxxxxxxx); material: "saline water (ENVO:00002010), including plankton (ENVO:xxxxxxxx)" | depth 30 m
TTTTTGCAAGGATGTGCATATTTTAATACATTTTATAATGCTGAAGACCACTTTAGTAGAGCAGAACAATTAAGAGTTAAAAGCCTAGGACAACCACTATCTTCTCAAGTAGTTCAGTTGTATGGTAAAGCAATTGAAAAATCTGAAAAAGTTTTAAGAGAATATTCTGATAGTAGATATGTTTTAGATGCAAAGTTGATTAAAGGAAAATCACATTTTTATAGAAGAGAATATGATAGTGCAAAATCCATTTTTACAGAACTATCTAATGAAAAGAGCGAAATGCTTAAGCTTGAATCAAAATATTGGCTTGCTTTATGTAAATGGAAAGATTTGAAGCCACAACCAGCAATTAGCGACTTAGAAAAATTAATGAGTCTAACAAATAGTAAAGAATTTCAATCTCAGATTGCTCTATCAATTGGAGAAATATCATTAGAAATCGATAATCTTAATAAAGCCTCTATCAATTTTAATTTAGGTGCAGAGTTAAGTAAAAATAGAATATTAAGAGAGCAGGTTTATTTTCAATTAGCTGAAATTTCATTCGAACAATCAAAGTATGAAGATGCTCTTAGTAGTTACAAGAAAGTTTTAAACAACACTATCTCACCATCGAGAATTAAAGAATCGAATCTTAAAATAGTTCAAATTTATAGACTTCAAGGAAATCTTGACATGTCATCTGAAAAAATTAAAGAATTATTAATAGATAATGATTTTAATTCAATTAAAGGAGATTTAGAGTTAGAGCTTGTAAAAATTGAGCTTCAAAGAGGTAAAATTGAATACGCAATTGAAAATTTAGATAGAATTGGACAGGATTATCCAAACACAAAAACTGCTATTGAGTCATACTACATACTATCAAATATATATTTAAAATCACCAAATACTGATTTTGAAAGAGCGCAGTTTTTTATGAACGAATCAATGAGACAAAATAATAACTCAGAGTTCAAAGTTCTTATTGGTAAAAAGAGAGACGATGTTAATAAGTTAATCAAACTTAATAAAGATCTATTGACTGCAGAAAATGATATAAAACCTCAATTAATTTTCAATATAGGGGAAATTTTAGCATTTAATTTATCAAGTCAGAATGAGGCAGTTTTGTACTTTGAAGAAATAATAAAAAATTACCCTAACCATCATTTATTTTCTTCGGCAGTATTTTCAATATATCTAATATATGATAATGAAAAAGATAAAAAATCTTCTAAGTATGAAAATATTATATTAAGTCAATTCCCGAATTCAGATTTCTCAAAGTATATATTTAAAAATAAAAATTCCGAATCAAAACATCTTCCTTCAGAGACTTTATTAATGGCAGAAAGTAAAAAGAATACTGATATTGATGAGTCATTAAATCTCTATAAGAAAGTAATTAATATTAATAATGAAACTACTTCTGCATTGATTGCAGCCTTCTATTTGGCAAATTACTATGATTTTGAAATTTCAGACACAGATAGTGCAAAATATTATTATGAGTTTTTGGAAAGAAATCATCCTTTTTCTGAGCAAGGGAGTATTGCAAAAGAAAGATTAGAGGCGTTGAGTGTTCAATAACTTAAGGTCAAAATTTTTATCATTACAATTTCGTATTATTCGAAGAAGCGTTATTACTATTTTAGCCTCTTTTCCAAAAGATCTTGAAAGAGCAATTATTTTTGGAGATGCACTAAATCATTTTTTGATGTCAACACCATTAAAGTACCTTTTTAAATTTGCTGTTCCAAAAAATATAGAAGTTAAAATGTTTGATTTGAAATTTGCTTCTCCATTAATATCAGCATCTTTCAAAGATGATGTAAGCTCGCTATTTCAATGGCAATTACTAGGAATTGGAGGTATAACCTATAAAACTGTCTTAAAAGACCCATCTAAGGGCAATAATAGGCCTAGGATTCAAGAGGTTAGACATAATGGTCGTTATGGTATTCTAAATTCGCTTGGGTTGCCTACAAAGGGAGTTAAAAAATTCAAAAAACTCATTAATAATAAAAAACTAATTAATTTTGGTAGACCAATAGGTATTAGTATTGGTGGAAATAATGTTCAGGATTATTACGATGTCTTTAAAGAGATTCATAGTACATTGGAGAATATTGATTTTAATCAATTTTTTTATGAATTAAATATTAGTTGTCCTAATACATCAGATGGTAAATGTTTAAGTGATAACTTAGAGGGTTTAGAGAGCTTGCTCTCAAAAATGAGAGCCAAAACTTCTCGACCAATTTTTATTAAAGTTTCTCCAGATAGTTCAAGAGAAGAAATCATTAAAATTTGTGATATTTTAGAAAAAATGTCATTTGTGGCAATCAATTTAGGAAACTCAAAATATATGACTGCAAAATCTTTAGGTCTAAACTCAGATAACTTTTCAAAAGATGGGGGCGGTTTAAGCGGAGAAACTCTTTTCGACAATACATTAGAAATGGTAAAGCTAGTTTCAAGTAAATATAAATTTCCTATTATAGCTACAGGAGGTATTTCCAACCTTTCAAATGTTGAAGAAGTATTAAATGCTGGAGCAACCATAGTAGGGATGGCAACATTGCTTGTATCCGATCCACTTAAAATTCCACAAATAAACAAAGAGCTATCAAAAAATGATTAAAAAGTATTTTATTGTAATTGCAATGCTGTTTGTGTCCTGTGGTTCCAATATTGCCTATGGAGATTATGTCGACACAACTGGCATGTCTCGAAAACAAATTGAGTCGATAAAAAATCATCCAAAAGTACAAATTGGTATTGCATCATACTATGGTAAGAAATTTCATAAGAAGAGAACTGCGAATGGAGAAATTTTTAATATGTACAAGGTAAGTGCAGCTCATAAATCATATCCTTTAGGTACAAAGGTTAGAGTTACTAATCTTGAAAATGGAAGGTCAATTAAGCTATTTATTAATGATAGAGGTCCTTTTGTAAAAGGAAGAATTATTGATCTTTCTTATAAAGCTGCAAGAAAATTAGACTTTGTAAGTCAAGGCACAGCTAAGGTCAAAATCGAAGTTCTTCGATTGGGTGATAATAAGTATTATAAATGAAAAAAATTGCTTGTATTGTCAATCCTGTTAGTGGTTTAAAGAAATCACTTAAAGTATATTATGAAGTTGAAAATGAGATTAATCAGAGGAATTTTAAACCTATTTTATTTCTCTCTAAATATGCTGGACACGTAGAAAAAATCATTGAATCACTTCCAAATGATATTGATAGAATTTTAATTTTTGGTGGTGATGGTTCAATAAATGATGTTTTAAATAAGTTGTTTGAAATTGACAAATTAGAAAAATATAAAATTGGAATAATGCCTACCGGATCAGGAAATTCAGTCATGCATGATCTAGGATTACTAAAAATTAAAGATGCGCTTGATGCTGCTTTAGGAGAAAATTACAAAAAAGCCGATTTAAATAATGTAAAATTTGATAGCTTTAATAGGTTGAGCGTCAGTGTCTTAGGGTGGGGTATGTTTTCTTATGGTAATATTAGAGCTGAAAAATTACGTTGGCTCGGTCCAATTAGATATGATGTAGCGTCAATTATAACTTTAATTGAAAAAAAAATGCATACTGCTAGAATTACGATCGATAATGTAGAAAAAAAGAGAACATGTGCTTTTATTGTTGGATGTAACAGTATTCACACAGGAAAGGGAATGAAAGTTGCACCAAAAGGAGGGTTTTTCGATGGGAAAATGGACTTAGTTTTGGTAAACGAAAATATTTCTAGATTACAAATTGCTAAAGTTTTTAAGAAAGTATATGATGGTTCTCATATTGAATTACCATATGTGAGCAGCATTCAAGTAAAGACCTTTTGCATTGACCCGGGCTATAAGACTTTTTATAACATTGATGGTGACATTGTTGAAAGCCAGGTTGCCTCTGTTGATATTTTACCAAAAGCATTTAAACTTTTGATTTGAATTTTACATTAATTATTTTGTTTTTATGAGTTCACTTACTTCAAGAATAGTAATCGGTTTAATTGGGTTTCCCTCTATTATTTTTTTAATAATAAACCATATACTTATATTTTTTGCTATTGTAATCTTTTGCTACTTGCTCGCATTTCAAGAGTACGTAAAGTTAATTAAAACTTTTAGCAGCTATAACAAATGGTTTGTTTTTGGGATTATTTACATTTTAGGTAGTATGATTAGTTTGATTTATTTGAGAACGATAGATGATCAAATTTTATCTTTTTTTACATTTTTGCTTTTTTCTGGTGTAATGATTAATGATTCTATGGCTTTTATTGTGGGTAAATTGCTCAAAGGACCCAAAATTTTACCAAATATCAGTCCAAACAAAACAGTTTCAGGTTTTTTTGGTGGTTTAGTTGGTTCAATAATTTTTTTCTCCTACTGTAATGAATATATTTTACCAATATTTACTAACTACCAAATTAGTATGGTCGACAAATACGTCATGATTTTTATATGCAATGTAGTTGGTTTTTTTGGAGATAGTTTTGAATCTTATCTTAAAAGAAAAGCCAAAATAAAAGATTCTTCAAATATTTTGATGGGTCACGGAGGAATGTTTGATAGATTAGACTCTTTAATATTGACAACACCGGTTACATTGTTTTATGTTTATGCTTATTATTTATGAGTAAAAAAATTAAATCAATTTTAGCAACAGACTGCGGAAGTACAACTACAAAAGCAATTCTCATTGAGTGGAAAGATGATCGTTATCGATTAACTTTTCGTGGTGAGGCACCTACTACTGTTGAAGCTCCTTTTGAAGATGTTACTAAAGGTGTTTTAAATGCAGTAATGGAAGTAGAAGAACTTTCAGGAAGAACTATTCTTGATGGAGATAAAATCATTACACCTGATAATGGATCTAAAGGTGTTGATATTTACGTTTCAACAAGCTCTGCTGGGGGTGGTTTACAAATGATGGTTGCTGGAGTTGTCAAGTCAATGTCAGGAGAAAGTGCAGAAAGAGCTGCATTAGGTGCCGGCTCAATTGTTATGGATGTACTCGCATCTAATGATGGAAGGTTGCCGCATGAAAAAATTACAAGAATTCGTCAATTAAGACCTGATATGATTTTACTTTCTGGAGGAACGGATGGTGGTACTACCACTCACGTAATGGAGTTAGCTGAAATTTTAGCTGCTGCAAATCCTAGACCAAGACTTGGTCAAAATTATAAATTACCTGTTATTTATGCAGGAAATAATAAAGCTCAAGACTCTATAAGAGAAACACTTGGAGAGATATCTGATTTAGATATTGTTGATAATATTAGACCAGTTTTAGAACAAGAAAATTTAGAGCCATCAAGAGATAAAATTCACGATCTTTTTATGGAGCATGTTATGGCTCAAGCACCAGGTTATAAAAAATTAATGTCATGGACTGATGCACCAATAATGCCTACACCTGGAGCAGTTGGTTCATTAATTGAAATGATTGCTAAAAAGGAAAAAATTTCTGTTGTAGGTGTTGATATTGGTGGCGCTACTACAGACATTTTCTCAGTTTTTGAAGAAAAATTTAACAGAACTGTAAGTGCAAATCTTGGGATGAGTTATTCAATTTGTAATGTTCTTGCAGAATCTGGACTTGATAATGTCTTGAGATGGGTTCCTTTTGATATTGATAGAAGCGAACTGACTAATAGAATCGGTAATAAAATGATTAGGCCGACAACTGTTCCACAATCATTAGAAGAGCTAGTTATTGAACAAGCAATTGCCAGGGAAGCGCTAAGACTTTCCTTTATTCAACATAAAGCATTTGCAACTAGCTTAAAAGGTGTTCAATCAGAGCGAACCATTTCCGATGCTTTTGAGCAGTCTTCAAGTGGTCAATCACTTGTAAATATGATGGATCTTGATTTACTCGTTGGTTCTGGAGGCGTATTATCTCATGCACCTAGAAGACAACAGTCAGCTAGAATGTTAATTGACGCGTTTATGCCTGAAGGAATAACGCAACTTGCTGTTGATTCAATTTTTATGATGCCGCAATTGGGAGTACTTGCAAATATTGATAAAGATGATCTAAAGGATGATGCTAGTCAGGCAGCTTTAGAGGTTTTTGATAATGACTGTTTAATTAGATTAGGGACATGTGTTACTCCAGTTGGAAAGGCAAAACCTGGATCTAAGATGGCTGATGTTTCTATGACATTTAAAGACGGCTCCACAAAGCAAATTGAAATTTTAGAAGGTTCACTTGAAATGTTAGAGGTTCCTTATGAAGAAGTTCAAGTTAGTATAAAACCATCTCGAGGAATTGATGTTGGAGCTGGGAAGGGTGAATCTTTAGAATCAGTAATTTTTGGCGGAGTTGTTGGACTTATTTTTGATGGTAGAAACAGACCAATTACTTTATCAACCGATTCATCTGAAAGAATTGAAAGCTTATTAAATTGGTCAAATTCAGTAGATGAATATCCAAAAGGAGATTTATTCTAATGGCACATTCATATACACCTGGATTAAAAGTTTTAAAAAAGACACTTTTTAGAAAAGAAAGAATTCTTCCTCTTAAAGGAGAGGTTTTGGTTAAAAAGGGAGATAGTCTGTCTCCTGATACTGTTGTTGCATCAACTAATCTTCCAGGAAATGTTCAAATGCTAAAAGTAAATAATATTTTGAATATTGAACCTAGCGATGTAATTGATTGTTTGGTTGTAAAAGAAGGTGATGATGTAAAAAAAGGAGATATGATTGCAGAGACTCCAGGCATCTTTGGGATGTTTAAATCTTCAGTTGAATCACCAGTTGATGGCACTATTGAATCTATATCAGAAGCGACTGGAAGAGTAGTTGTTAGAGAAGCACCAATACCAGTAGAAGTTGATGCTTATGTAAGTGGATCTGTTGACGAAGTTATCGAAAAAGAAGGGATTATATTAAAATCTGATGCAGCTTTTATTCAAGGAATTTTCGGAATTGCTGGAGAAAAAAGAGGTTCATTAGAATTAGTTTCTAAAAATGCAAATGAAGAACTTACAGCTGAGCAAATTAATGATAGTATGGCTGGAAAAATTTTGATTGGCGGATCATTTTTAAGTCTTGAAGCCTATAAAAAAGCAATGAAATGTAATGTTGCTGGAATTGTTGTAGGCGGTTTTAACTATTATGATTTAAAGGCTGTTCTTGGCTATGACTTAGGTGTTGCTATCACCGGGACTGAAAAACTTCCTACAGCATTAATTGTCACAGAAGGATATGGCTCCATTCCTATGAGCGACGCAACTTTTAACTTATTGAAAGAAAATAATGGCAATGATGCATCAGTAAATGGAGCAACGCAAATTAGAGCTGGAGTTATAAGACCTGAAATTGTTATCCCAGTTCAAGGATCAACTATGGATGAAGATTCAGTATCAAAAGAGCCAGAAGGAATTCAGGAGGGTAGTACAGTAAGAGTGATTCGCTCTCCAAACTTTGGAAAAATTGGAAAAGTTACTGCTTTGCCATCAGAGCTTAACAAGATGGAGTCTGAGACTATGGTAAGAGTTGCTGAAATAGATATTGATGGAGTCAAAACTTTAATACCTAGAGCAAACCTTGAAATGGTTGAATTGCAATGAGTGCTTTAACTCAAGACGATAAAAACTTTTTATCAAGGTTGGCAAAAAAAATTTTTGAGTACCAAATGATTACACCCTCAATCTTTTTTTTAGAGATGGCAAAGCCTTTAAATTTTATTGGAAGTCAAACAATGGTATTTTTCGGGCCGATTATTAGTGCATTTGTCAAAACAGATGGTTATTATAGAGCTGCAGAATTATTTGAAGAACAATCAAGTGTTGAATTTTTAATCTGCGAGTTAGAAAAATTAGGTAAAAATGAATAATCAGCAATTAAAAACATATATTTTAGGCTTTGTAGGAATTTCTTTGTTCACTTTTTTACTTTCATCACTTCCTGATTCAATTCATTTTTTCAAGTCTGAAAGATCTGTAATGTTTATCTTACTACTAACTATTATAATGGTAATGTTTAATGAAGTAAAGCAGGCAAGAATTTCTTCAGACTCAATTTTTCTTAGAACAATTCCGGGACTGAAAGCAGTTGAAGAAGCTGTTGGAAGATCAACGGAAATGGGTAGACCCATATTATACGTACCTGGAATTATGGATATGAATGAGGTAGAGACTGTAGCAGGTGTAATTATTTTAGGTCACGTTGCACAAATGACTGCACAATATGAGACAAATTTAGATGTCCCGGTTGCAAGATCAATTGTTATGCAAGCAGCTCGTGAATCATGTAAAGAAGCATATCTTACACAAGGTAGACCTGAAATGTTTAAAGAGGATATGGTGCATTATGTTACAGATGATCAATTTGCTTATGCTGCAGGTGTAAATGGAATAATGCAAAGAGACAAACCTGCCGCTTGTATGTATATGGGTAAATTCTATGCTGAGTCATTATTATTTGCTGAAACTGGAAATAGTATAGGAGCAATTCAGATAGCTGGTACAGCATCACAAGCTCAAATACCATTTTTTGTTACAGCATGTGACTACACTCTAATGGGGGAAGAGTATTTTGCTGCTAGTGCATATTTATCAAGAAAACCAGAACTAATTGCTGGTGTGAAAACACAAGATATGGTTAAACTAATATTGATCAGCTTTATAGGAGCTGCTTTAGTTTCTAGAGCACTTTATGATTTAGGACTAACTAATTTTAATCTTTTAAACTTTTTAGGCCTCTAGTATGATTTTAAGAAGATATATACCGATTGGGATTGTAGCTTTCTTTGGTTCTTTAACCCTGTTTGGTTGGTTTATTGAAAATGAATCTATTGAAGCGTTTGTTAATGATGATGCTACTCAATGGTATGATATTATTGCAAGTTTTGCAATTTTTCTTGGAGCGTTAAACCTCCTAAAACTTCAATTTCTTAAAGTTGTTAAAAGACAATCAGGTTGGCAGTATAGTGTAATTGCAATAGCTTCTTTCTTCTTTGCTTTTATAATTGGATTTTTTATGAAAGGTGCATTCTTTGTTGGTGAAGAAGTTTTCTTTACTCAAAGAGCTGCTGAAAATGCACTGCTTGCTTCAGGCTCTTCTGATTCTGTTAGAGCTGTTGAGTGGGGAGCACACATTTCAACTGAAGGCGGATTATTTAAATGGATGTTTGATAATATTTTTACACCTTTATCAGCTACAATGTTTGCGTTGTTAGCATTTTATGTAGCTTCAGCCTCTTACAGAGCATTTAGAGCTAGAAATTTTGAAGCAACTTTACTACTTCTAGCAGGAATTATCATCATGTTAGGAAGAGTACCAATTGGTGGATTAATAACTCCATGGATGATAATGTATTTATTAGTCTTTGTTGCCACGATTTTTGCAAATACTTATCTTAAAAGTAGAAAAATTGTTTTTGGTGTTTTTGTTGCTGGGTTAGCCCTTGTAACTGTTATGGGAACAAGTATGGGTTGGAATCCAACAGAACCTGCTATTTTCTACCTACCATCTTTACAAGAATGGATTTATACTGTTCCAAATCTTGCTGGGGCGAGAGCTATAATGATTGGAATTGGTTTAGGAATTATTGTAACTAGTTTACGTTACATTTTTGGACTTGAAAAATCTTACATAGGTGACCAATGAGATTTCTTGAAGATATGATACTAAAATTAGGTTCTGTTGATAGAAGATTTATCTTTTTATTAATTGGATTAGCTGTTTTAATTCCTCTATTGAGACCTGTAGATTTACCTATAAAAGAGACTCCTACAACAAGGAAAGTATATGATGCTATTGAAGCAATTCCCTCAAATTCAAAAGTCTTAATGTCATTTGATTATGGTCCAAGTACGAAACCTGAAATTCATCCAATGACTTTAGGGGTAATGAGACAGTTGCTAAGAGACGATCATCAAATTTATATAACTTGCTTGTGGCCTGATGGGCTATATATGGCTCTTGACGCTTTAGAAGAGATAAATCAAGAATTTGACCTAACAGAATATGAAGATTATGTACTACTTGGTTTCAGGCCAGGTAATGAGGCTATTGTAAAAGGATTAGCAAGTGATCTTAGAAAAGTTTACACAGTTGACTCTAAAGGAACAATGCTAGAAGATATTCCAATGATGGAAGGAATCAATAATTTAAAAGATTTTCAATTTATATTTACTGGCTCTGCTGGGTATCCAGGAACTTTTGAATGGGTTCAATACGGTGGAGACCCAACTGGTGTACCTCTTTCATCAGGTACAACTTCAATTCAAGTTAATGAAGTGATGCCTTATGTTCAAAGTGGACAAATAAAAGGTGTTTTAGCAGGAATGCCAGGTGCAGCAGAGTACGAGTCAATGATTTCAACACCAGGTATTGCTATTCAAGGAATGGCTGCACAGTCATTTGCACACCTTGTAATAGTATTATTTATTGTTTTAGGTAACCTAGCTTATTTCATAACTGAAAGAAGAGAGAGGAAGTATTAATATGGCTTTTTCTACAATTTTTGGTGCGTGGATTGCCGCTTTCCTTACCTTAGGAATTCTTTCATATTTGTACAGAGATAATCCTTTTTACAAAATTGCAGAGCATATCTTTGTGGGTGTTTCTGCGGCTTATTGGGCAGCAACTTTTTATTGGACGCAAATTTATCCAAACTTATTTGGTAGATTATTTCCAAAAGATGGTCCCTTGTCTTTCATTGCCGAAGTGGACTTTAATCACGATTTTAACATTCTTTACATATTTCCTCTGGTTCTTGGAATCATGATGTTATTGAGTATTTTTAAACAGTTTAATTGGATGGCAAGATGGGGAATTGCTTACACTGTAGGTATTGCTGCAGGTTTGAAAGCATATGGTTATCTTAATTCAAATGTACTTAGTCAAATTAGTGCTAGTGCTGTAGATCTCTTTAGTGGAACTTTACCAATTTTTAACATGTCTGGAGATAGTGTTTTTAATAATTTAGTTATTTTAATAGGTACTTTGAGTGCTTTAATGTATTTCTATTTTTCAAGAGAACAATCTGGTTCATATGGTAAGTTTACAAGAGTTGGTATTTACTTCTTAATGATAAGTTTTGGTGCATCATTTGGCTTTGCTGTTATGGGAAGAATTTCTCTTTTAATTGGTCGTTTTAATGACTTAATTTTGTTCTCATCACCAGAATATAATTATGGTACATTTTTTATGATGGCATTCATTGTTATCATTCTTGGTTTTTGGTCATTTCAAAATCCTGAAAAAAAGGAAAACTAAATAAATGAAAAAGTCTGAAATAAGAAATGTAATAGCTAAAAGTATGCTCGCTGATGGAATGTCTCCAATCATTGACTTGGAAAAATCCCATGGCTCTTGGCTTGTTGATAAAGTATCAGGTAAAAAGTATTTAGACTTATTTTCTATGTTTGCTTCATTGTCAGTTGGCTATAATCACCCTTATGTTGTAGAACAAGCTGATAGGTTAAAAGTTGCAGCAATAAACAAACCTACGAATTCGGATGTATACTCACAGGAAATGGCAGAATTTGTTCAAACTTTTAACAGAGTTGCTCAACCAGAATATCTTCCTATGTCCTTTTTTATTGAAGGTGGTGGTTTAGCTGTAGAAAATGCCTTGAAAGCTGCATTTGACTGGAAAAGAAGAAAGAATCTAGAAAAAGGTAGCTCTGCAAAGGGTGATAAAGTTATTCATTTTAAACAATGTTTTCATGGAAGAACAGGTTATACAATGTCTTTAACAGATTCGCCAGACAAAAGAAAAACAATGTACTTCCCAAAATTTGATTGGCCTAGGGTTACAAATCCTAAAATTACATTTCCACTTGAAGACAATCTCGATGATATAATTAAGCTTGAAGAAAAGGCTGTTAAAGAGATAAAAGATGCAATAAAATCTCATCCTGATAATATCGCTTCAATAATTATTGAACCAATTCAAGGCGAAGGTGGAGATAATCACTTTAGGAATGAATTCATGCAATCACTCAGACATATTGCTGATGAAAATGATATTATTTTAATATATGATGAAGTACAAACTGGAGTGGGAGTTACCGGTAAGATGTGGGCTCATCAAAATTTTGAAGGAGCTAATCCAGATATTATATCTTTCGGTAAAAAAACACAAGTGTGCGGAGTTGCAGCTAGTAAAAGGTTTGATGAGGTAGAAGGTAATGTTTTTAGAGAATCATCAAGAATAAACTCTACTTGGGGAGGTAGTCTAGTTGATATGGTTAGATTGACAATCTATCTTGAACTTATTGAGAAAGAAAACCTTGTTGACAAAGCAGCCCAAACCGGAAAATATTTACTTAAAAGCTTACAAGATCTTCAACATGAATTCCCAAATTTAGTTTCAAATGCTAGAGGTCAAGGATTGTACTGTGCCTTTGACTTGCCGTCTAGTGAAAAGAGAGATCATTTAGCAAATCACTTAATGGACGAAGGTTCTATATTACTAGGTTCTGGTAATTATTCTATAAGATTTAGACCTCATCTTAATGTAACCGAAGACGACATTGACTTTGGTATGAATTGTTTTAGAAGAGCCTTTAAAAAACTTTAAAATGTCATCTTTTGGAAAGCTTTTCGTTGTGGGAACACCCATTGGAAACCTTGCTGATATAACTTACAGAGCTGTTGATACCTTAAATAGTGTTGATTTTATTTTTGCAGAAGATACTAGGGTATCTAAAAAGCTTTTAAATCATTATAATATTGATAAGAAAATTTACAGTTACCACGACCACAGTAAAGATTCTGAAGTTGAAAAATTGACAAATTTACTTGAAAGTGGAAATGATGTTGCTTTGATATCAGATGCAGGTACCCCAACTGTAAGTGATCCAGGATATAGATTGATAAGAGAGTGTGTTAAAAAAGGTGTAGATATAGTTCCAATACCCGGTCCATCTGCTGTAACTGCAGCACTAAGTGTTGCAGGTTTACCTTCAGATTCATTTACTTTTGTGGGTTTTCTTCCTCAAAAAAAAGGAAGAATTAAAAAAATTGAACAATTAAGTGAAATTAATAATACTATTATTCTTTTCGAAAGCCCTCATCGACTTCTAAAAACTTTAAATCAATTGTTTGAAATATTAGGAAATAGACAGGTAGCAATTGGAAGAGAATTAACAAAGTTGTATGAAGAAATTATTAGAGGTAATTTAAAGGATGTTATACAAGAATTTTCAAAAAAGTCAGTTAAAGGCGAAATAGTAATTATGATTGGAAAAAATGATGACAGAATCAATTTCTAGCGGAAAATTTATAACTGTGGAAGGTATTGATGGTTGCGGTAAAACAACCCAAGCAGAATATATCATTGACGGATTAGTTGAAGCAGGTCTATCGGCAAAGCTTGTTAGAGAACCTGGAGGAGATCCAATTTCAGAATCGATAAGAAAATTACTTTTACATGCTGAGGAATCAATGTCAGACAGAGCAGAAGCTTTATTAATGATAGCTAGCAGAGCGCAACTTACAGACAAAGTTATTCTTCCTCAAATTATTGATGGTAAATGGGTTGTGGCAGATAGATATGCTGACTCAACAGTTGCTTATCAAGGTGGAGGAAGAGGTTTAAGCGTAAAGTCATTGAGTGATATTAACCATTTTGGAACTTATACTTTAAAACCTGATTTAACTTTCTTCATCGATATACCTGTTGAAGTTGCGAATACGAGAATGTCAGTAGCAAGAGATAGAATAGAAAGTGAAGGCGATGACTTTCAACAAAGAGTAAGAGATCAATATTTAATGCTCAGCAAAAGTGAGCCAGACCGTGTTATCGTTATCAATGGGGAGCAAACCATTGAAGAAATAAAAATTGAAATCTGGAATCATATTAATTCAAAATTTAATTTATGATTAGATTTAAAAAATTAATTTTTTCCATATTTTTTTTGGGAGTCTTATCTTTTTCCTTTTTGCAAAGCCAGCAACTAGATATTTATAGAGAAATAGCTAGATCTCAGCAACAAATTATGACTGTATATAAATACTTATTAACTGAATATATACATGAATTGGATATCAAAGAATTGACTACAAGAGTTATTGATTCAATGCTATCAAATTTTGATCCTTATACAGAATATTATGAAGAAAAAGATTTAGAAGACTTGTCTGTTAAAACGGAAGGTGAATTTAGTGGTGTTGGGCTTGAAATTTATATGTATGAGGATCAACTTACAGTTGTTGGCCCAATTGAAGGTTCTCCAGCTTCCAGATCTGGAATCTATACTGGTGATGCAATTATGAAAATTGATGGTGAAGCAACCAAAGGTCTTGAGCTTAAAGATGCGACAAGCAAGATTAGGGGAGATAAAGGTACACCTGTAATTTTAACCATTAAAAAACCTGTATCTGGTGAAATCCAAGATTACACAATTATAAGAGATATTATTACTATTAAAGATATCCCTTATTTTGGAATGGTAAACGATAATGTTGGTTATTTAAGAATAACTAATTTTTCATTAAATACTGCAGACGAGACAAAAAATGCTATTATAGATTTAATCTCACTTGGTTCAGAGAGTATTATTATCGATTTAAGAGATAACCCAGGAGGTCTTTTATCTGCTTCTTTAGATATGTTAGATTTAGTTTTACCGCAAAATCTTGATTTAGTATCAACAAAAGGAAGGCAAGGTAGAAGCGTTAAAAATTATAAGTCAAAGACATCAGCCCTTGTTCCTGAAAATTTAAAATTAGCTGTTTTGATTAATGGAGGAAGTGCTTCAGCTAGTGAAATTGTCGCTGGTGTCCTTCAAGACCATGATAGAGCAGTAATAATTGGAAGCGAATCATTTGGAAAAGGTTTAGTGCAGACTGTTATTGGTATTAGCCAAGATACTGCATTAAAAATAACCAATTCAAAATATTTTATTCCTAGCGGCAGATCAATTCAAAAGAGAGATTTTATCGATGATGATTTGGTAGCTAATTCACTTGTAGTTTCTGACTCTTTATTTCAAACAAAGGCAGGTAGAGAAGTTGTTGGCGGTGGAGGAATTTATCCAGATGTTGAAGTAAGCGATGAAGGTACATATCCATTAGCATCTGCAATATTAAGAAATGGTGCATATTTTAAATTTGTGCAACAAAATAGTGCAAAATATTCATCTATAGATGATGTACAAAAAGATGACGAGTTAATGATAAATTTTGAAAACTATATTGTTGAAAACAAAATTTTTGGTTACGTAGATGGTCAGGATGATCTTGAAAAAGCCAAAGAAAAATTATCGAAAGATAAAGAAAAGAATTTATTTATTAATAATGCTTTCAGTGTAATTGAAAAACAAATTGAGAAAACTCAGTCAACAATGTTTGAAAGCGAAAAAAAATTAATTCAACGAATGATTGTTGGAGAGTTTGCTTTTTTCTTTGATGGTTATAATGGAAGATATAAAGTTTATTTGAAGGACGATAAGGTTGTACTAAAAGCCATAGATATTTTGGAAAATCAAGGAACGTATTCATCTATTCTAACAAATGATGTTAGTAGTGATATAGCTTCAAATAATAGCTAGAGATGTCTGAACAAAATCACGCTGGATTTGCCATTGCCTCTTGTTTAAATAAAAATGGTGTAAATAAAATCTTTACTCTCTGCGGAGGACACATATCTCCAATTTTAGTTGGTTGTGAAAAACTTGATATTGAGATTATTCAAGTTAGAGATGAAGCAACTACAGTATTTGCAGCAGATGCTGTTTCTAGAATTACAGATTCTGTTGGTGTTGCAGTAGTTACTGCTGGCCCCGGAGTTACAAATACTGTTACGGCAGTCAAAAATGCACAAATGGCACAATCACCACTAGTTCTTTTTGGAGGTGCAGCAGCAACTTTATTAAAAGGAAAAGGCTCTCTACAAGATATCGACCAGCTTTCATTATTTAAAAAATACGTTAAAAAAGCTGTTTCTGTTAAAAAGGTGCGTGATATTGTTCCTGTAGTTCAAAATGCGCTTAATGAGGCAAAATCGGGCGTTCCAGGGCCTATTTTTATAGAACTGCCAATAGATTTATTATATCCGGAAGAGGATATAAGAAAAGAATTTTCAAATAAATTATCAAAAAATGGTTTTTTTAATAAAATTAAGTATTGGTATGTAAATAAATATTTAAATGATTTATTTTCAAAAAAAAGTTCCTCTGTAGCAATATTGGAAAATAAGAATTTCAGTTTAAATCAAAAAAAAATAGATCAAGCTGCTTTAAAAATTGTTAAAGCGAAAAAACCTGTTTTCATTTGTGGAAATCAAGTAACTCAAAATAAAGAGTATTTATCAATGTTTCGTAAAAGTTTAAAAAAACTTCAAGTGCCAACCTTCACCTCAGGGATGGCTAGAGGATGTTTTAACAACAAGCATGATTTCTTTTATAGGCATAACAGAAGGCATGCACTTAAAAATGCAGACGTTATTGTTGCTTTGGGAGTTCCTTTAGATTTTAGATTAAATTATGGTTTTTCTTTTAATCAAGAGGCAGAATATGTTGCAATTAACAAGAGTAAAAATGATTTGATTTTAAATAAAAAACCAGATTTATCAATTCTAGGGGATCCTGCGGTTATTATGCATGAAATTGGTAAAATTATAAATGCACCAAATTGCAATGAATGGAAAAATGAATTAAAAGATTTAAATACAAAAAGAGAAAAAGAAATTTTAAATGATTCTTCTATAGTTTATGATAAAGTAAACCCGATTTACTTGTGTAAAAAAATCAATGAGCTTAAGAGTAACGAAAGTGTTATTATTGCTGATGGAGGAGATTTTGTCGGAACTGCTTCTTATGTAATAAATCCAAATCATCCATTAGAATGGTTAGATCCAGGACCGTTTGGAACGTTAGGTGTTGGCGGTGGTTTTGCCATTGGAGCTAAATCTTCATTTCCTCACAAAGAAGTTTGGATTTTATATGGTGATGGCGCTAGTGCATATAGTCTAGCAGAGTTTGATACAATGTGCAGACACAACCTGCCAGTAATTGCAATTGTTGGGAACGATGCATCATGGCAACAAATAGCTAGAGAACAAAAATCGATGTTAGGTAGCAATATTGGTACAAAATTAGAATTTACTTCATACGAGAAAGTCGTTGAAGGGTATGGTGGTGTAGGTTATTTTATTGATAACCAAAATGACATTGAAACAATTATTAAAGCAGCAAAAAAAGATGCAGCTAACGGTCTTCCAGTTTTAATTAATGTACATTTATCAAAAACAGATTTTAGGAAAGGTTCAATATCAGTATGATGAAACATTTTAAAATGTTAACAATTTGCATTATGGCAGTTTTTTATATAAACGTTGGAGCAAAGCATTTTGTAGATCCAGATTGGTTTTTACCTATAATGCCTCCTGATTATCCTATGCACTATGCTGCAGTATATGTAAGTGGTTTTTTTGAAGTTTTATTTGGATTTTTTCTGATTTTACCTAAAACAAGATTTTATGCAGCTTGGGGATTAATTTATCTTTTAATTTTAGTTTTCCCAGCAAATCTTTACTTAGCCGTCACTGACGGAGCAGTTCTTGAGATAAGTAAAGAACTTGCTTGGGGAAGACTTCCTATACAATTTGTATTTATAGGATTAGCCTATTGGCATTCTTATCAGTAACTACCGCCTGTGGTATTGCTACCTGAAGCACCTGTGATTGATATTCTACCTGAACCACCCATTCCTTGGTGGACTGTGCAAAAATAGTACATAGTACTAGGTGCAGTTGCTGGAACAACAAAAGTTAAGACGCTTCCATTATATGATACGCCAGTTCCATATGTTGAACCGCCACCATGAGTACCATCCATAGCAGTCGAAAGTCTGAAAGGATGAGCTGAGCCTGAGCTATTTGTAAAAGTATATGTCATACCTTTTTCAAGTGATATGTTACCGGTTGTTACTCCATTAATTACATACTTACCAGCTGAAACGGTTACTGAAATATTTGTAGGAGGTGTAGTGCCACCGCCGTTATTACCGCCGCCATTATTACCGCCACCGTTATTACCG
>CETE01051113.1_pt1 | contig 18009 bp, 18 predicted proteins | sample 531241 | NCBI WGS metagenome assembly CETE01 (sample SAMEA2622336, study PRJEB7988) | marine metagenome | biome: marine biome (ENVO:00000447); feature: deep chlorophyll maximum layer (ENVO:xxxxxxxx); material: "saline water (ENVO:00002010), including plankton (ENVO:xxxxxxxx)" | depth 30 m
CCACGAAGCCCAGAAATACTGAATGAGCATGTTCAGCATATTGATGATCCAAAGCAGGCTGAGAGTTCTCCCCTTACATGCGACCCTGATGATCTTCGCTACACCCTGCAGTAATTCAGCGACGCCAAGTCCGATGATTATCGAAACCAGAACCATGATAAATTCGAACCTGTTCATAGTGCGTCACCCCTACCATGCCATCCCCAGCAGCCACAAGCGTCCGTGCTTGCCGTTTGTGATTCCGCAGAGTTAGGATTTAGGGGTGAATAAAGTTCTCGTAGTATGTGCAGCACTCTTCGTCGCCGGCTGTGGAGCACAATCTGAAGAGCGTATCCTTGCCTGGCACAGCCTGATCGTAGTGGAAAAAAGTGGTGATCTGCTGGTGACCGAGACCATCAAGGTCCGGGCAGCGGGAAGGGCTATAAAGCGGGGAATTTTGCGTAATCTTCCACTCCTCTTCGACGCTGAGTCCAAGCCGCCTACAAAAGACCTCGACCAAGCTCTGAAAAAACCCATCGGAGTTGTCTCGGTAAAGCGAGACGGGGAGCGAGAGCACTACGGGGTCGAAAACCATGGAGATGGAATAACTGTTCGTATCGGCCGGCGGGAGGTCTTCCTGAAGCCGGGCATTTATACGTATGAAATCACTTATCGGACAGGGCGGCAGCTCTCCCATGACGAAGGCAGGGACGCCGTGTATTGGAATGTTAATGGCACGGGATGGTCATTTCCGATCGATGAGGTGAGTGCCACGGTGACCTTGCCGGCAGGGATCAAGGGAACCAAGATCCGGGGCTACACCGGGAAGCTGAATGAGAAGGGCGAAGATTACCGAGCGGAACTGACCGCGACGGGGGCAACTATTGCGACTACACGTCCGTTTGATCCCAAGGAAAACCTGTCCTTGGTGCTCGAGTGGCCACCGGGTCTTCTAGACGCAGCCGCCTACGGAAAATGACTACGAATTTCCCATGAAATCCCTGCCTCCAACGAGCGCCTGCCGCAAGAACCTTTTATACGAAGCTACTTGAGGGCTGGCACTCGATAGCCTCGCGCACAGAGTAAAGAGATGCATATGCTGCAGGCATGAACAAGAACACGAATCGAAAGTGTAGCCCGAGAGGTGCTGAAAATGTATTTGGGGAGCCCTTGCACCAATGTTGCACATCTCCCTTAACTGGCTTTGAGCGCGATGGTTTCTGTCACACTGGTCCTGATGATCGAGGTGTGCACGTGGTCTGTGCACAGATGACGGAGGACTTTCTTGCCTACACCTGTGCTCGAGGTAATGACCTGAGCACGCCCGCTCCCATGTATGGCTTTCCTGGACTCAGGCCCGGTGACCGATGGTGTCTCTGCGCCGCACGATGGGCTGAGGCCGAGCGGGCAGGGGTGGCGCCCCTGGTCGACCTAGAAGCCACTCAGGAAAAAGCTCTTGAGTTCGTCTCGCTTGAGTTGCTCCAAAAGTATGCGCTCAAGCGTCCGTAAGTGTGCAGCCTAGAAGTTCGCTAGACAGGGCGCAAGTCGAGGTGCCAGCCGGTGCTGGTAGTGGCTGGCTTCCGGGACGCTTCGTGGGTTATTAACAAGGGGCATTGACCACCTAGAGGGAGGTCGTCAGGTTAGGCCTCCGACGTGCCCGGATCACCTTATGATCGTGAACCTTCTTCGTATCCTGTCTCTCGTTTCTGTGTCGCTCGCGATCGCGCAGGGCGCCCCACTGCAAATTGACTCTAAGACCGGACAGTATCGGGATCTTTCCTACGAGGCGCTCACCGAGACGGGGTTGTCAGCAGAAGAGCGTAGCCGCCTCTTTGGTGGGGAGACCGTGCATTACGGTGAACTCACCGACAGGGAGAGATTCGCGGCGCGAAAAGAGTTATCAGAGATGCTGGGAATGATCAACGATGGGCTAGTTGAGCAGTGCCGAACCGAGATTCACCGGTGGCTTGTGCAGCAGGCTGCGGACCTTCCCGCGGCCTATGCGGATCGCGACACGCATAAGATCAAGACGGGCGCGGCGGTCTTCTTCAGGGCGTACGAGATCTTCCGCCGGAAGGACTACCTGCAAGCGGGTCTGGTCCGAGCCGATCTGATCCTCAAGGCACAGTGGCCGCGGGGACACTGGCCGTGGCCCGGCAAGAGCTCGAACTTTGTCCGCATTCAGGACGGATTCAATGACACTCCGTTCTGGATCATGCTTTACGCCCACAAGGTAACTGGGGATAAGAAATACTTGGAGTCCGCGCGCCGCTGTGCCGATGTGATGCTTGAACTCCAACGCCCCGGTGGCGGATGGGGCGACCAGTGGTCCTTCAATGGCTCAGCGTCAGGCAATAGTGGAGTCTACCACGGAATCTCCTTCAACGACGGACCGACCAACGCGCAGTTTCGAATGATGGTGGCCATGTATCACCTGACCCGTGATCGCAAGTATATCGAAAACCTTCATAAACTTTGGCCCTGGATTCAAAAAGCAAACCTCGGAGAAAAGGACCCGGTGGTCGGTTGGGGGGATCAGTATAACGATGATGCCTCCCCGGTGCGAGCCCGCCGCTACGAAATCGAGCTTCCCAGTAACTACGCCCTCACCCGTGCGGTGGGTCCTCTCTTAGTCTGGCTTTACCTCATCACCGGCGAGGAGGAGCAGATTGAACTCTTGCGCAAGGCCTACGACTGGCACGAGGAGATGCGTCTACGGGATCTGGAGCCGGAAAATTGGAAACTCCTTGCGCAATTAAACCAGCATCAGGCCAAAGCCGGGCACAATTACTGCTATCGTCCAGGATGGGGAAGTGCCTGGCTTCCAGACGGCTCTAACTGGGGTGGTGTGACCGGCTACAACGTCTTTGTCTGGTATCCCATAGACGAGGAGCGTCGCAAGAAATACGGTCGCTTTCTTCCGGTTCAGAGTCACGAAGTCACCATCACAAAGGCGGGGAAGGCAACCAAGGAGCGGCGGTCCCTCAGCGCAACACAGGGATGGCTGCAAATCTACAGTAGGGATGAAGCCTACTATGGTCGCCACATGTGCCATTGTTCGATTGGCAACGATCTGAGCGAGATCCGCCGGGCACTTCTTGAACACAAGCGCGGGGGCCGTGATGCGCTTCAGAAATACTACAGTAATCCGACCAGCTATACCCCCGATCAGTATCTGCAAGCCCGACTCGACGCGGCGCGCCGTTGTCTGCAGGAGCGCAACGTGAAGCTCGCCCGCAATCCAGACCGGAAAGGGATCCTTGCTCTACCAGATCCCGGTGCTCTCGTCGGGCAGAAGGGGCGCTGGTACGGAGACAAGTATCGGAGCCCTGTCGGACCCGTCCCGCGGAAGGGACCAAATGCTGTAGCGGGCGATTGGCCAACCAAGTGGGGGGCTTCCTATTACGAGTTCATGCATCACGTCTCAGGCGGAGAACGGGGAAATGTCGGCTGGTATCAATGGCAACTCGTCTACGATCATCTGCTGGCCCACGGCAAGATCGACCCAGATTCGGCGGCCCGGGGTGGTCGTGGTTTCCAAGGAGTGGCATTTCACAACGGCCTCGATTCCTGGGATGTCCTTGGGGAATGGATGATGGCCTGCATCGAGCGTGAAAACCACTTCGATCTCCCGTGGTTTAAAGATTAGCGAAGACGCAAAACGCTCAGAGCGTGCGATGTGGGGACGAGGCTTGTGAGTGCATTCGTGATGTTGCGCTTTTGGGTGCAGGGCCGCTTTGCTAAGAATGGACCCCATGAAACAAATCGATCTTAAATCAGCTCTTATTGGAGTGTTCGTTACGACCACCGTTCTCCTTTCGCTCGGAGCAACGGGACCACAGGACGAAGGGGTCAAATCCCCTTCGTGGGATAAGTCTCAAAAATGGGAGTGGACTATTCTTCCTTTCGTCGATGCGGACGGTCTGAAGAGAGTTGGTGACGCCGGATATGAATTTGTTGATTGTGATCAAAAACTGCGCACCTCGGTTTGGCGCAGGCGAATTAAGTAACGTTGCTGAGTTTTACGGGACCACGCTGTCAGCCACTCTCAGACGAGCGGGGAAGCTACCCTCAATCGAGTGGCATGAATTTTGTGGGACCAGATTTTTTTGATGATGAACAAGGAAGGGGCTTCCCGAAAGGCGAGGCTTGGTCCTTCCGCGCGTGAAAAAAACAAAGCTCCCTCCATTTTCCTTCAGGAGTGCGCCATAATAGAATCTCCCAGAAGGATACTGTTTTGATGAGAGGTGTTTTTCGGGTGCTTTTTATGGAGCAAGAAGGATGCGGAGCTCATTCAGACGGGATCTGGATACCGTAAAATTTTCTTCCCTGGCTAGATGCCACTTAATTCTGATTGCATCAAAACTGCGGGGTGATTTAGCTGCATCATGCTTAAAATTCCAAAGCTTCTGTGCGCTGCCGCAGGGCTGCTACTCTTCATCACTTCCAGCGTTGCCTCTGCCGATCATCACGCAGGCGGACACAAGATCAAGGTTCTGTTAATCGACGGCCAGAACAATCACGATTGGAGGCGGTGTTCGCCGGTCATGACCTCGACCCTCGAGGCAAGTGGTAAGTTCACTGTTCATACCGAAACGGTCACCGAGGCAGATGTGATTGACTGGATCGTTGATTTTTCGGCCTACGATGTAGTTCTCTCAAATTACAACGGGAAACCGTGGCAGGAGAAAACCCAGAAAGCCTTCGTGAAGTATATCGAGGAGGGAGGTAATCTGGTGGTAGTTCACGCTGCGGATAACTCGTTCCGGGAATGGAAAGAGTATAATCTGATGATCGGCCTTGGCGGCTGGGGCGGTCGTAATGAAAAGGATGGTCCTTACGTGTATTGGAAGGACGGTAAAGTGGTCCGGGACAACTCCAAGGGGCGGGGAGGCTCACACGGTCGCGCATGGGAGTATAAGGTTGTAGTTCGCGATACGGAGCACCCGATCACAAAAGGTCTACCCAAGGAGTTTCTTCAGGCCAAGGAAGAGCTTTATGATCGCCTGCGCGGTCCGGGTGAGAACATGAAAATCCTGGCGACTGCCTTAGCCAAAGGCGGCTCTGAGCGCCATGAACCGGTGCTGATGACAATCACCTACGGGAAGGGGCGTATCTTCCATACGGTGATGGGTCACGACAGTAAGTCGATGCTGGGAGTGGCGTTTCAAGAGACCCTGCTTCGGGGGACTGAGTGGGCCGCGACCGGGAAGGTTACCTTTCCACCGGTTACCGCTGCAGAGCTTCCTGCTGACCAGGCTCTGTCTCGCGATCCGAAAGCGGGAGCATCTGCTCGCTAGGATCAAGCGTGGTAATTCTCCCAAAGCACGCGAACAGGAAGAAGGCAGCAAAGCCTGAATACAGGGCCGTAGATCCTGTCGCTTCTGCCCGCTTATTCGAGGTGTGCGACGATTCTTGATTAGACATCGAAGTGGTATGTTCGCAGTTAACTCAGCGCGGATGGTTACGGCAGCACTTGTAATTCTCTCTGGAGCAGTGCACGGGCAGGGCTTGCTTAGAACCCTTGATACATTTTGCGACGATTTTACCGGGGTCATCCCGCTAGTTCCTGAAATCGATGGCGAGAGCATTACGTTTTCCTGCTTCAGGACCAGTGATGGTCTCTTGGCCAACTATAATGTCCGCTATACCTTCCGGAAGGCTCGCATGGAGAGAGATATGCCGTGCGTTGCAGTGATCGTGGAGATTCCCGCGGGGAAAGATCGAAAAAAGGAGCTGATGCGCAAGGCGCTGATTGCTCACGGTTTAGAGGTATGGGGAAAAGAGGTGGTAGAACGAGGTGGTTTTGGTGTTCCAGGAAAGTCAACTGTTCAATACGGGCGAAAGAGTGCGAAAGCGCCGTCCTTTCTCATAATTGAAGAAGAGTTCAAGCGTCCCGGGTTTGCAGATCTAACCCGCCTGACGCTCGAGGCAGTGACTTACAAGGTCTCGCAATATAACCGGGCCCGAATTAAATGAAATCGAGGCGGGGCTCGAGACCGTAGTCGAATGGGTAAGATTCGATGGAATCCGGGATGCAGAGCCCCGGGATTGAGCAAAATCAATCGCTCACGGTTACATTATCGAGAGACAGCCCGCTGAAGGCATCCGGGCTGTCATCACTGATGAAATTCCACTCGATGACGATGCTGGTTCCAAAAGAGTCCTCGGGGAGAGGAATTCGGATAGTGCGCCAGTCGTCATCAAAAATGTTCATATCGATGGGGATTTCGTCCCCGAGGGGAGACAGGTCGGCGGACCTCAAAAAGCGGACAGCCGCTGTATCACCAAAGCCGTCGGCATCTCGAAATGCGCTAAAAGATAACTCAGCAGAAGAGGCGGAGCTGAGATCAATGCTGGGAGATCTCAGAGAAATATTGGAGTTTGGACCATAATCTCCAAGGTTGGTAGACCATGCATGGGTTGAGCCATTGGCCCCGCTAAGGGGCCCGGTGCTTGCGGAAGGGGTTCCCAGCTCCCACGTGGTGGTGCCATTCTGATCGTTGATCAAGGGAATCCAGTCTGCGACATCATCTTCAAAGTCGGAGAAGTAGTAAATTTGGGGAGGAGGCTGAAATTCCTCAATAACGAAGTAGCGCTGAGGATCCAGAGGTTGACTGATGATTACGGTGTTTTTGTCAGGGGTAGCTGCAAGATTGCCAAGGTCGGCAAAGATTGGCCAGTTGGCAGAGCTACCGGAAAGATCGGGGGAGCTGCGAATGTTGTAGCGCTTGCCCACTTTACTGTTCCACGAGAATGCGAGGCTCTGGTCTTCCTTCCTGATCTCGAGCTTGAGTCGATCACCAAGAAGGAGTGATAGGTGTCTCTGGAAGACAGCAGAGGGAAGGTCCTGATTGTAAAAGTTTACTTCATCAAAGAGTCCAGAAAAGGATTCCTGGGCATCCCAGCGGCCACCAATTCCGAGGGGAGCCGAAATCAGTGGGTAGCTTCCTCCAGAATTGATGAACGGGCCAACGATCGTCAGATTCCGCTGTCCCAGGGTAAGGTCCGCGACATAGTTCGTCCAAGTTACGTTATTCGGCCCCCTCGTGTAAGATCCTGCGACGTAATACCAGTGTCCCGGGGTGAAATTCTCCAGCAGTGTAGTGGTATTTGAATCGCTATGGGAGTTTCCGATTGTGCTCTTGATTTTTCTTCCGGTGCTGGGAAGGGGGCCCCCCTGAGTAAGAAAATAGCCCCGGTCATTTCCAGAGCGTGTGGAAATGATATATCCCAGATTCCACTGACCTCCGGTAATTTCCGGGGCGAGGGGCGAAAAGAGGATTTCAAAGGAGGTGGCATCTCCAAGGGTAATGGAGTCCGCGCGCAGGTAGGCTCCCTCTGCGTTGTCGGTGCCCGGGCCCCGGTGGGTCTGAGCTGCGTCGGAAGATGGGTCGAAGCCGGTCACCCCCAGCTGCAGCTGATCAGAAGTTCCGCTGCCGAATATTCGTAATGCAAGATCAGCGGTTCCCTTTAGATCGCTCGTTCGCTCCTCGTCCGTCATCCCGTCAAAACTATACTGGTGGAGCAGGCTGGGATGAGACCTTGCAGCTGCCTGCCAGTCTGAGACCGAGGCATGAGCCGATGCCGCAGGGATCAATAAGAGGGCGCATCGCCAAAGAAATATCCGCCAAGTCTTCATAGTCTCTCATTTCCTCTGTAGGAATGCATCAAGGCAATCCAAAAACGATACGCCGCCGATTTGCGAGATGAAGACAATCTTCAATCGGAATGTGACGGACTTCTTATTTCGGCCTGATAACTATTTCTGATGCCGTGCCTTATAACTTTAAAAATGAGAATGGTGCTGGTCAGCATTTTTTCTTGCCCGCTTGCACTTCGTGCGGGAGGGGTGGTATCACTGCGGCACGATGCAGGGAGGAAATTACCTAATTATCTTCGCGGTCCTTACAGGATTGCTCGCCTTGGGATGCCAAAGCGTCACTACTCCGGTGACCAGCGCGCAATTACAGAAATCCTATAAGGAAGAGTTTGGGGTCGTAGTGGCCATTAAAGAGGTAGCCTATAATGATTCACCTGATGATGGTAGCGGAGTAGTGGGTGGGGTGATCGCGGGAGCTCTCATTGGATCAGATGATGGGGCAGCATTCGAAGGCGCACTGGTGGGCGGCCTTCTGGGTGGATTAGGGGATAAGCTCTCAGGTAAGACCGCCTATGAGATTCGAATCAGCAAGGACGGAGGAGAGGTTGTAACTATCCTGCAAAGAACCCGGGGCCTGAGAGGTCTTCGTGTTCAGGATCGTGTTCGAATCCTGACTGATCCAGCGGGGGGAACAATTGTGGAAAGGATTACCTCGGGCCGGAATCGAGGCTGACGCTGTATTGAAAGAACGGTGAACGGGGTGGGCTTGGCCAGAGAACTTGGAAGCGAAGGATCTCGAGCCGGTATAGGGTGCAGCTTCTGGAGGTTCTGTGGAGAAGAGATAGTAATAATGACAATCCACCATTAGCCAAAACCGAAGAAATCCTGTAGAAATCCGCATGCAAAAATCTCAAATCTTTTTCGCTACTCAGACCGGGAACTCGCAAGAGGTCGCGGAAAAGTTACAGGAGGAGTTGGAGGCTTCTGGAATTGAGGTTGGGTGTGTTGATATGTTCGACTCTGATCCGGACAATATTTCGGAGCTGTCGCATCTCTATTACGTAGTTAGTACCTGGGGAGAGGGTGAGCCACCTGATGATTCGGTAGGGTATTTTGAAAAGTTGAAGGAGTATCCTGATGGACACTACGCCGGGAAAAAGTTTGCGATTTGTGGCCTCGGAGATTCGGGCTATGACATTTTCAATGGATTTGGAAAGGATCTTGAGTCGGAGTTAGTGCGCCTCGGCGGCGTAGGAATCGTTGACCGAGTTGATTGTGATATCGATTTTGAGGAATTGTCGGATCCATGGATCGCTAAGATCGTAGAGCACGAAAAGGCTTTGCAGGCCGAAGCCTGAGGCACGAAACCCTGGTCAGAGGGTCGTCACGTTTGTCAGGAGGGTGGACAAACTGGTAGTCCTGAGGTTGATAGGCGCGGAACAGTTACGCCTGAATGCCGTAATTAGCCTCCGGTTCAGACAGGACGGGTTGGGTACAAAAAAGGGTGACGAACGACCCCGCACTGCCTTGTTATGAAACGGTTAACCTACAATGCTCACTAGGAGTTTGAGAAACCTTTTATCAGTCCGCATGAAAACCCATCAACATGCATAGTGGACCGAATAGACAGTTACTTGCGGGATCGTTACGTCACGGTTTGGTTGTAACCTAGAAAGCGATTTGAAGCTGCCGCTAGCTTGCAAAAGATTAACGCCCCATTGTCTCTCCCGCACGATTCGCGAGTTGTCAGCAGGCTGTCTTCAGTCTCGGTGTGGAATTATCCCTGTTTTCGCTGTTTGCGAGAGAGCCAGAGACACAGTGCGATAGCGGTCAATTGCGCAAGCAGCCTGATGAAATGTCCTAGAGGGGAAAGTGATGTTCCGTCGCCCAGAGAGAGGTCGTTGATCCACATGTTGAGATTGGCGGGATAGACCAGGACGAGGAACGCAGCCGTGGCCAGTGCACTTCCATTTCGGGTCGAAGGAGCGATGAGCCCAATACCCAGCAGGATCTCGGCTGCGCCACTGACGAATACCCAGACAAGTGGTGGTCCGAGTATGTTTGGGACAATTGGGGCAAACCAGTTTGGGCTGGTAAAGTGGTGGACGCCAACACGGATTAGGAAAACTCCCAGCGCTAATGCCACAATGGTGTGCACGAGCCTGATGGAGATCTGGAGCCAGTTCGTTGTGTCCGATTTCATGACAGGGCAGTTTTGTCTTTCACTGAATCGTAGCGCCTAGCTCAGAAGGTAGAGGATTTGCTGAAGATGGGTAATGACAGCATCGGGAGGCAGGAGGCCGGTTTTTTCGGGATGCCGTTTAAGGGAGTCCGCATCGCCAGCAAAAAGGACCGTTCGGAATCCTGCTTTGGCGGCGGGATGAATATCCTTAAGGGCATCGTTTCCGATATAAAGAACATGAGCCGGAGAAATACTCTGTTGGGCTAGTTTCTCTGTGAGAATCCGGTAAAGGTCATTCCCAGGCTTTGCGTGTCCATGCTGATAGGAAAACACGCAGAGAGATTCAGTAAAACCCAGATCCGGCAAAGTTGCTTCCATGAGGGCTGGAAAAAGCAGTGGAGTATAGAACTGGGCGTTCGACACAATTCCAAGAGAGAGCTGCTTCTTTTTCAGGACTGCGATTAGTTCTCTTGCTCCTGCCATCGGCCACACGGGATTAGTCATGCACTCATATCGCACAGCGATATCCTCGATAGCGTGACCGACAGGATGCTGAAGCAGCTCGCTCCAGATTGAACGGATGTCTATTTCAGGATATGGAATTCCGCGAGCTTTCGCGGTTCGATGTTCCCTTGCTATCAATACCTCAATGCTGTCAGCGAGAGAATGTGAAGTCTCTGGCAGTGCTAGCTCATGTCCTTCCAGAATAGCAGGTAAAAGCCTGTCTGCGATGGATTCGGCGCGGGGGTGTTTTTTGCAGCAGCCGGAGGAGAGGAGAGTTCCATAGACGTCAAACACCACCGTTCTGATTCCAGAAATCCTTGGAAGTAATGGTTCGCAGTTCGCAGGTTCAGTTGCTCCTTCATCGAGAAGGTTGCGAATTGTCTCGAGATGCGAAAGGCTCATTTTCAAGAGCGGAGGAAATGGAACCTTTCGGGTTGAAGATACTGGCGCAGGACCTTTCCCGGTTCCAGCCAGCCAGGGCTGGCGGCGCGACAGTGGGTCAGGGAATCGTAGAGGTTCTTGTGGGCATTAGCGAATGCGGTCAACGACCATGGATCAAGATCTTCAGGACGATTTCCTGACTGCCGCCGGAGCGCGGTTTTCAACCATTGGCTGGCAGGTATCAGGTTGCCCGAATCGCGGCAGAGGAATTTATCTGGAGATGTCAATGCGCGTGGAATAATTTCCAGTTGGATGGTCTCTGGGAGGTTGCCAAAATCGAGAAGTTCCCCACCGAAGAGAGAATTAGCAGTCTCGTTTACGAGGGAACCGGTCAGGCGTTCACCGTAGGATTGGTAGAGGTGCTGCAGGTGCGTCTCGAGAAGGCTTTGAAGGCGACGCTCATCGACCCATGAGCGGGGTATGAGCAGTCCAGAGTAGAGAGAGGGTAAATGGATTCCCTGATCGCGGAAGTCTGTGGTGATCTCGGGCAAATCTCTTCCGACCAAAGGGCGTCCAAAGGCGACAGCTTCGAGGAAAGTAAGGCCGAACCCCTCCGCGATAGAAGTTGAGATAAAGTGGGTGGAGGCTCGGGTCCACGCTTGAAAGCTTGAATCCCCTGAAGCAGATGGAGGATTGACTCCTACCGCTCCAAGCTGAACTGGTAGCTGTTGCTTTTCCGCAATTGTTACCCAGTTTCGGTATCCTGCGCAGGAACTGGATTTGCCCGGTGGCAGAGCGAGGACAAATCGGCTTTTTTCTGGTGCCAAGGCGGCGAGGAGGCAGAACTCTCCTAAATTTTTCCGGCGGATCCCTCTGACGGGATAAAGGAGCAGAGGAGAGGTTGCCTCACTGAACGGGGTTCTGGAGGTCTCATCTGTCGGCCCGATGGCATTTCGAAGCTGCGATATCTGCTGTGATGGGATTCCCGCGTTTTTCAGCAAGGCGAGGTCCCGAGAATTGATCGTCAAGTAGTGAATCTGAGGAGCGAGAGGATAGATCTCCTGTTCTCCACGAAGGTTGTGATAGTTCTCCGGACGACCATCTTCGGCGAGGTCGTGGATATGCATTACCAGAGGGACTTCGCTTTCTGCGAGGATCCTCACCAACTTTGGAAATAGTCGGTTCTTACCGAGAGTTGGATTGTGGAGATGCCAGCACTCGGGATCACCTCCGAGAGCTTCCTTTGCTGAAGCGCGCATTTCCCCCATGAGGGTAGAAGCGCGGGCGTGTTGATGAGAACAGAGCGCCGAGTAATCAAGACCTGGGATGACCCGGACAGGGAGGCCTGACTCCTGCTGCGGATGAGATCCGGTAAGAATCACATGCGGGATTCTTGCGGTATTCAGCGCTTTCGACTGGCGCTCCACAATCCGGGTAACTCCTCCCGGGCGCAAGTGGTAGTGGACGAGGGCAATGGACATGAAGTCTGGAAGCCTCCTCAGCGGCTCCTTGGAGGGCTCATGGGATCATCTGCTCTGGCACGTGTGATGCTCTTGATATCCGATGACAGGCGGGGGAATCTCAGAAGGTATTCTTCTATCTCGACGAGGGGTGGACGTTCCTCCTCTATAATCTCCGTCTTGATCTCCTGATAATGAGTGCCTGTGATTTCCAGTGCTCGATAGATGCTGGAGAGTTCCATGGTAGTCGTCATTTTGCCCTGCGCGCGCAAGCGGCTGAGCAGCGATTGAAGGATTCCGAAGGACATGCGTCCAAGAGCGGAAGTGGACTGATTGCGATGGATTCTTTTGTCGAGATCTACCTGGGCGAAAGCATCCATCCCCCAATGTTCATAGACGTCGAGAAGGTGAGAAGTTTCTACGCCATAGCCAACCGGAAAAGGAATTCTCTCGAGGACCTCACGACGAACCGCGTATTCCCCACTAAGGGGTTGAAAGAGCTGGGTTAGTTCCGGGTAGAACAATGAGAACATGGGGCGGACCAGGATCTCGGTAACTCTTCCTCCGCCCGAGGCTCGGATGTCCCCGCTGGAGTGAACCAGTGGCCGTTCGTAGAACGACTTCACATAGTGAGTATTGCGGTTGAGAAGGAGTGGAGCGATGAGGGCATAAACAAAGCGGGGATGAATATTGCTGATGTCTGCGTCCACGAAGCAGATGATGTCACCTGTGAGCTGATAGACGCCTTTCCAAAGGTTCTCACCTTTGCCTCGTTTGAATCCAAACCTTGGAAGAATGTCGCCCGAGTAGAGAAAGTCGACCCCGGAAGAGGCACAGATTTCGGCGGTTCGATCTGTTGAGCCAGAATCGATGACGGTAAATTCATCGATAAGAGGAATGTGATCCATCAGGGCGGTTTTGAGAACCGCGATCTCTTTCCCGATGGTCTTTTCCTCGTTGAGCGTCGGAATGCAGAGGGAGACCTTGAGTCCAGCTCTCTGTTTTGCCCGGTAGAGGGCCTCCAGATCACTGAACTCCCGGTGGTGGAAAGTGTGAGATTTCAGCCAGGACACGCTAATTGAGAAGAGCTTGGATTGAGGCTTTTCAGGTTTGGCGCCTGTTTACTCAGATTTGACACATCGAAAGCCGGTATGGCTTGTGGGAGAGAGGGACTCCGAATAATGCCGGGCAGCTGGTCGATAGCGGAGGCAGTAGGTGTGGTGGCAAAGATGTGATCCTCCCTTGGTGACCCAGAGCCAGGCCAGACGATGGAATGGCGCTTCGGCCGGGTAGTTCTTTGTCTGCAGATATTGCTGCACCATTGGCTGGCTTACGGGTTGATCAGGTCCTTTTGGATTAGCCTTTGGCTCAGGGAGCTTGGCGAAGGTTTTATAGTAATCAGGCCGATAGAGATCCGAGCAATGCTCCCAGACGTTACCTGCCATATCGTAAAGGCCGTAGGCGTTGGGTGGGAAGGACTTGACTGGAGCAGTTCCCGGGAATCCATCTTCGGCCGTATTCCTGTTCGGAAATTCTCCCTGATAGACGTTAGCCTGCCATTTATTCCCGGGCTTTGGGTCATCACCCCAGCTGAAGAGCTTTTCGTCGAGTCCGCCACGGGCTGCCCGTTCCCATTCAGCCTCGGTGGGCAACCGCTTTCCTGCCCACTCACAGAAGGCGACCGCGTCTTCATGAGTCACGCATACAACGGGGTGATCCATGCGGTTGGCAATACTTGAGGAAGGTCCCTCAGGATGCCGCCAATTTGCTCCCCGTACGAATTGCCACCATTGCCATTCCGCGCCCGGTTGGAAGAGTTCAACCTTGCGGGGGGTAGGCTTGAAAATGAGGGATCCTCCTTTGAGCTGTTCGGGCGGTGCGTTGGGAAAATCCTTGGAATCCCAGCCTCGCTCGGCCTGGGTTTTATACCCCGTAGCAGTGGCAAACTTCAGGTATTGACGATTGGTCACTTCAGTAGCGTCGATCCAGAACCCATCGACGGTGACCTCATGGACCGGTTTTTCCTCGGGATATTCCGCCCGGGTTTCATTGAATTTATGGTCTGATCCCCGTCGGTAAGTGCCGCCCGGAATAAAAACCATTCCCGCAGGTGCCGCTTTGGTATCGGCAGCTAGTGGCGGGGGAGAGGTTGGTTGTTGCAGTTCTTGTCCCTGTAGAGCGGTCGCGGTGAGTAACAGGAAAGACAACGAAGGAAGGAGGACGGGCATTGGTGGTTGGCTTTCTGGTAATAAAGAGGCATTTTAACGCTCTGGCTATGACCAAATTCCGGCCATGTATTGACCTCCACGAGGGCAAGGTGAAACAGATTGTAGGCGGGTCCCTACGGGATAATGGCTCAGGACCAATAGAAAACTTTGTGGCCAGTGACCCGCCGGCGTGGTTTGCAGGCCGCTTTCGAAATGATCGGCTTACTGGGGGACATGTGATCATGCTTGGTTCAGGCAATGAAGTCGCGGCCCGTGAGGCGCTAGCAGCGTGGCCTGATGGTTTGCAGGTGGGGGGTGGAATTGGGATCCAAAATGCTGCGGGATGGCTCGAAGCGGGCGCGAGTCACGTGATAGTTACATCATGGCTTTTTGACGAAAACGGTGTGTTTCAACCGCAGAGGCTTACCGACCTGGCGACGGAAGTCGGGAGTGACAAGGTTGTGGTCGATTTGAGCGCCCGGCGGGTAATTGAAGGTTGGAGGGTGGCGATGAATCGGTGGCAAACGCCCACCGATCTTCTCGTTACTCGTGATGTTCTGGATCAGATAGCACCGTATTGTGCAGAATTTCTTATCCATGCCGCCGACGTGGAGGGGAAGTGTGAAGGAGTAGACGTGGAACTAGTTTCTTTCCTGGGGACATGGAATGGGATACCAGTCACTTATGCTGGAGGGGTAAGTGGATTAGACGATCTTCAACAGGTTGAGGAGGCCAGTGGTGGAAAGGTTGATGTGACAGTGGGAAGTTCTCTTGATCTCTTCGGAGGTGACGGAGTAGCCTATGAGTCGATGGTTGCTTGGAATGAAGGGAAAAGGTGATGAAGGAGCTTGGCGTCATCCTCTTAATAGTCACAGCCGGCATCCTCGCAGCGGTGTTCTATCGTAGGTCCAAACAACAACAACGCAGAGAGGTTGGCATGACTCCTCTCTCGGAGGCGGATCGCTTGCTTCTTCAGAAGGAGGTCCCGCTCTACGCAGCTCTCCCTGCTGAATTCACGAAGGTAATGGATGCACGAATCCAGATTTTTCTTCATGATGTCGGGTTCGAGCCCTGCGGCAACTTGGAGGAGGTTACGAGGGAGATGCAGTTGATCATCGCTTCGCAAGCCTGCCTGCTTCTTCTGGCAAGCGGCTATGATCATTTCGGCTTGTTGCGTTCAGTGCTGGTCTATCCGACCGCTTACGAGGTAGAAGACGAGTTAGGAATCAAAAGTATCCGACTCGGAGAAAGTTGGATGAGTGGAAGTGTGGTGCTCTCCTGGGAGAGTGTGAAGCAGGGTTCACGAAATGAAGAGGATGGGCTCAATGTCGTTCTTCACGAGTTTGCTCATCAGCTCGACCAGTTCAATGGGGTTGCGGACGGTTTGCCAGTTCTCAAGGACCGCAAGGATTACCCGGAGTGGGCATCGGTGATGCGCGCCTCGTTCAAGGCGCTTCTGGAAAGGGTCGCGAAAGGGCGTAAAACGGTTTTGGATGACTACGGAGCGACAAATCCTGCGGAGTTCTTCGCCGTTGGAACCGAGACCTTTTTTGAAAAACCCAGGCAGCTGGAGGACAAGCACCCCGAATTGTATGGGCAGTTGAAGCGATTTTACGGCTTGGATCCCTTGCGCTGGGGCTAGGAAGCTTCGGATAAAAATTTGATTCAAGGGTTCGGCGATCTCCTCTTGATTTGGTTAGGATCTGTTAATAGTTTGGAGGGGCGTAAGTAATGAGCCTGACCGAATCTGAGACCCAGTCCGAACCCTTCAATGAGCCGCTGGCTCCACTACCGCGAAAAAAAGGAGACAAGTCTCATGTCCCAGGCCGGCCGCAAGCGGTGATGGCAGAGCTTCCACCATCTGGACAAGTCGATGTGGAAAAGGATGCGAAGCAACGTAAGACCGGAAAGGACGGTCTGAGTGTCTTTGCCAAGGTAGAGCGTTTAGGTAGAGGAAAAAGTGACCGGGCAGAGGTTGTGCCCCGCTGGAAATTCTGGAAACGGTCAGCAAGGCGCAACGAGCAGGCAGAGACACTCCGGCAGGGTGCTACGGAAATGGTGGAGCTCATGCGCTCGATTCGAGACCATCTTGAAGGTGGGCATGTAGATCGCGATGGAATCCTGAAATCGCTTAGTCCACTTCCCACCGCTGTGGAGAGCCTGAAGTCAATGAGCGACCGGCAGGCCGAAACAGGTCGTACTCTTGAGGGTCTTCATAAGACTCTCGAGCAGCGGGCGAATCGGGATGGGTTGCTCCTGAAGTCTCTCAACAGGATGGGGTCGACCATGTCCCACGTAGAGGAAACCTTTGGCAAGTTAGATCGGACCTTGGCGGGAATGGATCAATCAAATCAAAGCACTGCGCGTAACATGGAGTTGCTTGGAGATCGCATGGCAGATACGGGCCAGTTTATGAATGAATCGTTTGCCCAGTTGCGGGACGCAGAGAGGGAATTCACCAGTTATATTTCAAAGAGCACCCGTCGAAGTGGGATGGCGATGGTAGCTGTTTGTAGCCTCCTCGTAATGTCAGTTGTTGCGGTCGGATTCATGTTCCGTGAAAATCGAAATTTACTTTCGGCCGTTCAGCAGAATGGAGCGCTGGTGGTTCAAGTTCCATCGCCATCAACTCCGACAAGCGCAGCGGTTCAAAATATTGCGGAAAACCGGGTTCCGGTGGGTAACACTCCGGCCCGGGCAGGGCAAAGGATCGAGAGGCCGCCCGGCTCCTCGGACGTCGATGATGACAAATCGTATCCGGTGGAAACAGAGTCTCCACGTCTCATCCCTATTAACGACTTTCAGGAAAAAAAGTAGGGGTGACTTGTTTTTGAAGCTCCCCAAATCTCTCAAGAGGGATCAGTATCTTCCAGATAGATGTGGTTTTATGCGAAAGACGGAAGCAAAGAGGGACCGGTCTCCGTTGAGGAGTTGCAAACGATTCTCAGAGAAAACGTAGTACCCCTTACCACATTGGTGTGGACCGAAGGGATGGATCAATGGCGTCCGGCCCACGAAGTTCCGGAATTGGGAGCCGGCGGGGCCAGGCAATTGATCCAGCCTGCGCCAGGAGTAGGCCACTATGCGGGGCCGCCCCAGTCGAGTGGCCTGGCGATAGCGAGTATGGTGCTCGGAATCGTTGGCATTCTTGCAATTCCATTGGTAGCCTCGATTGCAGCGGTTATCTGCGGACACCTCGCAAGGTCTCAGATCCGGAGGGGAGAGGGCAGAGTGGGCGGAGAAGGCATGGCGTTAACCGGGTTAATAACGGGTTACCTTGGAATCCTCATTTATGGCGGGCTTGTAGCGTTTTTTATTATCCTGATCGTGAGTTTGTCGCCGTAAAGAGACTCCAAGTCTTAGTTTTTGGCGCGCTGGTATGATTGCGTCGCTTCGCTATCAGTGGCGGCTGCTCGGGAAAAGGGAGAATCGAGACAGCGTTTTGCCCGCTCTGAAAGGAATTTTGCCTTGTCTTCGTGAATGAGAAAATCTTGAAACTGCACAGCTTTATGCCTCCGAATTCATTTTGTAAATTTGTTCTCACCGTCTGGTTGATGGTCTTCGTATCGCCAGCTTTCTTGTCCGCTGATAACGTTGCACCTCGCGCAGAGTATCCAGGTGGGTTTACTCGGCCTCCATCACAAGGAAAGGATTACAATACCTGGGCTGGTGCTGAAGGACCTGACGTGGGAG
>CETE01039875.1_pt1 | contig 17958 bp, 16 predicted proteins | sample 531241 | NCBI WGS metagenome assembly CETE01 (sample SAMEA2622336, study PRJEB7988) | marine metagenome | biome: marine biome (ENVO:00000447); feature: deep chlorophyll maximum layer (ENVO:xxxxxxxx); material: "saline water (ENVO:00002010), including plankton (ENVO:xxxxxxxx)" | depth 30 m
CCTTTGTAGGATATTTTTTCAATCGCTGAATAGGCATGTTCTCTTGCAAGTTCTAGTGTGTCCGCAATTGAAGTAACATTTAGTACTCGGCCACCCGTTGCTATCAAAGCACCATCAATGATTGAAGTTCCAGCATGGAAAACTTTTACATTTGGATTTTTTTCTGCATCCTTAATACCATATATTTCTGCATTTTTATTATATTCAGATGGATACCCATTATTGGCTAGTACTACTGTAATTGCTCTCTTTTTTTCCCACTCAAGATTATAATTTTCAATATTTCCATTCACGGTTTCAAATAGTAATTCTGCAAAGTCTGACTTCAGGAGCATTAATAACGCCTGGGTTTCTGGGTCACCAAATCTAATATTATACTCAATTAAGCTTGGTTGATTTTCTTTAACCATTAGACCCGCAAAAAGAACCCCTTTATATTCAATCCCTCTCTTCCTGAGACCGTATATTGTCGGTTCTAAAATTTGGTTCATAATTTTATTTTCAAGTTCAGAAGTTAACATTGGTGGGGGGCAATAAGCGCCCATACCACCTGTATTTGGACCTTCATCTTTATCGAGTAGCCTTTTGTGATCTTGGGCTCCTATGAGGGGTAGAATTTCCTTACCATCTGTAATTGCAAAGTAGCTGAGCTCTTCGCCATATAAAAATTCTTCAATTAATACGGATTGTCCACTTCCAAATTTTCCGTTAAAGACATCTCCTAATGAATTTTTTGCGTTTTTAAGATTTTCACAAATTGCAACACCTTTACCTGCTGCTAATCCGTCAGCTTTTATGACATATGGTGCCTCAAGTTTCTCTAGATACATACACGCATCAGTATAATTATTAAACCACTTTGCTCCTCCCGTTGGAATATTATTTTCAGATGCAATTTCTTTTGTAAATTTTTTTGACGACTCCAACTTTGACGCCTCTAAACTGGGCGCAAAAACGTCGATTTTATATTCTTTCAAGTAATCTGTAATCCCCTCACATATTGGAACTTCGGGCCCAACAATTACGAGATCAATATTGTTATTTTTAGAAAAATTTTTAATCTCTCTGAAGTTAGAAGGGTTAATATCGATACACTCACAATATTCGCCAATACCAGGGTTGCCGGGAAGGGCAAATAATTGATTCTTACTCGGGCTTTTGGACAAAGCCATTGCGATGGCATGCTCTCTTCCACCACTACCGATGATTAAGATATTCATTTACCCACAATTTTAGTTACGTAAAAATAATTTTACTAATAATATTAACGTAAAGAATTATAATGTTAATTTATAAATAATAGTTTTAAATGATTTTTGTTAATCAAAATATTCGAGAATATGGTGTAATTGAGCTCTCTCAAGAAATAAAGAAGAGTCTTGAAGAAAACTTTGGACATATAAGGCTGAGAGGTGAGGTCTCGGGGCTCAGTGTGAGCAAGGCAGGACATGTATTTTTATCATTAAAAGAACAAAATGACCTCATAGAAGCGATTATTTGGCCTGATAAATTTCAAAAATTAAACATTAAGCCACAGGATGGAATGGAGGTAATTGCATCCGGAAAAATTACGACATATTCAAGGGGTAGTAACTCTAAATATCAAATTATGATTGATAATATTGAGGTTGCAGGTGAAGGTGCGCTGTTAGCACTTTACGAGAAATTAAAGAAAAGTCTGCAAGCTGAGGGGCTGTTCGATGTTTCGAAGAAAAAATTAATTCCAAAATTTCCAAAAAATTTGCTTATCTTAACCTCTATTAATGGAGCAGTGATTCGCGATATTTTAAGAATAAATACAGATCGAGGATATCCATTAAATATAGATATTATGGATGTTTCTGTTCAAGGGCAAAACTGCCCAAAGGAAATTAGTGAAGCAATAATTGGAGCCAACAGGATGACTTCGTCCACGAAAATACCGGATGTTATACTTATTGCAAGAGGCGGTGGATCACTTGAGGATTTGTGGGGTTTTAATGATGAACTCCTCATCAGAGCTGTATATTCATCCAATATTCCAGTTATTACTGCAATTGGTCATGAAACGGATACATGTCTAGTTGATCTGGCTTCAGACTATAGAGCCCCCACACCTACTGCTGCAGCCGGAATACTATTTCCAGATATTAAAGAGGTTAAATATAGGATTAATCAGGATATAGAAATACTTAAGAAGTTCATTTTTGATAGGTTAGCTAATTTTACACTCAGATATAACTTTATAGAGCAGAAATTAATCTCTAAAGGAATGCAATATCAAAAAGAAAAACTTATCAATTTTGAGAGGCTGAGTTCCAAGATATCAAAGCAAGCTCTTATTAGTAATATCCAGAATAAGATTTTGAAACAAAAAAACCAAAAAGAGAGAATCTTCAGATTACTTGAGCAGAAAGTAAATAACTGTAAGATAAAGCAGGAAAAAATTAATTCAAATTTACTATCAAGTATTAAAAGTGGTATTCGAGATAAATCCTATTCATTGTCCTTAAATAATAGGTTGTTAGATAGTTTAAATTATAAAAAAACCCTAAATAGGGGCTATGCAATAATAAAAGATCAAGATAAATCAATTGTTGAAAGTAAAAAAGTTGCAAATCAACTTAAATTAGTAAACATTATGTTTTCAGATGGCGAAATTACTGTAAAAAATCAAAACGATAAATAATTAATGCATAATGATAGGAAAAAACAAAAATATAACAGATAATCAGGAGGCCAAATTAAAGTACTCAGACGGTGAATTTGATGTATTAGTTGATGGGCAATATGTTGTGTGTGCCATAACTGGTAACAAGATTGGTATAAGCGATTTAAAATACTGGTCAGTTGAAAGGCAGGAGCCTTATGAAAGCGCGGCAGCTGCGTTGGCCGGTTATAAAAATAATAGTTAGATTAATTCATGGACTTTTGCGTAATATATTTCATCAGATCATCGGGGTGATCTATTTTAATAGTGATATCAAGAACATCCACTAAATCTCGAAGCTGCTTGTTTGGATCATTCTCATCATTGAATCTAACATAGTCTTTTGAAGTTGTTAATAATGAGTATTTGCCATGCGCTGTCGCAATTTCGAGTAATTGTTTTACGTCGTTTCTGCTATATTGGAAGTGATTTGGATAGGTCAAATTTTGAGTCGTTTTTATCTTTAATTTTCTCAATGTATTATAAAATTTTTTAGGCATACCAATGCCTGTGAATGCTATTTTTTCTGATTTATCATCATTTCTTATTCGATATTCTGATTTAGCTGATACGTTTTGTATTTTATAATTTTTTATCTTTTCAATGATCTTTTTATCTGTTTTTTCTTCGTCGATGAGAATTAATATGTCAGCTATACCAAGTGCGTAGTCGATTGATCCGTGTAAATCACCAGCTGGAAACTGTTTTAGATTTATTCGTGGCATATTTCCGTCGATTACTAATACATTTACCTTATTTTTGATTGATACGTCCCTATATCCGTCATCGGAAACAATGTAATCATATTTGTTATGATTATTCGCCATCTTCAAGGCTGACTTTCTATTTTTTGACACAAATGTCTCACAATAGTGAGATAAGAGTATGGGCTCATCCCCAACATCAAGCGATGTGTGTTTCTCATTAATTAGAGTCGGGCGTTTGATCTTTCCCTTGTAGCACTTTGATGTTGCAGATATTTTTTTATTCTTTTTTAGTAATAATTCCTGTATTGCTATTGCAACTGGGGTCTTGCCTCCACCTCCAATTATAGGACTACCAATACAAATTACAGGGGCTTTTGAATGGTATGGTTTTTGCAGTTTGTAGCTCTGCTTGGAAATAAAATGATGAATGAGTCCAATTGGGGTTAATAAATTTGTGAGGAATGATGTATCGTTCCAGAATCTGGGTCTTCTCATTGGATTTCTCCGAGTTCTGAATTCAGGATATCAATTATTTCATTCTCAACAACTACCTTTTTCTTACTTATTATTGTGTTTATATTTTCAAGAATATCGGTTGTTTTATTTGGTTGGACAATGAAATCTTCAATTTTCTGCATAATTAAATTTGCATCATTAGCTAAAAACGAGCATTTGAGCTTGTCTAATGACTCATAGATGTCACTAAAATTTTGAGTATTTTCTCCATGTAAAACGATGCAATTTTTTTGTATAGCTTCAATTGGATTATGGCCTCCAATTTTATCAAAAGAGCCGCCAATCACTGCTATTTTTGATAATTCAAAATAAGTTCCTAAAATTCCAACCTCATTAACAATTAAGAGGTTATGATCTGGTTTGAGCTCATAATTTGGTAAGTAAGACCAGCTGTCATCATGGGCGTCAAAGAGGGAAATCATTTTATTACACGTTTCGGTGTGTCTTGGCGCAAATATGCAAACTGTATTTGGATATTTTTCCTGGATTTTTTTGTGTAAATTATAAAATAACTCAGTCTCTTTCTCATGCACTGATGCAGCAATATATATAAATTTCTTTTCTAATATATTTTTGAGATATTCATATTCCTTTTTGTTTGTTCTTAATGGGGTATTTGCGTATTTAATATTCTCAGATAATCTAATATTAGACTGACCTAGTTGCTTATATCTTTTATGGGTGTCATTGTCCTGACATGAAATCAATTTTGGTATGGAAAATATTCTATCCGCTAATATTTTCAGCTTATTCCACCTTCTAAAGCTTTTTTCAGACAGCCGCGCATTCAATAAATACAGTGGTATGCGCCTGCGATCTAGCTCAAGATAATAATTAGGCCATATCTCAGACTCCATGAAAATAGATAGTACCGGTGACCAGTGATTTAAAAATCTTTTTACAAATATTTTTACGTCTAAAGGAAGAAACTGATGAATGATTCTCTGATTTGCATTATCCTTTAAAATTTTCGCGGATGATAGTGTTGCCGTGGTGAATAAAATACATATTTCCGTGTTGTGTTTCAAAATAATCTTAGCCACACTCAGTCCAGAGTAAGTCTCACCAATACTTGCTGCATGTATCCATATGATTTTTTTATCAGTATCAGTTATTGATGAAAAATTCTGAGCAAGTTTTTGTTTAAAGCTTTTTTGGGTCTCTTTAGATTGCGCCCTGCGTATAGTCATATATACGTATCCAAAGATAAAAAATAGGTTTGTTAAAAACACATAAATTAAGATTGCAAGATTTTGAAATATTTTTTTCATTTTATTAAATAGGCTAAATGGATAATACTAATGATAAGACTACCAGAAAACCTATATATTTATTTGCCGAGAAAAAACTGGCGCAAGATTGTACTTTCCCTAAATTCAGTTTTCTGAGCAACACTATACCAAGCAAAACAGCACAAAGAAATACTAAAAATGTTCTGTAGTTTGACTCAATCCATATCAATGCCACAAGCATAAGTAGAAAACTCATAATATAAAAGGCATATATCGCGATTTTTGGATTCTTTTCAAAAAGAACCGCTGTTGACTTAACCCCAATTATTTTATCATCAACAATATCCTGGTAACCATAAACAGTATCATATCCCAGTGTCCAGAATATAGCAGAAAGATAAATCGGTATTATGACGGGACTTAGGCTCTCTGATATTGACGTCCATCCCATTATAATACCCCAGTTAAAAGTTATGCCCAAAAAAAGCTGTGGCCAGTGTGTAATCCTCTTCATAAATGGGTATGTCATAACCAGAATTATTGATGCCAACCCTATTATTATGGTAATTGCGTTGAGAGAAATAAGTATACAAAAACTGAGAAATAATAGCACTAAGAGTAATAAAACTGCTTCAAAGAGTGACATAGTTTTGTTTGCCAATGGTCTGTTTTTAGTCCGTTCAACTTGCGCGTCTATCTTACGGTCTACGACATCATTAAAAATGCAACCAGCAGATCTCATAAGGATGGAGCCGAATAAAAAAAGTATTATAATTTTCAATTCAATTATTTTACCCGAATATATTGAAGATGAAATGATCCCGTACAAACACGGAATAAACAACAGGAGCCAGCCAATTGGCCTATTATTTCGTGTTATTGCAATATAGCAATTTATTCTTTTTTTAATACTTTTCAAAACAATATACAGTATAATTTTTTCTAACAATTTAATAAATTATTTATAACAAAAATTTTGAGTTTAAAATAATAAAATGCAATCAAACCATTCAAAAAACATAAGGCTATATCAAAATTATAAATTGTATCAAAACGCAATAATTGAAGTTACAAATGATGATCATCACTACTTGAGAAATGTTATGAGAGTCAAAGTTAATGATGAATTGCTTATATTTAATGGTCTGGATGGCGAATGGTATTCGAAAGTTTTATTTGTGAAAAAAGATCGCATTGAAATCGAGGTAATTAGCTGTGCGCGGCTTCAGATGAAATACAAAGAAATGCATTGCTATTTTTCTCCATTAAATGCCAACAGGCACAACTATATAATTGAAAAGCTGACCGAGCTGGGTATATCCACTTTTACACCCGTCATTACAGAATTCTCAAATGTTAGAAAAGTTAATCAAAATAAGCTGCGTTCACGAGCGAAAGAGGCAGCTGAGCAATGTGGACTGATGATCGTTCCACAAATTAATAAAGCTATGGGACTAGACGAGATACTCAGTGACTGGTCTACCGAAAAGACATTAGTGTTTTGTGATGAAAAATCACATCCAAAAAATCCCATAAACGAATTGATTGGGTCAAAAGAATTGAATATTTCCTTTTTGATTGGACCTGAGGGGGGTTTTTCTGATAAAGAGAGATACGATATTTTAAAGTTACAGAATTTGATAAGACTCTCTCTTGGGTCAAGAGTTCTGAGGGCTGATACCGCGGCTATAGTTGTCGCATCATTCTTGCAGGTCACAGGTGGAGATTTGTTTAGTGAAACACAGTAAAAATGCTATACCAAAAGTATAATACATGAAAAATAATATAGAACGAAACTCACAAATCCCAACAGAATTGGATTTAGTTAATTATTTTCATTCGGGTTCAAAGTCACCCAAAGATTATAAAATCGGAACAGAAAACGAAAAATTTTTATTTCACAAAGGGTCGTTGAACCCCATTCATTATTCAGATGGTCCGGGTATCGTTGATGTGTTCAACATACTCATAGATCAGTTTCATTGGAGTCCAATATTTGATGGGGATAATATTATTGGTTTATCTGACGCAAAGAATGACAGAAATATTTCCCTAGAACCCGGTGGTCAAATCGAATTGTCTGGATCAAAATGTTCTAATTTACATCAAACAAATGAAGAATTTAAACAATATCATTCTCAAATTGAGTATATTTGTAATGAGTTGAATATTGGAGCTCTTGGCCTCGGATTTTGTCCAAAATGGGGCTTTAAGGAAATGGCTAAAGTTCCAAAGACCAGGTATACAATCATGAGGGAATATATGCCAAAAGTTGGTAGTCACGGCCTTGATATGATGCATTGTTCTGCAACTACTCAGGTTAATCTCGATTACAGCGATGAAAATGATTATTCAAAAAAGTTTCGTGTTGCTATGGCGCTTCAACCCCTCATATCAGTAATGTTTTTTAATAGTCCATTTCTAAATGGTCGGCTGACTGGATTATTATCCAACAGGCTTCGAGTTTGGGCAGATACAGATAATGATAGATGTGGCTATTTACCATTTGCTTTTGATGATCAGAATAATTTTGAGGATTACACTCAGTATGCACTCGATGTACCTATGTATTTTATTTATAGAAATGGTAAATATGTTGTGCCAAACCATATATCTTTTAGGAATTTTTTATCCAATGGTTTTGTTGATGGTAATGGAGACAACTTTTCAGCAACAATAAATGATTGGGAGACTCATTTATCAACTCTTTTTCCTCAGGTTCGATTGAAGAAATTTCTCGAAATGAGAGGTGCTGACTCTGGAAACCATAGTTCAATTATCAGTCTTGCTTCGATTTGGACGGGGTTGATGTACAATAATAAAGCGCTTGATGAGGTTTACAAAATAATCTCAAAATGGACACATTCAGACGTTTTACATCTGGAAAAATGCTTAAATAAAGATGGCTTGAATGTTAACTTCTTGGGCTATGCTGTTCTTGATCTGCTGAAGGAGTTTGTATCTTTATCAAAGCAGGGATTATCCGAGAGGAATATTCGAAATGAGCATGATGAAACGGAAGAAATCTATTTAGAGCCACTTTTTGAGGTCCTTACAAAAAAAAGAACACCGTCAGATGTATTAGTAGACGATTTTCATCGTGAATGGTCAAATGAAGTAAAACCAATATATAGCAAACACTATTTATAAGAGGAAAAGAATATTAAAAATTATCAACCTTCCATTTGGTCTTTGGCCGCAGTCACTGGGCTTGCACCACTAACATTAAACCTAATTGTACCATCTCTACCTGCGCTCTCTGAACATTTTGATATAACATATTCAAGCGCGCAATTTGCGGTATCGTCTTTTATTATATCAATGGCTATTGGTCAGATTTTTATTGGCCCACTATCAGACGCTTACGGCAGAAGATCAATATTGATGCTCGGAATCATTATTTTTTTGATTGGAACAACAATATGCAGTATCGCTACATCGAGTGAGTTACTTATTATCGGTCGTTTCATACAGGCATTTGGCGGGGTTGCAGGCGTTGTTCTTGGTCGAGCTATTATTCGAGACGTATACAGCCGTGAAAAAGCTGCAAGCGCATTGGGTTACGTTACCACAGTTATGGTCATTGCACCTATGATAGCTCCACCACTTGGGGGTATATTGCAAGATTTATTTGGTTGGAGAAGTATTTTTTACCTTATGATGATTGTGGGCATAATCCTTTTTTTAAATATATTTTATAACCTTCAAGAGACAAAAATAGAAGATCGTATTCAGGGGGACATTAGATCATTATTAAACAGTTTTGTTCAATTATTGAAATTACCTCAATTCATCCTTTACACAATTACAATGTCATGTGCAAATTCCATGTTCTTCACATTTCTTGGCGTCGCTCCACTCCTTGTCATCCAAAAGTTAGAATATTCACCGACACAATATGGGTTCACATTTATGGTGATATCATTTGCATTTATGTCGGGTAGTTTTACAACAGCAAGGCTTTCTGAAAGGATTGGCTCCTTGAGAATGATTGGTTACGCTGTATTTGGAACTATAATTGGCTCTGTACTTATGCTGATCATATTTTTAAGTGGTATCATTAATATATACATAATTTTTGGAACAATGATGATTATCACATACTCAAACGGAATCGTGATGCCTAATATAATTGCTAATATCGTGAGTATAAGACCTCAGTTAGCTGGAGCTGCGTCAGGCCTATCAGGCTGCATTCAATATTCAATAGCTGGTATCTCTTCATATGTAGCAGCTGTACTTGCTGGAATTGGGCTGATTTTTATGCCTATACAACTAATTTTGCTCGCGCTTATTGGTACAATCACCTTTTACCTTGCTGAGGCCATTAAAAGTAATTAGCGATATCTATTCTTTACTGTATATTTCAATAATATCACGCCTAATTCTCTCATAAAGCTCTTCAGTAGGTATACCATTTATGACTAAGCTATTATCTTTTTGATAGCTTTTTATTGCCTCGCTTGTACTTCTTGTAAATGTTCCATCATACATTCCAACATAATAACCAATGCTAATAAGTGCGATTTGAGTGTTGTAAACTAGCAGGGCTGGGTAGTTATCTGAAATAACTTCGTTGTTATAATTCAGGCTTTCATTTGTATTTCTGCTCTCCGCTTCATTTATGCTAGAAGCAATCCCCATGATCCCACCAATTATTGCACCAGCTTTAGCTCCATCGTCGCCGTCAATTGCAGAGCCAATTCCGCCTCCGATACCGGCCCCGCATAATAAACCCCCTCCGGGGCCGTCACAGAGACCCTTTGATGAGAGTTGTCCTGCTGAAATTAGGCTAACAAGCGCTAGACAAAATACATATTTGTATAGTTTTTTCATAATTTTACCTTTGTAAATTAAATATTTAAATACCTAAGATAATTATCTAATAAAAAGATGCAAATATCTAGTTTTTTATCTTATTTTCGCGAAGGGCTTCAAACATCTCAGCAAAACCATTCATTTCAATAATAATTCCAATATTTTTATTATTTTTTTTATAACCAAGTCCAATCATAAAATCATCTTCATTTTTGAGTTTTTTTAAGAAATCATCTGGGATAACTCCAGCGTATTCGCAATAATCTGCAGTACATTTTGTACTCATTAGTTGAAACTTAAGATTGCTCATATTGGATAGTGCCATTATTTTTGTACCATCGCTATATGATGTTTGGGATTGATCATTCAATTTCGATCTAAATACCAGATAATTTTCATTCATCTCTTTGATGATGAATATAAGAAATGTCTGCTTATCTTCATCAACCTGTATTTCTAAAAATTGTGTCAAGAGACATCTATCATTATTTTTGACTTCACAGATTATGGACCAGTCCTCCATTTCCTTATAAAGATAGCCTTCAATAAAGCCATCATAATACACAATATTTTTGTTAAGCTCATAGCCAAATGATGAACGCATGAAGCTGCCAATCATTAACGCAATAATGAAAAGAAATTTAAGTGATGTTTGGGTAATTTTTTGCATGTAGGTCATTTGCTAAATTTTAATTGAAAATATCCATCATTGACTGATATTAAAATCAAATTATTTTAATAGAAAATTCACTGATAATCGTATTATCACTAAAACTTATCTATTTGAAAATATATTAGGATTAATATCTTGATTAGTTGTGTAAAAAATATTATTTCTATATAAAGAAAATCGTAAGACAATCACATCTTTCGTCCAGGATAGAAAATTAATGAAAATGAAAAAAAACCTTAATCTCGCTACAAAAATAACTTACATTTTTGTTGCACTCCTTGCATTTTTTCAAAACACTGCACAAGCTGTAGAGAACTTGGGAATACCTGAGGATTACCAAATGACATATCAAAATGCAGCAACTCCTAATATGGCTGATATTACATGGTTCCACAACTCATTCCTTTTTCCAGTAATATTAGGTATAACTGTTTTTGTAACCGCTCTTTTGATTTATGTGATGATAAAATTTAACGCAAAAGCTAATCCTAAACCTTCTCGAACATCACACAATTCTCTAGTTGAAGTTTTATGGACTGTCATCCCTGTTTTAATCCTTATTGCGATAGCAATACCATCATTTCGTATACTATACACTCAACAAGAGATACCGGTTGATGCTGACCTTACTGTAAAAGCTACAGCATATCAGTGGTATTGGGGCTATGAATATCCTGATAATAATGGCATTTATTTTGACTCCTTGCCCCTTGAAGAGGAAGAGCTCACAGAAGGTAAATTACGACTATTATCAGTAGATAATCCTCTTGTAGTACCAGCGGGCGCTGTTGTGAGAGTGCAAGTAACCTCAGCAGATGTAATACACAACTGGGCAGTACCGTCCTTTGGTGTAAAAATGGATGCTATTCCTGGTAGACTCAATGAGACATGGTTTAAAGTTGAAGAGCCTGGGATTTATTATGGTATGTGTTCGGAATTATGTGGAGTACGTCACGCATACATGCCGATCGAAGTTCATGTTCTTGATGAAGCTCAGTATATCGCTTGGTTGAACAAAGCCGAACAGGAATATGCACAAGTTGAAGTTGGGATTGAAAATACGCAACTCGTGAAGTTAACTAATTAAGAGGCCAAAATATGTCAAGTGAAGCTGTAAGTCATCATTCAAACCCATCAGGATGGAAACGTTGGGTATACTCAACAAATCACAAAGATATAGGCACAATGTATCTTATATTTGCCATTATAAGTGGAATAGTAGGTGGGGTTTTATCACTCTTTATGAGACTCGAATTACAACAACCAGGATTACAAATTTTCGGTGATCCTCATGTATACAACGTCTTCACTACAGGTCATGGATTGATAATGATATTCTTTATGGTAATGCCAGCAATGATAGGCGGTTTCGGCAATTGGTTTGTACCGCTAATGATTGGAGCACCCGATATGGCTTTTCCACGAATGAATAATATTTCATTCTGGTTGTTACCTCCCGCTTTAGCTCTATTGGTAATTTCAATGTTTGTGCCCGGCCCACCCGGGGCGAACGGCGTTGGAGGGGGCTGGACAATTTACCCACCACTCTCAACAATGGGACAACCAGGACCAGCAATGGATCTTGCTATACTATCGCTTCACGTAGCTGGTGCATCATCGATTCTTGGTGCAATTAATTTTATAACTACGATATTGAATATGAGGACTCCCGGAATGACCATGCATAAAATGCCACTTTTTGTGTGGTCGGTCCTAGTAACTGCTTTTTTATTACTCCTTTCTCTTCCCGTCTTGGCAGGTGCGATAACAATGTTGCTCACAGACAGGAACTTTGGAACAACATTCTTTGATCCTGCGGGTGGCGGTGATCCAATTCTTTTCCAGCATCTTTTCTGGTTTTTTGGGCATCCAGAGGTTTACATTCTAATTCTGCCAGGTTTTGGTATGGTCAGCCATATTATCTCAACTTTCTCAAAGAAACCTGTTTTTGGCTATTTGGGTATGGCATATGCCATGGTTGCGATTGGTCTTATAGGATTTATTGTTTGGGCGCACCATATGTATACTGTTGGTTTGAGTGTAAATACTCAAGCTTATTTTGTCGCCGCAACAATGATCATCGCAGTGCCAACCGGAATTAAAATATTTTCATGGATCGCAACAATGTGGGGTGGGTCAATCGAATTCAAGACACCCATGTTGTGGGCGATAGGTTTCATTTTTCTCTTCACTATTGGCGGCGTAACTGGAGTGGTACTAGCAAATGCAGGTGTCGACAGATCTTTTCATGACACATATTATGTTGTAGCTCACTTCCACTATGTCCTTTCAATGGGTGCTGTATTCGCGATTTTTGGTGCATGGTATTATTGGTTTCCTAAAATATCTGGTTACATGATATCCGAATTTGTTGGTAAAACACATTTCTGGCTGACTTTCATTGGTGTTAACTTAATATTTTTCCCACAGCATTTCCTAGGATTAGCTGGTATGCCAAGACGTTACGTCGATTATCCTGATGCTTTTGCGGGTTGGAATTTTGTATCATCAATGGGCTCATACATTTCATCATTTGCAGTTTTGGTATTTTTATTTGGGGTGTATCTTGCATTCGCAAGAAAGGTACCTGCTGGTGATAATCCATGGGGTGAAGGAGTATCAACTCTAGAGTGGACTTTGTCTTCACCGCCACCTTTTCATCAGTTTGAAGATTTACCTGAACCGGTTGATTTTGGTTCCTTTATGGCACCAGACTCACCGCTACAGAAAGCATCAGTTATTGCAAGGGATGCTGACCATTAGTTTTTTAAACCTCGGTAGGTTTTATTATGGAATATTCATCTGGTAGCGTGCAAGATTATTACACGCTCATGAAACCGAGAGTTATGTCTCTAGTAATATTTACGAGTCTAGTCGGTCTTATTCTCTCACCAGTATCTATGCATCCTTTTTTAGCAATAATTTCAATAACTTGTATAGCGATTGGTGCCGGCGCCTCTGGAGTGCTCAATATGTGGTATGATGCAGATATAGACAGTATCATGAATAGGACTGTAAGAAGACCAATACCTTCAGGCTCAGTTACAAAGCCTGAAGCACTCACTTATGGTTTGGTAATGTCATTTGGTTCAGTTTTTGTAATGGGTGTTTTGATAAACTGGATTTCGGCGATACTACTTGCTTTCACAATATTTTTTTATGCAGTTGTATACACAATTTGGTTGAAGAGAAGAACAACACAAAATATCGTCATTGGTGGTGCAGCAGGTGCGTTTCCTCCGATAATTGGCTGGCTCTCTACAAGTGCACCTCTCACTATTGAGCCGATTCTTCTTTTTTTTATTATATTCTTCTGGACACCCCCACATTTTTGGGCATTAGCAATTTTGACATCAAGCGAATATGAAAAAGCAAGTATTCCTATGATGCCCAATATTTCAGGTAATAAGTACACTATCAGGCAAATTTTTCTATACTCAATTATAATGTCAGCGTCAGCACTCATACCTTTCTATTTAAATATGGTTTCGATGATATACATATTGCCCGTATGTTTTTTAAATTTATTATTCATTGGGATCTCTTTTCAACTGTTTGTAACAGAGGAGAGCGCCAAGATAAAGATTTATGCAAAAAGACTATTCATATATTCAATCTTATATTTATTTTTGGTATTCACTTTTTTTCTTATAGATTATCTATATATAAAATATAGCTGGGAGTTGCTAATTTGACGCAAGAAAGTAAAAAGATGAAAATTGAAAAAGAAAAGCAGGCAAAGTTCATTGAGAATCGTAGAAAAAAGTCCAAGGCTATCGCTATAATATTATTTGTCATGGTGTTTACTTTTTTTATGACAACTGTAATCAGAATATCATCAAATATATCCTGAAGATTAATATTCATGAAAGAGCATAAGAAAAATAAAACAATATTAATAATATGTTTCTCTATAATATTATTTATGGGTGGGCTCTCTCTAGCTGCCGTTCCTTTATATGAACTATTTTGTAAAGTGACGGGATATAAGGGAACTCCTAATATCATAAATGTAGCATCATCGGAATCTGGAAATAGAGATTTTATTATGCGCTACGATGTTAATATTTCTCCTGAATTAAATTGGAAGGTAGTGCCTGATAAGACATCAGAAATAGTTACAACGGGAGATAATATCTTTACATTTTATAATGCAAAAAATGAAGGCGTGCTTCAAAATAATGGTATTGCAACTTATAATGTAATTCCTGCAGAAGCCGCGGCATATATTCTCAAAGTTGAATGTTTCTGCTTTTTGGGGCAAGAGCTTAGCTCCGGTGAAGAAATGAGAATGCCGTTGACTTATTACATAGATCCTGCAATAGATCGCGATGAAGAGTTAAAAAATGTTGACACAATTACAATATCATACACTTTTTTCAAAAATAAGGATTTATTGTGATAAAATCTTTGTATATAGTAAAGCAAAATCAATAATTTATGAGAAAAAATAACATCTATGAGTGAGACACACAGCAAGAATCATGACTATCATTTAGTTGACCCAAGTCCTTGGCCAGCCATAGGCGCTATCGCGGCTTTCATCACGGCAATTGGTGCTGTGATATATTTCCATCAGGGTAGTTATTGGTTACTAACTATTGGACTTATAGCTGTGTTATATACCATGTATGGTTGGTGGCGAGAGGTTATAAAAGAGGCAAATAAAGGCGATCACACCCCTGTTGTTCAATTACATCTTCGATATGGAATGATTATGTTTATTGCGTCAGAGGTGATGTTTTTTGTTGCATGGTTTTGGTCTTATTTTGATGCCTCACTCTATGCAGGTGAAGCGCAGCAATACCTCCGCACTGAGCTTACAGGTGGTCATTGGCCACCGGATCAAATAGCAACATTCGATCCCTGGCATTTGCCATTACTCAATACCCTAATACTTTTAACGTCAGGTACTGCAGTGACGTGGGCCCATCACTCATTATTGCATGATGATCGCAAAGGGCTTAGACTTGGGCTACTTCTAACCGTTGGGCTTGGTGCAATATTTACCTGCGTGCAAGCATACGAATATACACATGCCGCTTTTGACTTTTCAGGACATATATATGGGGCAACCTTTTTTATGGCAACTGGCTTTCATGGTTTTCATGTACTTGTTGGTACAATATTTCTAATTGTATGCACATTGCGAGTAGGCGCAGGGCATTTTAAGAAAGAACAGCATTTTGGCTTTGAAGCTGCGGCTTGGTATTGGCATTTTGTTGATGTCGTATGGCTCTTCCTTTTTGCAGCAATATATGTTTGGGGAGCTGGGGACATTATACCGCATTAATTTCCTATCCGTACTAGAATTGTTCCAAGCATCTAAAATACTAAACTTAGCCAAAATAATTATTCTAGGAAAATGCCCTTCCTGTCGGAAATTGAGCATATTTAGAAATTTATTTATAATTAAGGAAGAGTGTAAAGAGTGTTTCTTGAATTATTCTGAATATCAAATAGGAGATGCAGATAATTTTTTTGTTATTCTAATTGTTGGCATTTTCATGTTGTCCGGTATTATTTTTGCAGAGCTGCATTACAAACCAGATATATATCTTCTTTTTACTTTTTCTTTTCCTCTAACGGTTATATTTTCATTGTTAATAACCAGACCAATCAAAAGTTTTTTTTTATATGTCTCATATAAAATTAAGAACACACAGTAAAAATATAAAATGTTAAATTTTAAAAATATATTTGTGAGTCTAATTGTAATCTTAGGATTTTCAATACTAATTGGGCTGGGCACATGGCAGATTGACCGGCTTGGACAAAAACAGGATCTACTTAAAAAAATAGAAAGAGTGAGTCAAGATATAACTGATCTTAAAGATATAAAAATAGATGAGGATAATTTAGATGATTGGCTGTATCGCAAAGTAAAGATTCATGGTGATTTTATCATGCAAGAAAATATATTTGTTTTTACACATCTATCAGACCCACGTGGAAAATTTGGGGGTGCTGGATATTGGGTACTTGATCCTTTCAGATCTAATGAAGGAGATATAGTAATAATAAATAGAGGTTTTATTCCACAAAATATATTTGATCAGTTTTCGATAAGTGGTAACGAATACAGAGAAAATACAGTGACGGGATACATAAGAAAGTTTGAAAAAGAAAATTTATTTACTCCTGATAAAAACACGAAAGACAGGATCCTATATTTATTTGAAAAGAATGATATAAAAAAAATGTTTCGTATTGAAAGAATTGAACCCTATTTTATTGATCAGGTTGATGAATATAGGTCATTACCCCAGTCAAATGAAACCCAACTTAAATTTCCAAATAATCATCTTTCCTATGCAATAACATGGTATGGTCTTGCAACGGCCCTATTATTTATATATTTTTATTCAATATTTAGACGCAAGAAATTTGACTCATAATGCTTTATTTTAGTACACGAGATACCGATAAGAAGTTTACCTTTGAAGAAATAATCCTAAATGGACTCGCAGCGGATGGCGGCTTATATATTCCTGAGAAAATTCCTACATTTACTGAAAGTGCTATAAATAGGTTGCTCTCTTCAGACTATCAAACTATTGCATACGAAATAATAAAACAATTTACAGGAGAAACATTTACAACTGAACTTCTTAAGAGGATGATTCATGACTCCTATAAATCATTTAGGAGTGACTTTGTAACACCATTGAGAGAAGTTGACGACTCATTATCGATATTAGAATTATTTCATGGTCCGACCCTCGCATTTAAAGATTTAGCAATGCAACTGTTATCACGCATGATAGAAGAGGTGCTATCTCGTACAAATTCCAAAGCCTCCATAATATGCGCAACATCTGGTGATACTGGAGGTGCAGCGGTAACTTCATTCGCAAATAAAAAAAATATCAAACTATTTGTTTTGTATCCAAAAGGAAGGATATCTGAAGTCCAAAGAAGGTTTATGTCAACCGTCGAGGCTGAAAATATAAAAGTAATATCAATTAATGGTAATTTTGATGATTGTCAAAATATTGTAAAAAATTTATTTAATAATAGACATTTTGCAAAAGATGTAAGTTTGACAGCTGTAAATTCAATAAACTGGGCAAGGATAATGATACAAATAGTTTATTATTTTAGTGCGCTTTCACAATACAAGAGAATAGAAAAGAATATTAATTTTATAGTTCCAACCGGTAATTTTGGAGACATATTTGCAGGTTACATTGCGAAAAGGATGGGTTTACCAATTCACAAGCTAGTTATTGCGACGAATGTTAATAATATTTTAGAAAGATGTCTAAAAACAGGTGTGTACGAAGTTTTTGACTCCATACAGACAAACTCCCCATCAATGGA
>CETE01064565.1_pt1 | contig 17701 bp, 15 predicted proteins | sample 531241 | NCBI WGS metagenome assembly CETE01 (sample SAMEA2622336, study PRJEB7988) | marine metagenome | biome: marine biome (ENVO:00000447); feature: deep chlorophyll maximum layer (ENVO:xxxxxxxx); material: "saline water (ENVO:00002010), including plankton (ENVO:xxxxxxxx)" | depth 30 m
TAAGTCCATATACTCTACAATAATTTGACCTAAATTCCAACTTGGAATGTAATATGTAAAATTACTTTCAGCTAAAACATTTTCAAAAATGCGTCTTTGTAATTCAGTAGAGTTTCCAGTTATTATTGTTAATGAAAAGGCCCCCTTTTTTTTTGCATTAATAATGACCTCTTTTACTTTTTCAAGGGCCTCTTTATGTCTTAGACCGTGAAGGTCAACACTTATAGTATTAATTTATTTTTAATTAAAAGGTTATAATAAAATTAGTTAAAAAAATTACTAATTATTCATTTTTGACAAATAGCTATTTATATGGAATTTGTTTAGTGAATCAGAATCTCCATAATACTTTCTAAGTTCAGTTAGTTTTTTGTGAAGTGATTTTTGAATACTCTTATGTTTAGGATCATTATAAAGATTATTCATTTCTGAGGGATCTTTTTTCAAATCATATAGTTCCCATTCGTCAATATCATAATAAAAATGAATAAGTTTATATCTATCAGTTCTTATCCCATAATGTCTTTTAACCATGTGCACTGATGGGTATTCATAGTATGTATAATATATAGCATCTCTCCAATTAGACTGATTTTGATTTACAATATTTCTGAATGAAAGACCCTGAATTTCTACTGATGGACTAATATTTGCATAATCTAATAGTGTTGGAGCAAAGTCAAGATTTTGAATCATTTGATCAATTTTTATTCCTGGTTTAATCTCTTTTGGATATTTCATTATTAGTGGTGTACGAAGTGATTCTTCATACATAAACCTTTTATCAAACCATCCATGTTCACCTAAATAAAAACCTTGGTCAGACGTGTAAATCACTATAGTATTTTCTTCAAGTCCTTCATTATCTAAATAATCTAATATTTCTCCAACTCCGTCGTCAACAGATTGTATTGTGCGTAGATAATCTTTAATATATCTATTGAACTTCCATAAAGCTAAAGAATCACCCTTTAGATTTTTAGTCTTCATATCAATATTCTTGGGTGTATAAGCTTTAAGCCATTCTTCTCTTTGTTTAGGAGTATAACGTTTTAGTTCATCTTCAAAGCCTGTTCTTTTTCCATAAGGGTCAGTAATCATTTTAAAATCATGACCCCATCTAGCATGCCCACCATTTCCGTGAGCAGAATTAATTTGTTCTTCAGACGCAGCGATAAGCATTTCTTGTGTTTTAGCAGCTGTCCCTCTGTTTTCATAGTTGTCGAAAAAGTTTTGTGGTAAACTAAAAGTTTTATCGTCAAAAAGGTTGAAGTATTTTTTTTCAGGTTTCCAATTTCTGTGTGGTGCTTTTTGATGATATAGCAGCAAAAAAGGACTATCCTTTTTACGTTTATTTTTAAGCCAGTTGATTGCTAAATCAGTTGTTATAGAAGTAACATAACCATTGATTCTTTCTTTAATTCCATTGATTATAAAATCAGGATTGTAATAGTGACCCTGTCCTGGCAATACTGCTGAATAATTAAACCCCTGAGGGAGACCACGAAGGTGAATTTTTCCCACCATTGCTGTCTGGTAACCAATTTTTTGAAGTTGTTTGGCAAAATTATCTTGGTCCCAATTAAAGTCTTGAATATTGTCTACTTTACCATTTATAAAACTATGCTTTCCAGTTAACATAACTGCTCTACTTGGAGCACAGATTGAGTTGGTTACAAACGCATTATTAAAAAGAGCTCCTTCAGAAGCTATCCTGTCAATATTAGGGGTTTCATTTAAACCATGACCATAAGCACTTATTGCCTGATATGCGTGGTCATCGGACATAATGAAAATTATATTTGGTAAATTTTTTTCTGGACTTACACAAGAAGTACTTATAATAAAAATTAAAAGAGCTGTAAAATTAAGTCTCATTATAGATAATATATATTCTAAATATAATTAAATATTAATCAATTGTTATATCCGAATCTCTTTAGCATAGAATTATTAGAACGCCAGTTTTTAGAAACTTTTACATATAGTTCTAAATGAATTTTTTTACCAAAAAAATCCTGTAAAGATATTCTTGCTCCAATTCCAACTTTTTTTAAAGATTCTCCCTTATGCCCAATTAGTATTCCCTTTTGTGAATCACGTTCTACTAAAATTACAGAGCGGATTTTGATAATTTTCTGATTTTCATGAAATTCTTCTGTATTAACTTCAACTGAGTAAGGTATTTCTTTTTCGTATCTAAGAAGAATCTGTTTTCTTATAGCTTCATTTACAAAAAAACGCTCTGGCTTATCGGTTAACTGATCTTTTGGAAAAAATGGAGGGCTGTAAGGTAAATATGATAAAATTATATTTTTAAGTTCATTCATAAAGAATCCGTTTAAGGCAGAAATTGGATAAATACCTGCTTTAGGAAAAATAGCTTCCCAATGTGTTACATTTTTTTCAATTTCATTTTGATTAGATAAATCTATTTTATTTATTAAAACAAGTAGAGGAGCTTTACTTTTTTTTATTCTATCAAATAGTTTTTCTTCTTTTAATTTTATGTTATCTACTGTTACCACTAATATTAATATATCTGCATCATTTAGTGATTCTTTTACAAAACTCATCATTGAATTTTGCATCTCATATAATGGTTTAATAACACCTGGTGTATCAGAAAAAACCATCTGATAATCTTTATCATTTAAAATCCCTAAAATCCGATGTCTCGTTGTTTGAGCTTTTGAAGTTATGATAGACAGATTAGTACCTATCAAGGCATTTAATAATGTTGATTTGCCAACATTTGGATTTCCAATTATGGAAATGAAACCAGATTTATGTTTTTTGTTTTCTTTCAAAAAGCATTCAATTAGCGTAAAGGTAGGAAATAAAAAACCCTCCATTAGGAGGGTAAATTAAGATTTCATATCAAATCTATTCTGATTTTTTCATTGCAGCTGCCATTGCACCTGATGCATCAAAATAATCTCTTAATTCATGTATTTGACCTTTGGGGTTAAACTCAAAAGAATGATATGCTTTAGTAGTTATTATATTTCCATTCATTGGATTTTTTGCCGTCCAGACACCATAAGTTCTAACACTTCCATTAGGGTTTCCAAGAGAGTCTGTTCCTGGAAGCCAAACTTCAGCATTATAAGTTATTTCATCAAAGGTATCCATCCATGCTTTTCCAGCTGCCATAAAAGCTTCATATTTTCCTGGCTGTGAACCATAAAATGGAGGATAATGTGTAACTCCGGGACAAATTAAAGGTTTTTGCGCTTCAATATCTTCACTAAAAAACAATTCAAAAAAAGTTTGAGCAGTGTTTAAATTTTTGGAATATTCAGGATTAATATTAGTTTTTGGCTTTTCAACCATCTGATTACATGAAAATGTAAACATTATTAAGAAGGTAAATAAAAATATTTTTTTCATTTTATTTAGTTTTAAATTAACTACTCTAATATATTGATTTTTAATTATATAAAAAATTGATTAAAATCGTTCTAATTGTATTCATTAAACCTAGTAGATAATTTGCCATCTAAAATTAAAAGTGCCTTCATGAGAATTCTATTTAAATTATTTACAATAATCCTATTGTTTTCGTGTAACGTAAATGAAGAACCTCAAGATAAAAATGATTTAAACTGTTCTGGGGATTACTCAACTGCTGGAATTTTGGTCGATATCAATGATGAAATTTATAATGATGATGAATCTGTGAATAATTACAGTAGATACTCATGGTCTTCAGATGGTTCAGACAGAATTCTTATTGGTAATGGAATACCAAATCATGAAGTAGGAACCTTTCCAAACCCCAATAACCCTAACACAATAAGAGAACAAAATGTAAACAAGAGATTTACCCTTTGTCCTGAAATAATTACAGAAAGTGGATTAGAGGTTGTAGGGCCCGCCTTAGCGATTGCCTACGCACTTAACAGTGTCAAGTTTGATCCTGCGACAGCTGGGAGATGTAATGATGCTGGCGAATGTAGTTTAGCACAAGGTCAGGGGAATTGGAATATTGAAGCCTTAGGGCATGACACTTTTGACTTTGGAGATGACATGAATCATGCTCATGTCCAACCTAATGGTGAGTATCATTACCATGGAATACCAGAACTGTTGGTAGATTTTCTTGGCGATAATCAAGGGATCACAATAGTTGGATGGGCTTCAGATGGGTTCCCAGTATATGCAAGATATGGTTATTCTGACGCTAATAATTCTAATAGCAGAATCAAGTCACTAACTCCGAGTTATAGATTAAAATCTGATCCTGATGCTAATCGACCTACAACTTTAACTGCATTAATTGGTGGGCCTGTTCAGGGTACATCCAATCCTAATACTCCAATCCCAATGGGTGCATTTACACAGGATTATGAATACGTTGAAGGCCTTGGAGATTTAGATCAATGTAATGGACGATTTGGAGTAACCCCGGATTTCCCTGAAGGCATTTATTACTATGTTGTCACAGATGATTTCCCTTTTTTCACAAGATGCTTAAAGGGTGATATCTAAGGAATTAAAAAACGGTTACACTTTTATAAAAGTATAACCGTTTTATTGTTTTAGTAGCGAGGGCAGGACTCGAACCTGCGACCTTCGGGTTATGAGCCCGACGAGCTACCACTGCTCTACCTCGCGATAAGGGTGTAAATTTATACATTAATAGGTTCCTATGCAAAATCTTTCTTTTAAAATAAATCTGCTGATACTAAAACAGTATTTTTGCATCAAATTCATAAAGTGGGAAGCATTGTAGCAATAGTAGGAAGGCCTAATGTAGGGAAATCAACTTTTTTTAATCGAATGATTAAAAAAAGAGAAGCTATTGTAGATTCTTTAAGTGGAGTAACTAGAGATAGGCATTATGGAAAATCAGATTGGAATGGTAGATTTTTTACTCTTATTGATACCGGAGGGTATGTTGAACAAAGCGATGATGTATTTCAAAAAGAAATTGATAAACAAGTCAACCTTGCAATTGAAGAATCAGATATTATATTATTTATGGTAGATGCTTCAGATGGTGTTACAGGCATGGATCAGTCTATTGCAAAGCTTTTAAGAAGATCCCAAAAACCAATATTTCTAGTTGTAAATAAGGTAGATAACATAAGTAAAAATGCATTAGAATTTTATGAACTAGGATTTAGTGAGATTTTCTCAATATCAAGTGTAAGTGGTAGTGGCACAGGGGAATTATTAGATTCATTAATTAATAAATTACCAAAAGATGAGGAATTATTGGAAGATACTCTCCCTAGATTTGCTGTTGTTGGAAGACCCAATGCAGGTAAATCTTCATTTATTAATGCATTAATTGGTGAAGAGAGATATATTGTCACTGATGTTGCTGGTACTACAAGAGATAGTATTGATACACATTATAATAGATTTGGTTTTGACTTTAAATTAGTCGACACTGCTGGGATAAGAAGAAAATCTAAAGTAAAGGAGGATATAGAATTTTATTCTGTTATGCGTTCTATTAGAGCTATAGAATACTCAGATGTATGTATTTTAATTGTTGACGGGACAAGAGGATTTGATGGACAAGTTCAAAACATATTCTGGCTAGCACATCGAAATAATAAAGGAGTAATTATATTAGTTAATAAATGGGACTTAATAGAAAAAAATACTAGCTCAGCAAAAAAATTTGAAGCCCTTATAAGAGAAGCAATTTCTCCATTTAAAGACGTTCCAATTCTATTTATTTCTACAAAAACAAAACAGCGAATTTTTAAAGCTATAGAAAAGTCAGTTGAGGTTTATAATAGTCGTTCAAAAAAAATTGCAACTAAGGTATTTAATAATGTCATGCTTCCGATAATTGAAAAAACTCCTCCACCATCTTTCAAGGGAAAATTCGTAAAAATAAAATTTTGTACTCAACTGCCCACGCCTTATCCTCAATTTGTATTTTTTTGTAATTTACCTCAATACGTTAAGGAACCCTATAAAAGATTTTTGGAAAATAAAATCAGAGAAGAATATAATTTTGAAGGTGTACCGATTCAAATATTTTTTCGAAAAAAATGAAGGCTATAAGTTTTCTTTAATATTTTCTAGAGTTGATTTAATCTTTTCAAGTTTTGACAATAATTCTTGTTTAGGTTTACCAGAATTTTTTAATTCTAGTTGTTTTTTTGCACCAGCAAGTGTCATGCCTTTTTCTTTTATCAAGTGATAAATATATTGGATTTGTTTTAAATTATCAGGGGTATATTTTCGGGTTCCACTTTCTTTTTTTTGGGGTTGAATTTCTTTGAATTCTTTTTCCCAAAACCTGAGTAAAGAAGGTTTAACTTGGAATGCCTTTGCAACCTCACCAATTGAATAATAACGTTTCTTTGGAAGGTTTACATGCATATCTTAATCCATTGATTGGTTCTCTTGGTTAGATTGTGTTAAAAGTGCTTCATATTCTTGAGCAGAGAGATTTCCGTAATAAAAATTTAAAGGATTAATTTTTTTATTGTCCTTTAATATCTCATAATGTAAATGTGGACCAACAGACCTTCCAGAATTACCTACATAGCCAATAATATCTCCGCGTTTTACCTTTTGACCCCTTCTAACTTTGTATTTAGACAAATGAGCATATAAACTTACATATCCAAAACCGTGATCTATACGAATGTGTTTTCCATACCCAGATGAACGATTGTCGGCTCTTTTAACTATTCCATTTCCTGTTGCATATATTGGAGTTCCTCTTTTAGCAGTAAAATCCATTCCGTAATGAAAACGTCTTATTTTAGTGAATGGATCAATTCGATATCCGTAACCTGATGCAACTCTTGTAAGATCTTTGTTTTTTATTGGTTGTATAGTAGGGATTGCTTCTATAAGTGATGCTTTGTTTTTAGCAAGACTTTCAATTTCCTCTAATGAGCGTGATTGGACAACAGTTTGTTTGGTTAAAATATCTAATCTTTTAGTGGTGTTAATTATAAGGTCAGAGTTATCATAACCCTCTAAATCTTTATATCGATTAATACCACCAAATCCAGCACGTCTTTGTTCCTCTGGTATTGGACTCGCTTCAAAGTAAACACGATATAAATTGTTATCCCTATTCTCAATATTAGCAATAACTTTTTCTAGCTGACCTAACTTTTTGTTAAGTATATCAAATTGTAATTTAAAATTTTCTAAAGATCTTTTCTGGGCAACTTCAGAAGGTGTATTTATTATGTCAGAGTTAAGAAGTATTAAAAGAGAAGTTATACCAAAAAAAAAGGAAGCCAACAAGAATAATAATACTCCAGAAATACGGTTTTTGTTTGTAACCTTTATTTCACGGTAACTTAGTGTATCGTGATCATAATAGTATTTAACTTTACTCATAAAGTTTCAATAATTTTGTTTCTTTTGCATAGAAAATGAAACATCGCAAATATACAAAATTTGAAAAATTTAATTTTAACAAAGTAATGTGCTACTTTATCTTCACCGTTAAAGTAAACTAATCACCATATGAAATCGACAGTAATAAGACAAAAATTCTTAGATTTTTTTTCTTCAAAATCTCACCAAATTGTTCCATCTGCTCCATTGGTTTTAAAGGATGACCCAACCTTAATGTTTACTAATGCGGGAATGAATCAGTTCAAAGAATATTTTTTAGGTAATGTTAAGCCTAGCTCAAATCGAATTGCTGATACACAAAAGTGTTTACGTGTATCAGGAAAACATAATGACTTAGAAGAGGTTGGCATTGATACTTATCATCATACTTTTTTTGAAATGCTTGGAAATTGGAGCTTTGGAGACTATTTTAAAAAAGAAGCTATTTTCTGGGCATGGGAGTTACTAACAGAAATATATAAAATTGACCCTGATAAATTATATGTTACAATCTTTGAGGGTGCAACTGACGAAAAATTAGAAAAAGATAACGAGTCATACGATTTATGGAAGAAAATTATTCCTGAAGATCGTATTCTGTTGGGTAATAAAAAAGATAATTTTTGGGAAATGGGGGATCAAGGTCCATGTGGCCCATGTTCTGAAATTCATATTGACATCAGGAATAAGGAAGAAAGGAGTAAAATATCAGGTGCAAATTTGGTTAATAAAGATCATCCTCATGTTATTGAAGTATGGAATTTGGTATTCATTGAATTCAATAGAAAAGCAGATGGAACACTCGAGAAATTACCAAATAAGCACGTAGATACTGGAATGGGATTTGAAAGACTATGTATGGTACTACAAGGGAAAAAATCAAATTATGACACAGATGTATTCATACCATTAATAAGTGAGATAGAAAATATTACTAATACAAAGTATGGTGAGTCTGAAAAAACTGATAGAGCTATAAGGGTTATTGCAGACCATATCAGAACAGTCTATTTTTCAATAGCTGACGGACAACTTCCTAGTAATAACGGAGCAGGCTATGTAATTAGAAGGATTTTAAGAAGAGCTATAAGATATGGGTTTACTTTTCTAAAACAAAAAAAACCATTTATTCATTTATTAACAAAGACTTTATCAGAACAGATGGGGGATTCATTTAAAGAACTTTTAAAAGAACAAAAACTAGCATTTAATGTTATTAAAGAAGAAGAAAATTCATTTCTAAAAACTTTAGAACAAGGGCTAGATATTTTAGAAGATGTAATTAAGAATTCTGTGAAAGGGAAAATATCTGGGGATAAAGTTTTTGAACTTTATGACACTTTTGGCTTTCCATTTGATCTTACAGCACTAGTTGCTGGCGAAAAAGGATACAAGATAGACCAAGAAGGATTTAATATAGCTATGGAAAAACAAAAAAGTAGATCTAGAGAAGCTGCGGTGTTAAAGGCTGGAGATTGGGTTCTATTAAGTGATTCAAAAAAAGGAGAATTTATCGGATATGATAAATTGAAATCTAAAATTAAAATATCAAGGTATAGAAAAATTTCAACATCAAAAGATGGTGATTTTTTTCATTTAGTATTCGATAAGACCCCTTTTTACCCTGAAGGAGGAGGTCAGGTAGGTGATAATGGATATATTGAGTCCTCCAATGGAGATATATTTAGAATCTTTGATACAAAAAAAGAAAATAGTCTTTTAATTCATTATTGTAAAACTTTACCAAATAAATTAGAAAACAACTTTACAGCAGTAGTAGATTCAAATAATAGGTATCGTTCTTCTTGTAACCATACTGCAACTCATTTAATGCACCAAGCTTTAAGATCTATTCTAGGAAGTCATGTAGAACAAAAAGGCTCAATGGTTAACTCAGAAATGTTTCGTTTTGACTTTTCACATTATTCTAAATTGAGTGAAGAAGAATTGAGAAAAGTTGAACAGTTTGTAAATGAAAGAGTTTTAGAAAAAATTCCTTTGAATGAATATAGAGATATTGATTATAACGAAGCTTTGAAAAAAGGAGCTATTGCCCTTTTTGGAGAGAAATATGGAGATAAGGTTCGAGCTATTCAATTTGATCAATCAATTGAACTTTGTGGAGGCACACATGTATCTAATACTTCTGAAATTTGGTATTTCAAAATAATTTCAGAAACTGCTGTAGCATCAGGAATAAGGAGGATTGAGGCAATTACAGGTGACGCTGCCAAAAAATATTTTGAAGAACAGACGCAGCTTATAGAAAGTATAAAGAATATTTTAAAGCAGACTCAGGAACCTTTAAAAGCTATACAGAATATTCAAAATGAAAACACTGTTTTAAAAAAAGAGTTAATTTCTTTATCTAAAATGAAATTACAATTTTTAAAAAGTGAACTAATTAAAGATTTTGAAAATATTTCTGGAATCCAATTTTTGGCAAGAGAAGTAGAACTTAATGCCAAAGAAATTAAAGAAATAAGTTTTGAAATTGGATTAGCAATCAAAAATTCTATTATAGTATTAGGTTCTAGTGTTACAGGTAAACCAATATTGAGCTGTTATATTTCAAAATCAATTGTTGAGAGTAGAGAGAGAGATGCCATAAAAATCATAAAAAAACTTGGGAAGTATATTGATGGTTCAGGTGGCGGCCAAACTTTTTTTGCTACAGCTGGGGGTAAAAATCTAGATGGAATTTCAGGTGCTTTGAGAGCTGCTAAGGGAATCTGTTTCTCTTAGATATCTATTCAACTGCTGGGGGATATTTCTCCACTATTTCTTGTACAAAAAATGCAATTCTTTCATCCCTTTTTTTGTAGTTTTCATTTAAACCACCTTTGCCTTTACCTTGCCAAACAAGTTGTTTAGTAGTGGCATCTATTATGTTTATATATAGTGTGCCTTCAGTTTGGGTGCTCAAAGTATTATTAAAGCCAGGTCCTCCTCCTCCCCAAAACCAAGGATTGAAACCCCAACCCCAACCCCAGCCAAAGTTATTCCATGTATTTACATAGATTTTTTGTTTCGCATTAGTAGAAAAACCTATTAACAAGTCAGGGGTTTCAGATTTTGATAGTCCTTTGAGACTCATTTGAGTGTCTAAAGCTTTTAAAATCCGGCGTTTATCGAGGTCAGAAATATCAACTTTATCAATTTCTGGCTTGAAGTAAGCGAAAGTTTTATAATCTGAAAAATTTACTTCTCTGTCAAAATCTGAGTATACAAGAATTGATGAACAAGAGTAAAAAAAAGTGATAGATAGAAGTAATACAATTTTTTTCATTTCTTTAAATTACTAATTACATAAAAATTAACAAAAATAATGCCTAAAATTATTTGTTTTGATTTTTGAAATCAAAAGGACAATGTCTACAATTACTTTTGCAACAATAACCTCTTTTAATATGATATTTTTTTGTAAAAACTTTATATCCCTCAGAAGTTAAATAAAAATCATCCTCTTCTAATTGATTTAAATTTTCCAATTCCATTTATTATTTTTGAACATGATGTTTTTTGATAATGTCAAAAATACTATAAATCAACCTCTTGGAGAGATAAATGGGTACAGCATTTTCATCAAAAGAGAAGATTTGTTACATCCAGTTGTTTCAGGAAATAAATTCAGAAAATTAAAATATATTTTTAAAGAAATAATAATAAATAAAATACCGGTTGTAATTACGTTTGGTGGAGCATTTTCAAATCATCTTGCAGCAACTGCTGCTTTAGGAAACGAATTAGGTGTAAAAACAATTGGAATTGTTCGAGGACATGAGTGGAGAAATAAAATAAATGAAAGCAATACTTTGTCTTATTGTTACTCAAAAAAGATGGATTTAATTTGTGTTTCTAGAGAAGCTTATAAAAAAAAAGAAACTTCAGATGAAATACAAAAATATTTAAAAACAATATCTAATTACAGGTTAATTCCAGAAGGAGGTACAGAATCAATTTCAGTAAAAGGATGCGCCGAAATCCTCAGACCAATAGACTCAAAATTTGATGTAATTTGTTCTAGTCTGGGAACTGGTGGAACTCTTGCAGGGTTAATTACAGCTTCGTATAAAAAACAATTTGTATTGGGATTCAATTCATTAAATTCCTCTTCAGCCCTTAATTTGGTGAATCATTTCACCAAAAAGAAAAATTGGGAAATTATAAATGATTTTACGTTTGGTGGATATGGAAAGATAAAGCCTGAGCTTATAAATTTTATGAATAATTTTTATAAACAATATAAAATTCCACTAGATCCTGTTTACACTGGGAAAATGCTTTTTGCTATTTTTGAACTTATCAAGAAAAATAAATGGAGATGGGGAAAGAAAATTTTAGTTATTCATACTGGAGGGCTTCAAGGAATCTCTGGAATGAACAACTACTTAGAGAGAAAAAAATTACCAATTCTTACATATTAAAAAAACTTTTCATAGGAACCATCATATTCATTTTTATTTCATGTGGTATCAGCAGAAAAGTTATTGTTGAGAAAGAATCTTCAAAGAAAAATAAAATAGAAAGTAAAATTGATTCTCAAACTATAACTAAAGCAGAAAAAAATTATACGAATAAAGAAAAAATTGAATTTTACATCAATAGATATAGTAGTGTAGCAAGAACTGAAATGAAAGCTTACGGAATACCGGCAAGTATTACTTTAGCTCAAGGAATTTTAGAATCTGGAATGGGTTATGGAAGATTAGCTAAAGAGGGAAATAATCATTTTGGAATTAAATGTCACAAAGATTGGAAAGGCGATCGTATTTATCATGATGATGATAAAAAAGGAGAATGCTTTAGAGTTTATAATGATCCAGCATCTTCATACAGAGATCATTCTCTATTTTTAAAAACAAGATCCCGTTACGATTTTCTTTTTGAAATAAAAACGAATAATTACAAAGCTTGGGCAAAGGGATTAAAAAAAGCAGGATATGCAACTGACCCAAAATACCCTGAAAAGCTAATTAGTCTCATAGAGAGATTTGAGTTGAATAAATTTGACTTAAAAAAACCAAAAAAAACTGAAGAAATGTCCTTTGATGGTTATGAAACTAATAGACAAATTCACAATGTGAGTAAAGGAGATACTCTATATTCTATTTCAAAAAAATATGAAATTTCTTTAGAGTCACTCATCAAAATAAATAAAATTGAAAACCAAACTATTTACCTTGGACAGAAACTAAAAATTCCAGTAAAAAACTAACTATGCGATACGAAAGAAGTAGCAAATTATTTCATGAGGCTAAAAAAATCATTCCTGGTGGAGTAAATTCTCCAGTTAGAGCTTTTAAATCTGTGGGTGGGACACCTATTTTTATTGAAAAAGCTAAAGGGGCAAAACTTTATGATGAGGACGGGAATATATATCTTGATTTTATATCCAGTTGGGGGCCGATGATATTTGGGCATGCATATCAGCCAATTATAGAAGCGGTAAATAATCAAGCAGTTAAAGGAACTTCTTATGGAATTCCAACTATTTTAGAAACAAAAATTGCTTCTCTAGCTTTAAATATGATCCCTAACATGGATAAAATACGATTTGTTAATTCTGGAACAGAAGCTTGTATGAGTGCAATAAGATTAGCTAGAGGAGTTACAAATAGAGAAAAAATAATAAAATTCAAGGGTTGTTATCATGGACACTCTGACTCTTTTTTAATCCAAGCCGGAAGTGGAGCTATAACTTTTGGAAGTCCAAGTAGTCCAGGCGTAACAAAAGGAACTGCGAAAGACACTCTTTTAGCAGAATATAATAATCTTGAAGATGTATCTAATTTTTTTAGTGAATACCCTGAGGACATAGCAGCTATAATAGTTGAACCTGTTGCTGGAAATATGGGATGTATCCCACCTGTAAAGGGTTTTTTAGAAGGTTTAAGAACCTTATGTAATCAATTTGATTCCCTACTTATTTTTGATGAAGTAATGACAGGATTTCGTTTAGCAAAAGGAGGAGCTCAAGAACTATTAGGTATAAAAGCTGACATAACAACCTATGGTAAAGTTCTCGGAGGAGGTTTACCTGTCGGAGCATTTGCAGCAAGTAATGAAATTATGCAATTTTTAGCTCCAGAAGGACCGGTTTATCAAGCGGGGACACTTAGTGGTAATCCAATTGCAATGGCAGCAGGATACGCAATGCTTAAAGAATTAGATACAAATCAAGATATATTTAACCGGTTAGATGAAAAAACAAAGTGTTTAGAAGAAGGGTTTAGAAGAATTCTTAAGAAAAAGAACATTCCATTTCAAATAAATCGCTTAGGGTCAATGTTCTCGTTACATTTTACTAAAGAGCCTGTTATTGATTTTAAGTCATCTGCGAAGGGGAACAATAATTTTTTTAATAGATATTTTCACGGAATGTTAGATGAAGGAATCTATTTACCACCTAGTGCTTTTGAAAGTTATTTTTTAAATGATGCTCTATCAATGGAGGATGTTGAATTTACAATTTCAAAATTTAAAAAAGTTATATCAACGTTTTAAAACTTGACATTTGTTTAATTGAGTTATTGTGTTTTTATATTTTAAATTAGCATTTTCGCATATGAACCTAAATACTATTATTTAAAAGCTCTATTGAAATAGTATTTTTCTCTTTAACAATTTTGATAATTTTTTTTTGCCCTAACCCTTTTATAGATTTATCCCATTTTTTATTACTTAGACTTGCTTTTTCTTTAACATCTACTAAATGAGCAGGTGAATTTTGTTTGATGATCTCTAATATATTTTTTTCTTCTTGTGTTAGAGAAATTTTCTTTTGTTCCTGTTTCATTTGGGGAAAAAATAAAACCTCCTGTATAGAACTGTTATTTGTCATTAACATTACCAAACGATCAATTCCAATTCCAATTCCAGATGTTGGAGGCATACCATATTCTAGTGCTCTGAGGAAGTCTTGATCGATATACATAGCTTCATCATCTCCTTTTTCACTAAGCACTAATTGAGCTTCAAAACGATTTTTTTGATCTATCGGGTCATTTAATTCAGAGTAAGCATTAGCTAGTTCTTTACCATTAACTAGTAATTCAAATCTCTCTGTTAAATTTTTATTAGATCTGTGTTCTTTTGTTAATGGACTCATTGACTTTGGATAGTCAATAATAAAAGTTGGTTGAATATAATGGTGTTCACATTTCGATCCAAAAATTTGATCTATGAGCTTTCCATGTCCCATTGTCTCATCTACTTCTATTTCAAGATTTTTTGCAACCTCTCTGACTTCATTCTCATTCATTTGAGAAATATCAATACCAGTATGTGTTTTAATAGCCTCAAAAAAAGGAACTCTTGGATACGGAGATTTAAAATCAATTTTTTTATTACCTACTTGGAGAAAAGTATTTTGGTTAATTTCAAGTGTAATTTTCTCCAAAAGTTTCTCTGTAGTTTCCATCATCCAGAAATAATCTTTATATGCAACATATAATTCCATTACAGTAAATTCTGGATTGTGTGTTCGATCCATACCTTCATTTCTAAAATCTTTAGCAAATTCAAAAACTCCTTCGAAACCTCCAACAATTAATCTTTTAAGATACAATTCATTCGCAATTCTAAGGTACAATTTAGTATTAAGTGCATTATGATGTGTTACAAATGGTCTTGCTGCAGCACCACCAGGTATCGGTTGAAGAATAGGGGTCTCGACTTCTAAATAACCTTTTTCTGTAAGAAATTCTCTTATGATAGATGTTATCTTTGACCTTTTGATAAATGTATTTTTTACATATGGATTTACAATTAAATCAACATAACGCTGTCGATATCTTAATTCAGAGTCGTTAAAGGCATCATAAATATTTCCTTCACCATCAATTTTTGGGAGTGGAAGTGGTCGTAATGACTTATTTAATATCGTAAAACTTGAAACTTGGACAGTTTCTTGACCAACTTTAGTAGTAAATAGTTTACCCTCTATTCCTATAATGTCTCCTATATCCAAAAGTTTTTTATAGACCTCATTGTATTGAGACTTGTCATCTCCCTTACATATCTCATCACGATTAAAGTATATTTGAATACGACCCGTACTATCCTGCAGTTCGGCAAAACTTGCACTTCCTTGAATTCTTCTTGACATTAATCTACCTGCAAGTGAAACTTTTTTTCCTTCTTCGTATTTTTTATCAAGATCAGTTGCGTAAAAATTAACAATAAACTGCTCAGCTGGATAAGGATTAATTCCAAGTTTTCGAATTTCTTCTAGTTTTTCTCTTCGAATAATTTCCTGTTCGGAAAGATTTGACATTTTTAAAAGTTTATTACAAAGATAAGCAGACTCTAAAAATCTAGGCGATCAAAATTTATATCTTTGACATCATAATAAGTTATGCTTTTTATTGATTTTCTTTTTCAATTTAATTTCAGCACTTGAAACTCAAATTTTTATAATTATGTCAAAAAATAATAAGATAATTAAGCTTATAGATTTGGGTATAAAATCTTACGAGGAAACACTCAGTATTCAAGAGAATTTTTTTATTGAAACAATTGAAACAAAAAAAAATAATCGAAAATCTAAATCAAATACTTTAACAGATAATTACTTATTATTTGTTGAACATCATCCAGTAATAACACTTGGAAAGAGCGGTAAAAAAGACAATTTACTTCTAAATAATAATGAATTATTAGACAAAGGGATAGAATTTTATCACACCAACAGAGGAGGAGATATTACATATCATGGTATTGGTCAAATTGTTGGATATCCAATTTTTGATTTGGATAATTTTTTTACAGATATCCATAAATATCTTCGTTTTTTGGAAGAAGTAATTATTTTAACTCTTGCAGAATATGGTTTGTATGCTGATAGAAGTCAGGGCGAAACAGGAGTTTGGTTGGATGTTGGCAAGCCAAATGCACGAAAAATTTGTGCTATGGGGGTAAAAGCAAGTAGGTGGGTTACTATGCATGGATTTGCACTTAATGTAAATACTGATCTAAGTTTTTTTGATTATATAATACCATGCGGAATAAAGGGTAAATCTGTTACCTCTTTGAAAAAGGAGCTTGGTAAAGAAATTCCTCTAAATGATGTAAAAGTAATTTTAGTAAAACATTTTGAAAAACTATTCGATGCTACTATCAAAAAGGCATAAATTAATTTAACTGATAAACAATAACCCCGTTATTTTCAGATTGAACTAACATCTCTAGTGCAGGATCATTATCTGCATTTGTAATATCTGCGTTAGAATTTCCAAAAACTGGAAACCCTTCTAATGTCTTTCCATTGCTATAAAAAGCGTAGACATTTTGAGTGTCAAGATCAGTTAATGTAATATAGATAGTGTTTTTTAAATAATGAATTTTGGGAGGAGTATAATTTCCAAATGGTAAGATTACAGGAATCCCTTTTATTATTAACTTATTCTCTGAGAGGGTGACTAAAGATTTGCTAGTCATATCAATTTTGTGACCTGGTTTTAACCCAAGAGAACTTTTGTTTACATTACCCTTGGTGTCAATCTGAATAAAATTTCCATTTTTTGAAGTTCCTGCGAAAGTTTTTCGATACTCAAAAATAGGATTTGATGAGGTATTTACTATTTCTTTTAAAATTATTCTATCATCACCTTGTCTATTTATTATTCTTACTTGACCATTTAAATCTTGAAGAACTATGAAATCTTTATTTCCAAATCGTATATGCTTTGCTTTGTTTTTTAATGGGTGTTTAAGTTTTTTTAGTTTGAATCCAGAAACTATTTTACCTCTCCTGTCAAACATTTGAATTTTTTTCCCATTTACCAATAGAAAGCGATAGTTTCGATTTAGATCATAATCAAAAACTGATAAATAATTTGGTTCATCTGAATCAATTTTTTTATTGAACGGCTCGACTATATTGCCATTACGATCTAAAATTAAAAATCTATCGGAAGTTCTAAATGCCATTTGTAACCTTCTGTTTTTATATAAATCAACTTGCTCTATTTTCCCAATGATAGGACCTGATAATTGTTTTTTCCAATATAAAACTCCTTTATTTGAAAAAAGATATAGTACATTATTTTGGTCTTGAATAACAATATCCATTGTTTTATTTCTGTGGTTTTTTATCCATTGTGGAGGTTTGGCGATTGGCGTATCCAAACTAAAACTATGTTGATTAATTACTGTGTTTTTTTTAATATTTGGATTGTCTTTTTGCAGAGTAAAACGACTCTGAACAAATTGATTCTCGGAGACGCCTTGAAGTACTGCTATAGGGAAAGATTTTAATTGAACTTTATTCCAATCTCGCTTTTTTGTATTATTTGCACTACTCCACATATCTTTGAGATTTATTGTGTTACCTATCCATAAGAATGAACTGTTATCCGCTAAATCA
>CETE01080511.1_pt1 | contig 17647 bp, 9 predicted proteins | sample 531241 | NCBI WGS metagenome assembly CETE01 (sample SAMEA2622336, study PRJEB7988) | marine metagenome | biome: marine biome (ENVO:00000447); feature: deep chlorophyll maximum layer (ENVO:xxxxxxxx); material: "saline water (ENVO:00002010), including plankton (ENVO:xxxxxxxx)" | depth 30 m
AAAGCTCAATCTCAATCCCCTCTGCAATCCGGCCCCTCCCCGAAAGACATCGCAGGAGCAGTAAACTACCTGATGTCAGCAAAGTCCGTCACTGGACAAATTATCTACGTTGACTCAGGAGAGCGGTTCCTGTCCCGGGCCAGAGACGTGGTTTTTGAAACGGAGGACTAGGATGGGAGAAACTACGATTTTCCTCAGGGACCTAATCAGAGATGTGGACATTGGAATCCATGATCATGAGATAGGGAACCCGCAAAGCCTTCGCTTTGATTTAGAGGTATCAATTTCTGGCTCGGAACCCCCAATGCAGGATGATATTAATCATGTACTGGATTACGAGTACCTGCTGGAGTCACTTGAGAATGCGATTGGCGAAGGCAGGTTTTCGCTTTTGGAGTCCCTTGGTTCAAGAATTCTCGAAAACCTAATGACGCCACCGCAGGTAACAACTGCCAGAGTCCAGATAATTAAGCTTGATATCCTCGAAGAATCTGGGACCCTCGGCTGTCAAATGACCAGAGTTAGATAATGGTGCAGAGGGCAGGATTTGAACCTGCGAAGCACTTTGCACCGGAGCTTAAGTCCGGCCCCTTTGACCAGCTCGGGTACCTCTGCTGGTTACTAGGAGGGGGCCATACTCCTTGAATAGAGCGCACAAATGCCTCCAAATGAGCTGTATTGGCCAACTGCAAAATTGACGTAATTGCTGCTCATCACGCACGAACGCTTTAACGCCACTTGTGTCGGGGGTTAACCGTGCAAGAGAGAGGTATAGCGAACTCCGCCCAGACAGGTTATGCATCGGCACTGGTGCTATGCCTGCTTTTTGTAGCCTCTTCTTGGGTCACCGCTGTTTCTGAAACTGAGCTGGAGAATGGAGCTAAATTCGATTCGTCCAGTGACGTCCAGATGAACCTGTACACCATGTATATAGCCTCACAAAACTCCTCAGCTGGTGGCGATGGTTTCATCACGACTCAGGTTCCTGAATCAGGAGGGCAGGAATCAATGAGTGCTCTAAGTGGCAGTGTAGAGTTCAGAACTAGTCCGATGCTCTCCAGCCTGGAGGTCGCCGGAAGACCGAATCATGGTTCTGGCTCCGGGTCATACTATCTTCCGATTGGTATATTCCTGAGATCGACAGGCCCAGATACAGCAACCGTAGACTGGACAATTACACTGAAGTCTTCAGGTTCCCAAGTCGGCTCTGCTTCATGGTCCTCCGAGGCATGCAATCCCGGCCTAACACAAAGTTGCAGCTTCGATCATGAAACTTTCGAGATAGATATCGGAAGCGATGAAACTTTTACGATTGACAAGGATGAAAGATTGGAACTAATTATCGATGCAGATATGTCTGGATGTGAAGGAGGAGGGGGTAGCCCCTGGGGAGGCGGTTCCAGTTGTGAAGCTGAGGTCGCATGGAATGAAATTGATGGTGACGAGAGGTTCAGTACACTGGAGATTGAGGCAAACGCCATCGCAAACAGCTTGGTTCTTCTTCAGAGAGAAGGCGCGGAACTTGCTGAGGGGCCTGAACTTGATTGGTATCCAAATGATATTCTTTCTGAAAGAGTAATGCAGTTTTCTTTCGATGTGAAAAGCAGTTTCGGAAGATACGACGTCGACTCGGTAAGATTGCTGATGAGGGATCCAAACGGAGCTTACAGAATAGACCATATCATAGATGAGGATGACGAGGACATAGAGGATACAAGTCAGGGCATCTTCGGTGAATACCTGTGGTCTTACCCAAGTGGGGTCCCGTCGGGCGAGTATACGGTCGAGCTTGAGGTTTCTGACATTCAGGGAAACAGCGTCATTGTTGAGCATGAACCTGTAATAATGGAGCAGTGGGGGGTTGCCCTAAACCACCGTCAAGACAGGTCAACGGAGTACATCGCGCCAGAACAGACTACAGCGGTCCCCCTGCAAATGGTCCACAGAGGCGATTCTACCAAGTCGATGGGTGTGGATTTGGAAGTACTGACCAATTTCCCAAGCTCATGGCTTATCGAGTTCGACTCCCCCGGGGGCTACACACTTAACTCAGGAGGGGACATTCTCAACCCGATTCTGACCTTGACAGCTCCCGAAGACCTCACCGGAGCCCCCAGCTCGATTGACATAAGAGCTGTTGCCGAGGCTGAAGTGGATGGGGTCTTGCAAGTAGTACACCAAGATACCTTACAGATAGACTTGGAGAAAATGGATGTTTTCCAGCCACCCCAAGTCTCAATATGGTCAGAAGACCATGAAATTGCGGTTGCCAACTCATCTAGACCAGACGATTTTGATGCCTCCGCAAACAGCTATGTCGATTATGACCAATTCACACCATTCCTAATGGAGATTTTCAATACCGGTTTTGATGCGGATGAGTTCAAGATCGACGTGTTGCAAAGGGCCAAGGCAATTATTCAGGTCTACGATAATGATACCGGAGAGAGAATACTCGAAGACGACGGCGATGGAACATTCCATACAGCACTCTTGGACAGGCATCAGACACAAACCCTGAGAATCCTAGTCAAGCCCTCTTCGGACAGATTTGACCCCGATATTGGCACTGTAGAGTTGGAGGTGGTAAGTACCGGGCAGAGCAATCTCTCCACCACAATAGATTTCACCATCCAGAGAACTTTCGGTATTAGGGCTGAAGTGTCTTATGATTGCGATGGGTCTCCTCTTGGTCACATCAAAGTGTCTCTCTGCTCTCCGGGATTAGGTAATCCTGAAGTCACTCTCAGGGCCAAGATTACCAACACAATGACATCTGGAGAATCAGCGACTTGGTGGAGAATACAAAACCCCGCTTCTCTGGAGGAGAATACAGAAAGAAACGCTGCATACGGCCAATGGCAGTTCCGAATCGAGGATGATTCGGGGAATGCTGTTCCCAGAGTCTCATTGGCACCGGGAGATGATATCGAGGTCTTTGTCACAGTGACACTGACCAGTCAAGTAGAATTTGGCAATCACACGGTATACTTGAGAGTCGTCGAGGATATCCCTGATGAAGATCCAAGATATTTCGACTTGCCAATGATTTTCGAGATAGATTCTGACGATCCGACACTAGAGATTGTCCAGGTTTCGCCCAACAGACTTCTCTCTCCCGGAGATGCCGTTGAAATCCAGATGAAGGTAAAGAATCTGGGCAACAGCCCCCTTACCATTCTCCTAGAGGCCGAGTCTGAGTCATCGGGTTGGAGTGTGGAAATAGATGGACCTTCTGGTTCTGTTCTCATTGTTCTGGACGCATTTGACGAAGTCACTTTCGTACTCGAGGTGGCAGTACCGGGGTCGTCAAATAATGGAGACTCGTCTAGAATAGAAGTAACGGCAACTCCATTTGACACCGATCAAAGCTGGCCTGACGAATCTACAGCTAAAACGACCGTGGTTATGACCGTCGGAATCGACTCCCTCGTAGAGCGACTAGTCAACGAGTTTACTCATCCAAGGCTCTCCACTTACGTAGTCGGTATAATTGGTTTCATGTTACTGATAGCCGGGACCCAATCCGCTTTGAATAGAAGAAGGTGGAAGTCTCATATGGCCTACTTGGAGGCAATCTCGGATGACGCCGACGAGGATATTGATGATGAGGACGATATCCCCGCTCCAGTTGTTTCTGTGGAGGAGCTCGAGGAAGAAGAAGACGTCGCATATGGCGATGATGACATCGAACTTGTCTGAGCATGTTGAGGCAATGTCCGAACGACGCTCCATTCCTCTTAAGTGCCCTACTTTCTGCCAGTAGGTTAGTGAGTAGCGTGGGCAATGCAATTAGTCATTCTCTGGGCGCTACTGCCGTAACCAAAAAACGCTCTGCAATCATTTTCTCTTTGTTGATGCTACTTTCATCATATTCCGCACTGGAGTTCAGTGCATGGGAGGCATTGGCCTCCTCAGATCAGGATGGCGACGGATTATCCTACGGGCTGGAATTCTACATCAATACCCAGCCTCAAGATTGGGATTCCGATAATGATGGCCTTCCTGATGGCTGGGAGTGGCAATATGGACTAAATCCATTATCTCCAAATGGAGACAATGGGTCGACCGGAGACCCTGATGGTGATGCTTTTAGTAATCTCAATGAATATCAGTACGGCATACCCAGTGGATGGGACCTAATTTCAACCCCCAACGTGCTCGATAATGGTGTTTGGTGGAACGGAACGGTACCAGTAAGAGATTGGGATGAGGAGAGCGCGATGCAATTGATACAGGGTCTAAATTCAGATGGTGCAGATGAGGATCCGAGAGGGAATATCTGCTTCAATACATTTGATGATGACAAAGATGGGATGGTCGACAACTTTGACGGAGATGGAGATGGAGATTCGGACTGTTCGAGCGACGATGACGATGGGGATGGACTAATCGATGAAGATCCGGACGGATGGGACACTGATGGCGATGGCATGCCAGATGGCTGGGAAGCCGCAAATGGATTGGACCCGACATCAAACAGCAACATGGATGGCACCTTCGGCGATCCCGACGGTGACGGACTGATCAATATCAAAGAATATGTCAATCCAGCATGGGGCACAAGGAATGGCTCTACCACCCCTCCGACCCAATACTTCAGGCCTGGACCTCTAGCCATGACTGCCACCGAGTCCCCCTGCAATCCTGTATTGTCATTAGGCCCAGGGGGGTGCCAATTTCTGACGGCTGAAGTCGATGGAATAACCTCAACAGACCCACAATCCAACGATACAGACGGAGATGGCCTGAATGACTCATATGAGGCGCTTATTCTTCTCACTGATCCCACATCTGTCGACACTGACTCAGATGGCATAGAAGACGGAATCGAGGTTTTAGGACAATATGGAGATCCTCCGCAGGCGAGTGATCCCCGAAACAACAACACAGACGGGGATCAATTTGACGACGGTGAGGAGGACCTCAACGGTAACGGTATCGTCGATATGAATGAGACCGACCCTACCCGGATAGAAGATGCGGGAGACTTTGACGGAGATGGCATTCAAAATTGGGAAGAAAATATGACTTGCACTCTCTGGAATGTCTTTGACACTGACGGAGGGGGCGTCTCAGACGGCGACGAGCTCCTGCCTTTCCACAACTCTGACCCATGTCTTTCTGAACAGACCCTGACCCTCCAGATACTGGCCTGGGATGCAGTTACGTCGGCACTTACCCTAAATTCGACAACGGATCTGGATCAATCTCCGATAGACTGGAGGCAGAATGACGCCCCGATGGCATACTACGTCCAATCAAACGGCACTCTAGTCGACTTCAGGTATGAGTCAATTGACTCAGGAGTTTTGAGGAATGTGAATGTTGATTTACCATCCAACACGTCAACAGTACTCTTCACCAACTTCTCATGGTGCTGGAACGCATCCGTGGGAGCGGCAAACGATCCAATTTGTGACGATGACTACTCTGATTCAGATGGAGATGGATTAGCAGACTGGGAAGAATATCTTTCCACTTGGGGCTTCCCAACCAATCCCAACTTAGTGGACACTGATTCCGATGGCGTGGAAGATCTAGACGAAATCCTTGATGGAACAGATCCCTTGGACCCTTGTGAAAATCTACTGGACACAGACGGGGATGGATTGAACAATTACTTCGAGAACACTACCGGGTGTGTGGTGGTCTTTCCGGGTATGGGGGGTAATTTCACGAATGACACATACTTTACTCTCTGGAATCAATCAGACACAGACAACGGCGGGGTAACGGATTTCCAGGAGTACCTTGATGGGACTAACCCTCAGGATAATCCTAATGACGATAGAAATCCAGTGGATACTGATGGCGACGGCATACCTGATACCATAGAGAACTCCACAGGGACCGATTGGAGGGATCCAGATACTGATGGAGGAGGTATCCCAGACGGCCAAGAATGCACTTCTGAGTTTTGGGACGGACAGTGTTCAGGAGCTCCAAGCGATCCATGGGATCCATCCGATGACATTTCACCAAATTCGATTTATTTTTACGCAACCAATCAGTCATCCATACTAGATCCGTCGAACATCATTTATTGGAGATGGCACACCTACGACCAATACACTAGAATTGCGTGGGGGGTCAATACATCATTGGTTGGAAACACCCAGATGGCGGCAGATTTCTCCACCACACAAGGGGTAGCCAATCCGCAGTTTTGGGACAATTCGACTCTTATGGGTTGGGAAATAGAGTACAAAGGGCCCGGGATAGCTGACCCGGGGGAGGAATTGATACTGCCTCATAATACGGTCAACTTCACTGGATGGATTGATCCTACTGCGGGACTGAATTTCTCGAACTTCACAAGAGACGTCCTTGTAGATGGCTCATCTGTAGATACAGTTTTCATAACCACCCCCCAAGTTACAATCACACAAGCTATCCGAGAGAACTCCACAGTCTTCACCGGGACAGATTACGCTACAGATTTGCCTAGAGAATTCACCGACAGGGGAGGGGCCATGGAGTTAGTGTCAGGAATCACCCAATCTGTCATAAATGATTCAGGCGCGCTCTCAGCGTGGGACAAAGTTTCAGCTATCGCGGACTTCTTGACTAATGGAAATGATACATTCACATTCCTCAGGAATAACAATGGTACCGAAGTCCCAGATAGGGTGGAGGACGAAGGAGATTTAGCCTACTGGATGCTCAATAACTCATTTGAGGGAAGTTGCGATCAATTCTCGTCGTTGTTCGCAGTAATGCTCAGAACTGTTGACATACCATCTAGGAAGGTCACGGGCTTTTCTGGAGGATACTGGAACGGAGAAGCATTCGAGGTGTATGGAAAAGACTTCAAATCTTGGGTCGAAGTACACTTGCAGACTAATCAAAACTTAGGCGATTTGGACCTCGGATGGATACCCTTCGAAGCGTGCCCTCCATTGTCGCTAGTCGAGGTCTCCGATGAGACTTGGGGCCCCCTGGAGTTGGACAGGGACTTGGCAGGTGATTCGATATGGATGAACGGTACAATCAGGTTCTCGGATAACCAAACCACAGTACAAGGTGTTAGTGTGGAGATGTATCTAGTAAAATCCAATATGACCTCTTTAATTCCGGGAGTCGCTGCAACAACCGAGCATCTAATTGGTTCTTCCGTCACCGATGCCAATGGCACTTTCAACATAACAGGGCTTCCAACAGAAGCTGTTGACCCAGGCAATGCTTCTCTCGTGATATTAACTAAAGCACTAGGTTACGTAGGGGTCCAAGGGATATATTCGAACTGGGATATCAACATCTCAGATGATATTACAATCAACATCAGTGAACCACAACCAATTGACGAACCAAAGTTGGGTATTGGCGTGAATACCACAATCTCAGGACTGATGTCCCTGGAAAACGCACCATATAACGACGTGTCTCTGATAGACTCCATGCAGGTCATAATGAATTTTACAACTGTTCAGGATGGGCCAGTAAGCCTCATTTCTAGTGTAGGTCCCGGAGGTTATTTCGAGTTCTCCGTTTCAATCAATGAGAGTGAGCAAGAGGGACTCTTAGCCGCAACACTGGATTTCGTCGGATGGCACCAGTACGATTTGAACAATGCCACAAATCCAGAATATCACATTAGGCCCTCCTCAAAATCACTCAATCTAAACCTAACACAGGCCCCTAACCTAACAATCACTCTAGAGGGCCATGGCTTGAACAATACCATTCTAGAAATTAACAGGCCAATCTACCTAAACGGGACTGCGCTAAGCAAGTCAGAAATCCCTGAGGCGCTCAATGGTACACTAGAATTTCAAATGAGAAGATCAGGCACCAACGCCCCATTCACTACTCTAGCAAATTGGTATCTCAATGATTCAGATTGGCTATCCTCTCCCGGCCAGTTCTCATTGAACTGGTCTTTCTTGGACTCCGACGTACCAATTCCTGCTGGTCTTGTCGAGGTGAGATATCAGTATATGGCCGATGAATTGTTCGCCAAAGATGAAACCACTGTTGTTGATGAACATGGCATAAAGAGCTACATACAATTCAATTACACAATGTCTCCATCCCCCAAAGGAACTGCATCAGAGGTCCTTGTCAGACTGTCTGACCACACTGGCTCAGAAATCACCTCATTCCCAGGTTTCTTTTCCCTCTCAGTGGATGGTAGTGAAGTATGGAACGAATCCGCCCCAGATGTCCCAAAGGTAATGACAACATGGACTCCCTCTCTTTTGACCGATGCCGGGGACTATCCATGGGTCTTGAGCTACAACGGGTCAACGTGGGTCTCTCCCAATTCCACCACTGACACTGTCAGAATTCAAGGGAGGGCAACTCCGAGCATCTTACTAGGTGCCGAATGGGTTCCCATGGGAAATACTTCCTGGATCTCAGGAACAGTCGTTGATTTCGATTTAAATAACACCATAACCGGCAACAATACCACGGTTTCATTATTTTTGGATGTCCCGTCATCACTCCCTGCCGGGCCTGATGGAAACCCTCTCCCTCCTGACAGGTATCCGCTGGGGTCCGATTGGCTGAATCTGAGCAATGGGGAATTCAATATCTCATTTTCCATGCCCGGCGGAATCGGCTCGGGCGTTTACGATGCGATAGTCATACTAGATTTTGAAAAGAGCTCTCCCGGAGGGGTCCCGTACTATTTCGATCCCACCCCAGAAAATACGTTTGATGTTGGAATCCAAACAATGTTCGATGTCGAGTCCAATCTGACCAGTGCAATCGTGGTTGCTGGGGAGAATCTGACAATTTCTGCCACTGTCAGGGACATCGAAAGTAATGAACGGTTGAACAACACAACGGTAGAGATTTATTTTGATTGGGGAGGGCCTTTCCAACAACTTCTGAACACTTCAGTCACTGGCGAGGATGGAATAGTTGAATTTCAAACAACAATTCCGAGTGATGCCCCCCCAGGCTACTACGGTGTTCTTCTGTTGGCCCCAGATGACCTTACTGATTCTCTTGACACTCCAAGCGCCGGCAGGTGGTTATCGGATGAGTCACTAGTGAATTTAACTGTCCAAGTTCAGAGTAATGTCAGGATTGATAATTCCCCACTTCCTGAGGTAACCGCAGGACAGTCATTCGCGGTAAATGGACAAGTTTTGGACTCTTTTGATGTGAATAGGACAGTGAGCGGCCCGGTTTCAATTGAGGTCTTTTTCCTTAATGATCCAAGCGAGAAGCTCATCACAGGCTTTGCTACCTCTTCAAATGGCTCTTTCAATCTCACCGTTCCAACAGATCCGTTCGGAGACGGGGTAACTAGTGGACTCAAGACAGTTGTGATCAGTGTAGAAAATGGAAGCAGCCCATTCTATCTGACTGGTACAGGCTCAGAATCCATTCTTGTCAGAGGAGTTGTACAGTTTAATGACAGGGTACCTCTGATAAACACGATTGTCGATAGGGGGACACCGATTTCATTCGGAGCTAAAATTGTTGAATCATCTGACAACGATAGGGAAATCTCAGGAATGAGCGTATCTGCGAAATTCCATGATACTTGGGTTTCCTCGGAGGCGATATCAGACTCACAAGGTTTGCTCAATTTCTCATTTGATGTGCCCGACACCCACCCCCTTGGCACGATTTCGGTTATGTTGATGTTCAACGGTTCAAACGGCACTGAGACATTACACTCCTCATTTACGTTCATTAATACGATTATCATAAGGTCCCCCACTGCAATAACATTCAGTCCAATTACATCTAATCCCTCTGCAGGGGACTTCCTAGATGTGTCAGGAAACCTGACTTCCAGTAACGGTAGCGGAATCATTGACAGGTCCGGAAATCCACTATCGCCGAGCCTCACATTCTTGGTAGATGGGATATCCACCGGATTTTCTGTGACAGGAGGTTCAGTCAACATCAATGGTAGCTGGAATGCTAGGATATACTTGGACATGTCATTTCCGAGGGGAACTCATAACATCACCGCAACTTACACCCCTACCGTGAACTATTACAGCTCCAGCTCCAGTAACGCCACTTTCGACAGTCGAGGATTTTCCATGATTTCCATCATCGATCCCACGGACCTTGATCCAGATGCTAGAACGACTAGAGGAGACTCATTCAATCTCAATATCTCTGTCATAGACAACTCAGGTGCGAACGTCAATGATGTTGAAGTAAAAGTGCTGATCGACGGAATAGAACACTCTTCAGGATTTACAGATTCTCAAGGCCTCATGAATGCCACTATTTCTACAGATCCCAACAGGAATCCGGGGCCCATGACAGTTACCGTAGTGTTTGAGGGAATAAACGGAACCACGGGATTGCTTGGCGATCAAACCCTCACAAGAGTAGTCATACTCGCTCCGACGGTAATCGATGTGACCACCATCACAGGTACCGCCGTTGCTGGAGAGCAAGTAACGTTCTCAGGAACTCTCCTCGACGAACACGGAATGCAACTTTTAGAGGACGGAACGGCCAAAGGAGGAGTTTTGCATCTGTCAATTGACGGGATTGATGTCGGTCCACTCTACATTGATGTCTCCGATTCTAACACAGGGAATTGGCAGATAACGTATGACATACCCCTTGACACTGACTATGGCCAGCACACCTTCACCATAGAATTCCTCGGTGGATTCACCTGGGTGGATCCAATGGGACAGGGGGACTCTCTGAATCCAGAATATTACCTCGCATCGGAAATCACACTACCATTCAATGTCACACAGACGTCACAGGTGGTTCTAACAACTCCTCAGGGTGAGATCGATAGGAACGACCTTCTACTGATAGAGGGAATTCTAACCGACGGTGCTGGTAGGCCCTTGGACAACAGGACACTAGATGCCTACATGAACGGTGAACTATTGACTTCTATAGCCGTGGATTCAAATGGCTCATTCAGCCTCTTTTTCCCTGTTCCACCAGATATGCCCCTTGGTCCAAGGGAAGTGACTTTGGTTTTCCAAGGTGAGGAATTTATTATTGGCTCAAATTCTACCACCATTTTTACCGTTTTCTCACCCACCACACTATCTCTAATCAGTCCGGAGCCACTAGCAGTTGGTGATGTACTAAATCTAAGGGGAAGTGTCAGGGATAATCTTCCAGATGGATGGCTCTCAAATCACTCACTTCAGGTATTTATTGATGGGATACTGATTGGGACCACCACCTCGGAAGAAGATGGATCATGGCACCTATCATGGGTAATCTCAGAGTTTTTGGATGTCGGACTTCATCAAATCACGGTGATTTCTCCCGATCAGGGCTATTACAGGCAATCTACTGCTGAAGCCAATCTTTCTATAGCCTATCATACAACAATAAGCCTGAATGTCGATAATAGTGTAGCAACTAGGGGCGGTAGCTGGGATTTCTCGGGTAGGCTGTATGATTCAGATAGTGATGGTACTCCAGGTTTACAAGGTAGAAATGTGACATTCATGCTGGACGGCAATGAGATAACGACAATCGTTACTGGCGCGGATGGTACCTTCTCACTGTCATACGATATAGGGTACTCAATATCCAGAGGCGCCCATGAAATTTCTGTTATGTTCATGGGAGAGGAGCTATACCTGCCATCTTCTGTAAGCACCGAAGTTTTCTCAAAGGCCGACATCGAGATTGAATTACTCACCATTTCCGATGAAGTCGTCAGAGGGGATGAGACCAGACCGATAAAGATTAGAGGACGAATATTAGAAATCGGAGGAGATGCCAACACAATGGAAGAGATGGACCTAACACTCAGTTGGGAAGAATCACTCGAGCCCAATGCTGTGATAACTTGGGATTCAGCTACCGGACAGTTCCTAATCACCTCCAACGCCAAGACATACATGCCTCCCGGGCCCTCTAATTTCACGATAGAGGTTGCTCCAGATGGAGAGAGATTCCTAAACGGGGCCTCAATAGACGTGAATCTTCAGATATTGGTCAGTGTAAACTTTGAGCTTATTCCCGACTCCTTCTACATCAAGAGAGACCAAAGTAGAATTTCAGGGAAAATAAATGTCACAGCCTCGGATGATAATCGAAATCCTCCGGTTGAGGGAGTGTCCATTACCGCAATGCTGGTCAATGAGAGCACAACCCTCTTCACGGTAGTCGGGATAACAGATGAGAATGGTATCTTTGATTACCAATTTGAGTCATTCCATGAAGATCATCCATTCTGGGATAGATCTTTCTGGGGCGAACTAAGCATTGAGTTTAGCTCCGAATCAGAAATAATTGATCCTGTTAACGCGACTATGTTATCACAGTTCAGCGAGATAGGTATTAGCTACCAGCCTGAGGAATCCCGGTCCTTGCTTCAACCAGCTATGCTTTCAGTTGTCTTGATTGTAATCTTGGCAGCGGCATCAATGTTGATAGTCTCCATGAGAAGAAAAAAGCAGGCGGCAATAGATGAGCTAGCGGGAGTATTTAGCTACACTGCAGAACTCCTCGCCGCGGGAGATGAGGTAAGGGAGGCAATCTTCAATTGCTACGAGGGACTTTGTTCCATCCTAATGAGTCGAGGGTTTCTAAGGAGGGATTTCGAGACTGTTAGGGAGTTTGAGATGGCAATCAGAAGCGCTCTACCGATCAGTGAACAGTCTCTACTTTCCTTAGACAGGATTTTCGAAGAGGCCAGATACTCCAGTCACGTACTCGGAGAGCCACACAGAGAGAGCGCTCAATTAGCACTCAACTCCGTTCTTCAGGAAATCGACCAACTTGAAGAAGTCCCTCTCAGGTCGAAAGGTAAGCTAATTGAAGATTAGAACTTATACTGAATCTTCAGCGAGTTTCCACTCCATATGGCGCCATCAAACCTTGCTCCTTCAGGCAAGCTAAATGTCTCTAATATTCCTCCAAAATCCTCTGGGGCAATAAGTCTGAAAACCTGTTCGTTACCGACTATTGCCTTTTCAAGGACGATATTCTCAAAAGTGGTGTTAATTATTGGTATTTCCAAGCCTGATTCCATGGATACGGCCCCCAATGCCGACACAGCTTCCTCAAATGTCTTGAAGTGCGAGTCCATATCAGCATCATACCTGGAAATCACTCCCTTTCTGAACGAGTTTCTGTGGATTTTCATGACTTCCTCTAAGTGAGGGGCATCATTCATGAATTTCTGGTGAGAAGAATAAGCATTCGTGTCAAGACCTCCCGTAATGATTAGGGATTCTTTGAGGCCCCGTTCAGTAACATCTGTCCGATTTATCTCTACCCTCGACCATTCCATGGCTACCGGATGTAACGGTATGGCATGAACCCATTGCTTTCAGATTTCAAAGAAAGCTCTTACCCTTTCTGCGGTTCTAGACGGTTTAGACGTTTGCATCTTCATCATTTTGGGCATACAATCACTGACTCTCCTCTCGAGCATTCTTTTTTCAAGCAGTACAACTATTGCCCTATCCTCCCTTTTTCTTATCGGCCTCCCTAATGCCTGTAGCACACTATTTACGGCCGGCTGGAGGCTAACGTATTTCCAAGCCCTATTCCTATCGAACTTGTGTGCGAAATATTCCATTAGGGCATCCTGCTTCGCGCTGGGTGGAGCCATAGGTAGGCCTATGCATACCAAAGCATCGAGCACGTTGTCAGAATAATCAACACCTTCCGATAGCTTGCCATTGAGCACGCCAAATATTGCAACACCTCCCATATCCTTCTGTTCGTAGAGGGTTGAGACCATTCCTTCCACCCTTCCTTTACTCATTCTCTGCTCCTCTTTGATTACCCTTTTACTCGACCACCCCAGATTCTCAAAGTCAGAATGTACCCTGTCTAACATAGAGTAACTCGGTGCAAAAATAGCCACGTTACCCCTAGTATTCTCAATTACCGCACGTACATGTTCGCCAATTAGTGACATGCTCGTTTCCCTTTCAGTAAATTTGCTGGTCACGTCACTGGCGATAAGTACAGGCCTATTTGCAACCGGAAAATCTGAGGAATAAATTCTGCAAGATGACTTTTCGTTAGGAACTCCGAGTACCTCTGAGTACATCTCAGGTGGAAATAGTGTACCAGACATCAACACTCCACCTCTGCATCTCTCGAATATTTCTTCACCCACCAAGCTGGGGTCAAGAAGATGGCTCGTAAGTCTGGGCTGTTCCAGGCTATGGTCGAACACCAATGCCAACGCCGGGCTCTTTCGGTACCGAATACATATTTCCAGAATCTCTGCAATTCTCGTGCAGTCGTTCTGCTCATCATCCTCAGCATCCTCCTCTTCATCGATAACCACTGAAAATAGGTTATCTACCATGTCACTAATTCTACCAGTTGCATCTTCTTGACTATCGTCCAGAACTCCTTGAATTGATTTTGAAACCACGTCAAGGAAGTCAGAGGTCGAAACCCTCATATCGTCGCCTCGGCTATTTTCATTCTCAGACTTCAGCCTCCCAAACCATTCCATCATAGGTCCTTGCAAAGCAACAATTTGCTTTTCTAGGCCCCTGGCACGCAAGAGTTCTCGAGATTCGTCAATATCCAAAGACTCGTCCCTTCTTTGCAGATTTCCCTTGTATTCCTCGATATTGTCCAGAGCTCTTCTGAAAACCTGATCCGTGATTCTTCTTTCAAGGCCATTCCTAATTCGATCTGGAAGATTGTGCGCCTCATCGACTATCAATATGGAATTTTCCAGTTCGATTCCCATTGCAGGAAGAGAGGCTTCGCGAACATTTTCCACGAATACGTGGTTATAGTCACAAACTAGTATGTCTGCATGACCGGCTGCAGATCTCGCAGCGGCCCATGGACAAATCTTCCTTGCCCTTCCATATTTTACTGTCCAATCAACATGCTGGGGCTCATCAAGCAATCTTTGCCTCAAATCAGCGCGACGTGTTTTTCTGGACTCTTCAATGACATCGTCCTCGCAATTACACTTGCCCGTTAGCGCTTCTACATGATCACACATCCCGTCTCTGCCAATTATGTCAACTAGTGAAATCCTTGGGATTCCTTCAGGTATTCTGGAGTTGATTTTCCTAACAGTATCGACGACTATCCTGTGTTGCGATTGTCTCCCTGTCATGAATATAATATTGGATCTATCGGGCGAAACATGATTGTCAAAAGATGATTGGAGTGCAGACGCCAGGGCCGCAGCCGTCTTCCCTATCCCGGTTGGAGCCGCAGCTAAGAGGAACCCTCCGTCAGACAACACTCGTACTCCATCAGAAATCATTTCTCTCTGCGAGTCCCTTGCATTTTCATGCGCAAAGAATAATCCAAAATCACTCAATGTCTGCTCCCCTGTGTTACAACCGAGAATAGACCGACCAAGAAGATTGGGTAACCTTACAGAGGATTTAGGATATTTGAATCATGACTGATTTAGCTCTCTTTCTAAGCCCTTCGAATCCATATGAGTTGTGTGCGAGAGGGCCTAACGGCCCTCCCGCGTTGTTCTCGTGCATCCCATCCTCACACATTTCCCTCGCCTCACATAGCGTTTGATTCGTCATTGCCCCTCTCACGGAGCTCATCCATTCTAGATCCAATTAGGTTCCCAATCTGGTTATCTTCAAGTGTAATCTTTCTGATGTGGTCCCGAGCTGCGTTCCTTAGGACTGCATCAGGCTTTTCTCCATGCAATTTGCAGAAATCCTCCATCCTTGCACTCAGATTTGGACCAAGATTGACTTGCACAGTTTCCCCGGAGACTTGATGGTTCTCTGTCAAGAAATCTCTGATTGCCATTCTTATTACGTCGGATCTGTTTCGCATCCCGTCTAAGCCGACCAGTCTGTCTAACTCAAGGAGGTGATCCTCTGGAATTCTAAGTGAAATCATCGGGCTCTGGCCTGTCATCTGCATCCCTTACTGAACTTCCGAGAGGGGGGAGGGGTAATAATTGTATCTCAAATGAAATACAATTGCATTGCAATTAGCAGTTTAGCAGTATTATAAATCTATAATCTCAGTTTCATTCAAGGGGAGAGCCATCCTCGCAAGCTCGTGGTGTACTGTGAAGACAATCAATGATGCAATACACGGCCAGTTCAGAATCGATGGGGTTAGAGAGGATCTTCTGTCCACACCAGAAATGAATAAGCTTAGCCATATCAAGCAATTAGGACTGGCTCATTTGGTGTTCCCGGGTGCACATCACACTCGTTTCGAACACTCTCTAGGTGTTTCTCACGTGTCTGGAATGATGGCGGACTCTCTAGGTTTAGGGGAGTTTGAGAAGACAACCGTCGGCGTGGCCGCTCTTCTCCATGATGTCGGTCACGGACCTTATTCACACACCCTGGAACATATTTTGCATGAGAGAGGAGGCATGGACCACATGTCCATAACAGAGGGGATAATTCTGGGCGAATATGATGTTTTGAGGGCGGGGGAGGGCCAGTCAGTTCCAGAAAGGAGATCAGTACCAGAGATCCTGGAGAGTCATGGTATTGACCCTAAGGAGGTTGCCAGCCTAATCAGAGGGCCTGATGCCAAAGGCTCTGAAAGAAATCTTCTATCTTGGACAGAGGGTAGAACAAACTTCGTAGAGAATGACAAAACCATGGCTCATCTCATCCATGGGCCTGTGGATTGTGACCAGATTGACTACTTACTCAGGGATTCGCACTTTACCGGTGTCAAACATGGGGTGATTGATTATAGAAGACTCATAATGTGCCTGGAAAGTCACGGAGGAGATATTTCCGTCGATGAGGGAGGTCTACCTGCACTCGAGGGGATGTTAGTCGCACGAGGTCTGATGTATAGCGCGGTATATTTCCACAGAGTCACAAGAGTTACGGAAGTTATGCTGTCAAGAGCCGTGGAGAGAAGCGAAGATTCCATTCCAGATTCACTCGACTTGCAGAGAAGAGTCGATGCCGAGATATGGCAGGTTCTCCACGAGGCAGGCGATTTTTCTAGAGATATGATTCGAAGATTAAAGTACAGACAACTACTCAAAGTATGCCTATCAAAAAGGAAACAGGATTTAAATGAAGAGGAAGTGAAGCTTCTGACCTTACTCGCCTCAGACTCTAAGAAGAGAATTGAATTTGAGGATGAAATCGCTAGAAGGTCTGGATTGGAGCCTGGCTACGTGGCAATCGACGTACCTAACATCAAACTCCTCCTATCGGAACCCAGGATGTCTCAAGTCGATATCAGAATAATCGGTGACGATGGCAGGACGAGATGGTTCAGGGATCATACTCCACTAGCGGAGGCTCTGAGGAAAAGGCAGGTTAGCCAAGCAGTCTTCTATGTGATGACTGTCTCGGGATTTGAGGATAAGGTATCCCAAATTTCCGAGGATATTTTATTCAGCTAATTTGAATCTCCATTGACATTCATATGGGATATCATTCAAAAGGGCAAGGCCGCTCCAGCGATTGGCTGGTACCTAAAGTAGGGATCTTCAACCACCGGTGAGTGCTATGGATAGCAGAATTAAATCAGTATATGAGAGCGTAATTGCAAGAGACCCGAACCAACCTGAATTTCATCAGGCCGTAGAGGAGGTTCTGGAAAGCCTATCCCCAGTGATAGCCAAATATCCTGAGTATTTGCCTGTCGTTAGGGCGATGGTTGAGTCTGAGAGGATTATCCAATTCAGAGTTCCATGGTATGATGATTCGGGAATTTTGCAAGTTAACAGAGGATTTAGGATACAGATGAATAGCGCAATCGGCCCCTACAAAGGGGG
>CETE01023144.1_pt1 | contig 17517 bp, 10 predicted proteins | sample 531241 | NCBI WGS metagenome assembly CETE01 (sample SAMEA2622336, study PRJEB7988) | marine metagenome | biome: marine biome (ENVO:00000447); feature: deep chlorophyll maximum layer (ENVO:xxxxxxxx); material: "saline water (ENVO:00002010), including plankton (ENVO:xxxxxxxx)" | depth 30 m
TCTCTCGGTGTCAGGAAAATCAGGCTGACTGGTGGAGAGCCATTGCTACGCAAGAATATTCACGAATTAATTTCGATGCTCGCCTTAAGGGATGTGGAGGTGGCAATGACAACAAATGGAGTTCTCTTACCCCGTTATGCACCCTCCCTATCAGCGGCAGGATTGGATCGTATCACAGTGAGCTTGGATGCATTGGATGAATCAACATTTGCTGCAATAACTGACTCAGGCCACACCGTTGCCGCAGTTCTGGCTGGAATAGAGGCCGCAGAATCTGTGGGTCTCGGACCAATCAAAATTAACACAGTCATTAAGAGAGACACGAACGAAAATGAGATTCTAGATTTGGTCGAGAGATTCTCTGACAGGGACATAGCGGTCCGTTTCATTGAATACATGGATGTCGGCAATACCAATGGCTGGAGTATGGATGACGTTGTGAGTGCTGAGGAAATAAGGGAGAAAATCGGGGGGCTTAGCGTAATCCCCCCCAAAAATCCTGGTGACGTATCTAAGAATTATCGATTACCAGATGGAGGGGAGATAGGAATAATATCCAGTGTAACCGAGCCATTCTGCAATGAGTGCACAAGGGCTAGGATATCCTCCGATGGCAGGTTATTCACGTGCCTATTCTCCAACAAAGGATTTGACATCTTGTCACTGCTGAGGGATGGCAAAGAGGATAGTGAAATATCTGATGCGATACAACACATTTGGGGCTCCCGAGATGACAGGTATTCTGAAGTTCGCACTCAAAAGTCACGCATTGGGGATAGAATCGAGATGTCTTACATTGGTGGCTGATGTCCCATTGCCACCTCTACAATGTCGTCCCAGCTAGCGTCAGTCTTGAGAGAGGGCTTTGCATAGTGCGCCAGAGAAGCTCTGTACCCCATTTCCCTTAGCTCTTCGACCATCAGCCTAGGACTTGGGGGTGACCCAATCTCTAGCCAACTGGCCAGATCGTCAACCAATATATGATGAGCAGTGTCAATCACCGAACCCTCGGTTTCTATGTTTCTGACTGATCTCAGAATCCTCCTCTTCTCAATATCAAAGTCCTTCTCTAACCATCCTGCTATGTCTCCTTCCTCATAATCTGGAGCACACATGGTCAATGCCTTCTGTTCAGTCATCGAACACATCGCTTCCTGACTACCTAGACTTCCAACCCAGAGAGGCCCGGAAACTCTTGGGTCTCTGCGATCAATAGGGAAGTGTAATGGAAGTAGGCAAGTCATAGGGAGATTATCCATGGAAAGCTCTGGATGCAAACCAGACTCGACAGAAGCAACAACCTCTCTCTCCGTGGGAGCATGCACCCGCCACCCGAGCCTATCCTCGACCAAATTAGCCCCCTCCTTGCTCTTTATCACACCGGATGACACCCTGAGATGATGAGAATCCCAAATGGAAAGCAGAGGCTCTACACTACGGTCGTGCCTAGCCGCACATCTAGCAAGATTACCCATCATTACCCTCAGTGCGGAGTCGTGAGCCAACCCATCTGTCCTGACCCTCGAGCCGTACCTCCGTAGCATCGCTCCCCTCGAGGAGCCGGTAAGAGCGGCACTATCCGTGGCACTTACCTCGATGACCCCCCTCCTGGCGAGAGACTGGATTGAGACATCCAGGAATGGCAGAGGGGAGCCAAAAGGGTCGATGTCCACCCAGTGACGTCCGTGTGCTAGGACCACCTTCCTCAAATCCCCTACAGAACTTGTTAAAGATCCATGACCATGTTTGGGAGGGAACTCAACATGGCTCCGCATTCCCCAGCTCATGGCACTTTGATCCATATCAGAGATGGTTACATCTAATCTCTCAGCCTTATCTGCAGGGAGCTCGTTTAGCCACCTTCTCGCCCGTAAACCAGAGGACGCCAATCCGTCCAATGCATACACAACACCTTCTCCAAGCATCCCACTTTCCATGGCGTAGTCCAGTAGTAGCACACTTCTCGTTCTGCTTCCAGACATCGCGGGATTCAGAAAAACACCTCCTCCTTTCTTGGATACAGGACCGGATCTACTGGAGTCAGGAGCCACCGACACCCTCGTCAAAGTCTTCCCCTCCCTGTGGATGACCCCCGGCCAGCCTTCGGGATCATCGGCATCCATGATACCCGGAGGCACCCATAACACAAGGCGTTGACTACTGATTTAGTAGTCATCGAACCTTACTGAAGGGTTCAGATGAGTAACCATTCTACCGTTGTCAGTCACACTACCGACCACTGCAGAACCAGGAAGCCTTTCAGAAATCCATTGTAAAACAGATTCGGAGACCCGTTCAGATACTGCTACAACCATCCCCATGCCCATGTTGAATGTACGGTACATTTCACGAGGCTCTATGGAACCCATCTCCTGAATCCATGAGAACTCCCCCAGAACAGGGAGCGGAGAATCAATGTGCCAGCCTAGGGAATCATGGAGCCGTAATAGATTGGAGAGGCCACCTCCCGTGATATGGCATATCGCATGAATGTCCGAGATTTCGCATGGACCATTTTGAATGAGCTCTACGATTGGATCGCAGTAGATTCGTGTGGGATTCAAGAACACTTCACCCAGAGTCAAATCCCCCTGATTGAACCTCTCTACTCTCCCGTCCTCAACCCTGAATGGAACCGCATCGTCCCAAGACGCCCCGCATCTATCAACTACACTGCGGACCAAGGAAAATCCATTGGAATGGACTCCAGAGGACGGTAGCCCGATCAAAACGTCCCCCTCCTGGAGGTTTGAACCCGTTATCTCTGAGCCCCTCCTAAGCCATCCAAGAGCAGTACCGGAAAGGTCCAGCTCTCTCACGATACCAGGTAAACTTGCAGTCTCTCCTCCAGCCATAGTAACTCTCGCTCTACGACAAGCCTCATTCAAACTTCTCCCAATGGCGGCATGTACTCTGGGGTCGGGTTTTGGAACAGCGATGTAATCGACGAACGCGATGGGCTCAGCTCCTACGCAAAGCAGGTCGTTCACGTTCATTGCCATGCAATCTATGCCAACACCTGCCCAATGTCCAACCTGATTCGCGACAGTCAGCTTGCTACCAACTCCGTCAGTGGCCATTGCGAGGTACTTATCCCCAAATTCCACCAAGCCACCGAACCCGCCTGGGAGATCGACCGGCGCCCCAAGGCTTCCATCCGGTCTGACCGAGCGTCCCAATTCTCCGACCAACGAGCCTACTGCTTCGCTTTCCAGATCGATATCCACTCCACTGCTAGAATAGTCCATCGGTGTTTCACTCACAGGACTGGCACAAGTCCCCAGTTCATGATATTCTTGGTCCAATTCGACCTCCATCATATTCCCCTATTAGAAATTAAGATTAAGAGCCCTTTTTCAAAAAAACGCGATTTTTTGACTTTTTTTTGAGAATCTCTATAACATATATACGACGTCGTGCATGCACTGGAACGTGAGTTTCTAATGAAGAACAACAAGATGATTGCAATGATGCTTACCATGAGCATGCTGGCGGCAGCTTTCGCCGGATGCCTTGGTGGGGACGATGAAGAAGACACACCTGACTGGTCCATTTCGATGGCCAGTGATGTAAGTGCTGACTTTGTGGAGTCCGCTTGGGACCCCATTATCCCCAACCTGAATGCCGGCGATATGTGCGACGCCATCATATCGGCGATGACGAAGACTGACGAGCGAGAGCAAGCTGTCGACTTCACCAGGGCCTACTACACAAGTAGCCAGGGTGTAATCGGTGGTTCTGGTGTCGCTTCCATCAGTGAAGTCGGAGACCTGAATGCAGAAGGTACCACCATAGGAGTACAGTCCGGGACAACCTCGGATCTGTACGCTCAAGATAACCTAGGTGCCGCTACAATCATGGCTTACGATGACTTCCCTTCAGTAATCGCCGCTCTGAACAACGGTGACGTACACTACGCAATGGGTGACGCACCTGTTCTGTCCCTCGAGGGTACCTTGATGGTCACCTTCTCGGATGAGAACTTCGGTATGGCTGTCCAAGGAGACTCCTCTGGGGAGCTACTCGGTGCGCTTAACATGGCCATCGGCGCCATGGTCGACTCTGGTGAGTACGACTTGATTTACGGCGCTAATTTCGATGGAGCCGTAACCCTCGCAGATGATACCACAATGGACACAGCCACTTCCTACCCAGTACCAACTGAGGGAAGCGACCTGACAGCAGTCCTGGAGTCTGGAAGCCTAAGGCTCTGCACTGATCCGTTCTACCCTCCATTCGAGAGTTACGATGACTCCGGTGCAGTCGTAGGATTCGATGCTGACATAGCACACGCTGTGGCAGACGAGATCGCGGCTCACTACATGGGAGCAGAGAACCCAATGTTCGTCCCTCCAGCAGCCCCAGCTGTAACAATTAAGCTAGGTTTCCTGAATGACGCAACAGGGCCAATCGCCCAATTCGCTGCACCATTCACCTTCGCGTGGGGAGCAGCAATGGACGACCTAAACGCAATGGGTGACGACTATGTCTTCGAGGTAATCGAGGCAGACTCAGGATGCGACGGTACGATGGCAGGTGCTGCGGCCCAGTCCCTTGCGGACGCGGGCGTTGTAGCAGTAGCCGGTGCGGCCTGCTCCGGTGCTTCGATTGGTGCAAACGCAGTCCTTTCGGCGGCTGGAATCCCGATGATCTCCTACGCGAGCACATCTCCAGCACTAAGTGACGCAACAGCATACCCTCACTTCTACAGGATAGTACCAAGTGATGCACTACAAGGCCAAGCAGCAGCTGACATGATTTCGGCAAGCGGAGTTTCCAACACCGCTGTCGTCCATATGACAAACGCATATGGGTCAGGTCTAGCGGACGCAGTCGCAGCTAACCTTGGTGCTGACAACGTCTGCCTGCAGGCTGGATACGAAGAAACCACAACTGATTTCCAGGCAGCAGTTCAGGCAGTAATGGACTCAGGATGCGACTCAGTCTTCCTCGGTTCATACGCCTCAGATGGTGCAATGATAGTCGAGACCATGGCAGTCATGGGAGCTACGATACCAATCTTCAGCGCTGATGGAATGGCTGGATCGGCAGCACTAGAGGAGTACACAAACCCGGCTGCAGCAAACGGAATCGAGGTCACCAGGCCAAGAGCCGCAGCAGCAGGTGCAGGCGTCTTCGCCGCAGCTTGTGCAGCTGACTCAGTCTGCCAGACTGGAATCTTCACTTCTGAAGCGTACGATGCAGTAATGATGATCGGTCACGCAGCTATGATGGAGGCCGGAGAGAACATGGGCGTACACGTGCCCATGGTCGGTGATGCGTACGCTGGAGACAGTGGAACACACACATTCCTAGACAACGGTGACGTTGGAGGGTCCGGGTACGATGTCTGTACCTTCCACCATGTCCCAACATTTGGAGAGTACTTCAACTGTGACAGGATGTGGGAAGCTGGAGGCGACGGAGTCGCTGACGCACCATGGAACGGAGTCACAATCAAGATTGGATTCTTGAACGATGCTACCGGGCCAATAGCAGTATACGCAGATGGATTCGTGGCAGCTTCGCAGATCACGCTAGGCCTCGCTAACACTCTGGCATACAGTCAAGGAGTTCAGTTCGAGATAGTCTACGCAGACTCAGGCTGCGACGGAACAATGGCTGGTGCCGCAGCTCAGACCCTCGTTGATGCAGGCGTATGGGGAGTAGTCGGGGCAGCTTGCTCTGGAGCCTCAATGGGTGCCAACGCAGTCCTTTCGGCTGCCGGAATCCCACAGGTTTCCTATGCAAGCACGAGCCCAGCGCTCTCCGATGCAACACAATACCCATCCTTCTATCGTGTCGTCCCAAGCGATGCGTTCCAGGGATCGGTCGTGGCTGATGTCATGACTGCAGATATGCAGGACAATGTCGCAGTTATCCACATGACAAACGCATATGGGTCAGGTCTAGCGGACGCATTCGTCGGTAGCATGGACGCAGCCCACATCTGCACACAGATTGGATACGAGGAGACAGCTACTGACTTCACGTCCATTGTGAGCACAGTGGTTAGCGAGGGATGTACCTCTGCCATGCTAGTTTCCTATGCCGCAGATGGAGCCGCTCTGATTGAGGAGATGGCCCTCCAAGGATTCACAGGAGCTATCTACGGAGCAGATGGAATTGCCGAGGAAGGACTAGCAGCTGATATGGCAGACAAGTCCCTAGTGGACGGCGTTATCGCCACAAAGCCATCATCTGGTGGCGCAATGTCAACAGTCGGCATGGTCTTCGCGGCACAATGTGCAGCTAACCCCGCTTGTGCTGGCGGTATCTACACCGCCGAGGCATTCGATGCTGTTTACATCACAGCGTTTGCTGCCTTCACACACCTAGCAACCCCAGGTATTACCAAGGATATGGCAATAATGGGGACTGGCAATGGTCTGGAAGGAGCTAGTGGAGCGATAACCTTCATGTCGAATGGAGACGTTCCCGCAGCTGGCTTCTGCGTCGGTGAGTTCTCTCACGACGCAACCACTGACACAGTCTCATATGACTGTGCTAGGAACTGGGATCCAGTCAACGGAATCGTCTGATTGGTAACGTAAAGCAGTGTGGCGGGCACGTCCCGTCACACTGCCCCAACAAATAAATTTCAAGCAATGAAGGTACGTGTAGTAAATGCTGCATGAAGCCCGTGACAAGTTCTCAAGCCTTCCAAGGGGGACACAACGAACTCTGATTGCGCTATTTCTCTTCATTGATGCAAATATTCTTGGTACCTCTAATGGCTGGGGTATACTCAATGTCCTAGACGCGTTCCTTGGAGGAGGTCTGCCAAATGACCTAGTTTGGCTACTACAAGTAATCGAGTCAATTACTGCAGGCTTCATTTTAATCAAAGTGCTGTTTGACGATGTCAAAAGAAGCATTTTCAGAACCATGGGATTGATTCTTTCGCCACTGTTCATGGTCTTAGTCACATTCGTAACACTCGACATCCTTCTGAGGGGGCTTGATACTGGAGCTTCCTTCACCCTTGATACAGTCTCTATAATCACTGGAACACTCACATGGTCTTCGACGTATCTCGCTATTGCTATCGGGCTGACTTTGACCTACAAGGTCCAGAGGTATGGAAACTTTGCACAGTCTGAATTGTTCATGATAGGAATGTACCTCTCAATGATAATGATTTGGACGGATTATTTCTTCCCAATCTCCAACCTTAGTACAACAAAAGACGGTGTTCTAACGTGGTCGGTACTCCTATTCACGCTATTGGCCGCATTCATCCTAACAGGTTTGGCAGGAATTATCATCGATAGACTGGTTTACAGAGGGTTCCGTAAGAGCAAAGCAACTCCCCAGGTAATGATGATTGCGTCATTGGGAGTCGCACTTATTCTACGGGCTTTGACTTATTTGAGATTCGGCTCGTCAAGAAATATGTTCGAGCCTGAGGGAGATTGGAGGATGCCAAGCCTGAGATGGGAGATCCCAACAACCAAGTTAAGGCTCAATCTTGGAGATAGGACTCTGGACGACGGACGGACATACACCCGATGGACATGCGAGGAAACAGGAATCGATGAGTCAGGTGAGCCGATTTTTACAAGAATTGTCAATGAGGCCTCTAAACCAGCATATGAGCTGTATGATACTACAGCAGACTGCGTCACCCAAGCCACCACCAACTATGCATACTACAAAGGCGCCGTCCCGTTTGTCATATTCTCCTCAGTCCTTCTTTTGATGCTACTTCTGAATAAGACAAGACTTGGTAGGAGAATGAGGGCGGTGGCTGACAATCCCGAGCTCGCAGCCAGTAGCGGGATTAACGTGGAAAGGGTCCACATGTCCAGTGCATTCCTTTCAGCTGGCATCTCAGGAATGGGTGGCGCCATATTCGCTATGACCCTCAGATTCAGCCCTGAAACTGCATTTACACTTTTGCTGCCATCCTTCGCAATAATCGTCTTAGGGACAATCGGATCTATACCGGGGGCTATCATTGGCTCGATAATTGTTGGATTCGTGAGGGCATTGTCTTCCCCAGTACTAATTGGAGTGGGATTGCCGCTAGGTAGGTCAAACTACTCCGCATTAGACGGCGTCATGCCTTATATTTTCCTCGTTGCCATTCTGATGATAATGCCTGAGGGAATCGGGGATGCATATGAAAAGTGGAAAATTGACAGGCTCCGAAAGAAGGCAGAAGCCTCTGAAAGAGATGAAAAAATTGCCGCTGGATTGGCGATTCTCCCCACCGGAATATTCGGGATTCATCACTGGTGGGGGGGCAGACCTCACAAAACACAAACCTTCAGCGCGATTGCAATCGCGGCCTACGTTTATCATAGATTCAGCAATTTCGTAAGGAAGAACTCCTTTGCGGACGGGTCTTGTGGAGACGCATGTCAAGACAACGACTTCGCTGAAACCAATCTCTACCTCTTAACCGGGAGGAATGATGGAGAGATTCTGCTGACAGACTCTCCTCTCACTGAGGACCATCTCTTGGGTCAAACCAGCCCACCCAGCGATATGACTCCCTTTGAGGCCGAGCAGTGGATTCCCGGAGCTGTGTCCGATATGCAAGAATCATGGCTCAACCAGATGAGAATGGAGGTTGATTTGGTAAACTTCATTGTAGAAACAGGGGATTTGATTTGGCCGTTAGCTGTGATCTGCCTTTGGGCCTATTCGATATATGAGGGGATTAGGATAATCGCAGGAAATGAGCGAGAGATTACACAATCAAGCCTTGCATTGGTTCTGAAGAAGAACGCACAAGCGGTGTATGCACCAATCGAATCCATCAAGCAGAGATGGTCCAACCTTGATAGAAAACATGAGGCAATGGTAAGATTCCAGAAAAACAAGATTCAGAGCTTGTCCTCGCTATACGCCAAAAAGCTGGACACCTCAGATCGAATAAGCGAATACTTGAGCTCGTTGATGGATATAATGAAAGTACCAAAAAAGAGCAAACAAGATCTCCTTTTGTACGGCAGGGAAAGTCTTCTGGGCTCTAGAATTCTTTTCTACGGACTGTTACTAGTCCTAATTCTATTCTTGGCATGGTTACCAATCGCTGAATCCGACACATTCGCATTCAAGAAAACACTTCAAGTGTCAAATGTCCTCCTCACTCTGTCTATATTCATCCTGATGTCATTCTCACTTAACCTCCATACCGGTTATACTGGAATGGTAAATTTCGGGGTTATCTTCTTTGTATCCATAGGTGCAATAACAGTGTCCATCCTAACAGCCCCTGAAAGGGTACACGGATATGATTGGGGTATTCTGGAGGCTACTCTGGTTGGGATGGCACTAGCCGCCGTAATCGGCTGGCTACTTGCATATCCAACTGCACGGCTCAGGACCGACTACTTCGCGATAGTAACAATTTCGTTGGGCGAGATTGTAAGGGTTTTATTGGCGGGTGAGCCACTTCTCAGGGCTGGACCTGTCGCTTCGGCAATAGGAATCTCTGGATACCCACTTCCTATGGAGGATTGGTGGTTCTGTGGCTCTAAGAAATCTGGTCCGGATACTCAATGGGCCAGTCCCGATGCGTGTAAGGACGATGTTTTGCTTGATAGTACCCCTGCCCATCATATCGGAGAGCTACTGAACCTCGGGGAGCCAGCCCCCTACATGCTGATGTTGATGATTATCTCCCTGTTCTCTGTAGCTGTTGTATGGCTCATTCTATCCAGACTCTTGGCTTCTCCGTGGGGAAGAGTCCTGAAGGCCATAAGAGAAGATGAGGATGTAGCTCAACATCATGGCCATGACATCCTTACCAATAAGGCAGCCAGCTTAGCACTTGGAGCAGCAATAGCAGCATTGGCTGGAGCCCTGTGGGCATGGAAGCTGACCGGATTCGACGCCAGCTTCATGTCTCCGGCAAGATCGACATTCCTTGTGTGGGCAGCATTCATCATCGGGGGAACTGCGAACAACAGGGGGATGGTGATTGGCGCATTCATCATTGTCCTGATGGAATTCGTGTTCAACGTGCTCGTCGCCGCTCAAGGATCATCAGATTTACCCCTGCACTCAACGGCTGGTCGCATTGACTCCCTATTCGAATGGATTTTGACAAATCAATGGGATATTTTCACGATCTTCCTGACAATAACAGTTGTTGGAATTGTAACTAGATCATCCAAGCTTCTTGATATTGGTGCCTCAGGTGCCTCGATATTTTTCCTAGCGGCAATTTTGCTCGATCAACGTTCGGTGGATGAGTCTTTCTTCGGAGGTGTGATCAGTGCAGACATGGTATACATCAAACTGATGCTGATTGGTTGCCTGATGTTGTTCTCACTCAAGTTCAACTCCAAGGGCCTACTTCCAGAGGTCCCTTCAAGACCAAATCGACCATTGGGGGGTGAGAACCATGACTAAACCAGTTTTGAAAGTAAAGGGACTTCGGAAAGAGTTCGGTGGCCTCGTTGCGGTGAGGGAAGTCTCATTCGAGGTTGGTGAAGGAGAGTTTGTGGGACTAATTGGACCAAACGGATGCGGGAAATCTACTACGTTTAATTGCATTAGCGGATTGCTTCAACAAACCGCTGGAGAGATAGAGATGTTCGGTGAGGATATCTCTAATCTAAGACCGGATCAAATACAGAAAAAAGGCATGACTAGGACATTCCAGCATACCAACCTCTGGAGACAGATGTCTGTCATAGAGAATCTAATGGTGCCTCCAAGGAATCAATTCGGGTCTTCTACCTCTGAATTCTTCAGATCTATCTTCTCTCGGAAAAACGAGTCAGAGAAGGAGAGGTTACTGATGGCGTATGAGGCACTTGATCAGTTAGAAGTGCCACACATGGCCCACAATCTTACGAGTGAGCTTTCGGGAGGGCAATCAAAGCTTGTTGATATAGGAAGATCAATGATGGGAAGCCCTAGACTTCTTCTCTTGGATGAGCCTGTTGCGGGTGTGGCCGGGCCATTGGCCATGAAAATCTTCAACAACCTTAGGAAGGTGGTCGACGAAACGGGAATCTCAATACTGATTATCGAGCATAACATGGATTTCATCCTTCGTCAAGGTGTTGACAGAATTGTCGTAATGAACGAGGGCGAGGTTCTAATGCAGGGAACTCCGGATGAGGTTAGAGCGAACAAGGATGTTATCGAGGCATACCTTGGTGCAGCAGGAGCTCCCTTGGAGGATGAGTAGACATGAGCAGAGTATTAGATATCAGAGGCCTTGAGGGAGGCTACGGAGCGGTCCAGATCCTATACGGAATAGACATACACGTCGACGAGGGAGAATTCGTAACAATTATTGGGCCGAATGGTTGTGGAAAATCCACCCTGATAAAGACAATTTTTGGTATCGCAACTTACTATTCAGGCGAGGTATCATACAGGGGAATTGATGTCTCGGGATGGAGAACTGACCAACTCGTTAATCAGGGAATTGCATATGTTCCGCAGGTGGACAACGTGTTCCCCTCCCTCTCGGTTCTGGAGAATCTGCAGATGGGAGGAAACAGCCTTCCAAGCATAACTCTGGCGGAGAGGATAGAGAGAGCGTTAGACATGTTCCCCGATCTCAAAGACAGGGTCCACGACCTAGCCGCCTCCCTTTCAGGGGGAGAAAGACAGATGCTTGCAATATCAAGGGCCTTGATATCAGACCCCAAATTCCTCCTCTTAGATGAGCCTACAGCGGCTCTATCACCTCTATATCAGCAACAGATAATCGAGAGAATAGACTCACTCAGAGATCAGGGGATTACCGTTCTGATAGTCGAGCAGAATGCCCGACTATCTCTGGCTAGGTCAGACAGGGGGTATATTGTTTCTAACGGAAAGATCGTACACACCGGGGATGCAAGCAAGATTCTAAACGATCCTGAGATCGGGGAATATTTCTTAGGGTCAACTGGACATTAGTGAGTCGGCAATCCTGTCGAGATACGATAGACAATTCTTCATTCTGTGGCCATCATCAATGACAACAAGGTCAACTAACTCAGAATCTTCTGAAACCCTTTGTGATACATCTAACGGAACAATTACATCTTTTGAACCATGGATTATTGTTGTCTTGTGCCTAATCGTAGGCCACGACATCCTCCTCGCATCCTCCATGAAGTTCCATCCTAGGTCGATATTCAGCTCGAACCCACTGTACCTCCTCACACCTGTCTCCTCCCAACTTTCCAATTCATCATCAGTCAGGTTTTCCCAGGTGTCACATAAGCCAAATGCGGGAGCAATCAGCAGCAGTTTGAAATTAGCATCCCCCCTCATTTCCGAAGCATTAGCCGCTGCTAAGCCTCCCATGGATGAACCAATCACAAGATCGTATTGTTCTGAATCAATTAGCCTCACAAGAACCTCAGTCTGGTTCTCTATGCTCCAACCCAAATCTGACATTACCGGAGAGACAACATCCCAACCAAGAACCTCCCTCATGAACGTAGGCTTGGAACCATCAGGCCCTCCTTCGAATCCATGAGCGAATAGAACCCTCATACAACTAAGCCACCGCATCTAATCGAACTGAAGCCCCAATAACTCGAGCTCCGCAAGCGGGCATCTCGTCATAGTCGCATGTTCCATAACCCTGATATGTATCTCGGCTACAACGTGAACAGTCGATTCGAACATATGTCCTGCGTGAACATTGTTGTCATCATCCGACCAGCAGCAGTGTATGTGAGTGAATGCATCACCGTTCTCAGTCCGTGCTATATTACCTGACAGACTCACCAGTTCGGAAGGCGAGTCAAGGGGCCTCCTCTTGTAGACGCCCTCAGAATTCATGTAACCATATTGGTTGTCACGAGTTCTTCCAATGCCACTAGTAATTGCAGCGGCATCGAAATCGACATCATCTGCCAGCTTCCTCAACGATGTGTGAATCTCCTCTCCGGGATCCAACCTGACTAGTATGTCATTACCGGAACGCGTATGTTCCATGTCTCTCGTACACCAATCTTCGATTTCAACCTCTCTGTGGAATTTTTCAATACTGGCGAGAAATATAATCCTCTCCAGTGGAAGGGGTACAATTACACAGAGCGGTCTGTATATTGGAAAAACCTCCACTGGAAAACTAGGGGTCTTGTCACTCATCCATTTGAGTTATAGACCGTGACTTTCCGTCTCAGTCGCCCGGCGGTTTCAACATGGCAATGGCAACTCATGATTCAGGTGCCAGATGGAAGACGTTCCTGTCTCAAGCCAAGGAGGAAGAGATTACTCTCCTGCTCTCCGGACAAACGCCCAGCCCAGTTGTTGATGTGTCATTTCACGAACTTACAGGATTCGATCCAGAGTTTGCCGAAGACATACTCATCAGCCCCCGGCTCATCATTTCTAGCGGCCACAAGGTTCTAAGTGAAATATGCAGAGACAGAGGAGTTGACTTGGATGCTATGATCAGGCTTTCGGATCTTCCAAAAGATACCATGCGACCTCTCAGGGAAATCGGTTCCAGAGACATCGATAAGCTGAGAAGCCTGGATGTTATTGTCACAAAAATGTCCCAGCTCAAGCCTAGGATACACCTTGCAGTGTTTCAATGCGAAACTTGTGGGGAGACCCAACAAATCGATCAAACCAATGAAAGCGAACTAGTTGAGCCAATAAGGTGCCCTGCAGACACTGGATGTGGGGCCTCAATTAGGGGAACCGACTCAACTAGATTCAATCTTGTAATGAATATTTCAAGGATGATCAATAATCAGTGGCTCGAAATTCAAGAGCTTCCTGAAAATGTTCCCAGTGGGGCCCAGCCATCTAGAGCGCAAGTTCTCTTGGAAGGAGATTTGGTCAACAAGCACCTCCCCGGACAGAGAATTACCGCTAACGTGATTCCTGTTGTCAGATCAGAAATAAAGAGAAACAAGAAAACCCCGATGTTCGATATAGTCTACCACATGGTAAGCTCAACTCATGAGAGCGTACCGTTCACTGAAATCAAGATCACTGACGAGGAAAGGGAGCAGATTGAAGATGTAGCATCCATGAATAACCTGTTGCAGTTAATGGGGAACTCGATAGCTCCATCCATATTCGCAAACGACAAACTCAAGCTAATCAAAAGATCTCTCGCATTACAGCTGTTCGGTGGCGTCAGAAGAAAGACATCTGATGATAACTATCTCAGAGGAGATATACACATATTGCTAATGGGCGATCCTGGAGTTGCGAAATCACAGCTTTTGAGCTATATGTCAAATATTTCGCCTAGGGGTAAATTTGCAACCGGAGGTGGTACGACTGGTGCAGGGTTGACAGCCGCGGCCATAAGAGATACATTTGGAGATGGCAGATTTGCTCTGGAGGCAGGGGTACTTCCCCTATCAGACAGAGGCCTTGCTGCGATTGATGAGTTCGATAAGATATCCAACGAAGACAAAGGAAGCATGCACCCTGCAATGGAACAGCAGAGGATTTTCGTTGCCAAGGGAGGGATAACGGCGACACTCCCAGCTAGATGTGCGATTCTCGCGGCCGCGAACCCAGAAGGTGGGCGTTTCTCAAACAGGAATGAAAACTCTAGTATCATGACATCATTTAAAGAAACTAAGTTGCCTTATCCACTAGCTTCCAGATTTGATCTTTTATGGCTAATAAGAGATGAAACCGAGACTGCCACCGATACCAAAATAGCTCGTCACATCCTAGACATAAGGACCTCCTCTGTCAATGAGAACCGGTCCCAAGACATCGAATTTGATATAGATCAGAAAGAACAGGGCGATATATTCTCAACTGGTGTGGATGGGAAGAAGCATCTGACGATGGAGTTCCTTCGAAAATATGTCGCATTCGCTAAGAGGAATTACTTCCCTAACCTAAACGAGAAGGCAAAAATGGCAATAGAGGAGTACTATGTAAGCGTCAGGAATGACACCGCAAAGCAGGACCGTTCGGCCGGGGCATTCGAAAATGATGGTGAGAAGGACAGGGTAATCCCGATCACTGCTAGGGCTATTGAGGCGCTCATAAGACTCACGGAAGCACACGCAAGGATGCACCTAAAGGACGTAGCCGATGAAACTGATGCAGGTGTGGCACTGGCCGTTTACAAACACTGGAGGGACGACTCGAAAATCGAAGATGAGTCAGAACTTCAATCTGGCGTTTCTGCATCAAAGAAAAATGCCAATCAAACCATACGGAGGGTAATCAGAGAAATATGTATGGAGAGGGGGGGAGAAGCAGAAATCAATCAGATTTACAATCGTGCGATAGATATAGGAATATCCGAATCACAAGTGGATGACGTCATTTCATCGATGAGTATCAATGGAGAAATCTTCTCACCCAGAGGCGGAACCTACTCTTTCGTCCGTTGACCCTATGAGCGATACCCGTTTCGTAATCACATGGAACCCATGGGAGATGTCTCTAGGCCATCGTCGTTAGATCCCGACACCCTTGGTTTCATGTGCGGATTGGAGATTCACCAACAACTAGCCACCGGGAAGTTACATTCTCGAATGCCAAGCCTTCTCTATGAGTTCGGGATTGAGGACATTCCAGAGGACTGGGGGATTTCAGAGAGAAGACTCAGAGCGTCTCAGGGCGAGAGTGGGAAAATCGACGTAGCAGCGAGGTTCGAGCAAAAGCGAAACAGAACATTCGTTTATGTCCAACCTCCAAATGCTGGATTGATCGAGTTGGATGAGGCCCCTCCATTGCCGCACGATACAGAAGCCGTAGACATAGTTTTGATGATGTCAGCAATGCTTGAGGCAAAACCAGCCCCATCCTTGCAGCCAATGAGAAAGACAGTTGTTGATGGATCAAACACCAGCGGTTTTCAGAGGACAACGCTGATTTCGACTAATGGAATTTTGAGAATGGAAAGCGGAGATATCGGAATCTCTGTAATCTGCCTAGAGGAGGACTCTGCGAGAAAGCTACAATCCAAGTCAACATCGGATGGTGAAGTAGTGACTTATACACTGGACAGATTAGGAATGCCTTTGGTTGAAATTGCAACTGAACCAGATATTAGAAATCCCGAGCATGCCAAGGAATCCGCTCATTATCTCGGCTCACTCCTTAGGGATACAAGAATGGTCAGAAGAGGATTGGGCTCAATAAGACAGGATCTCAATGTGAGTATCGCTTGTGGAGACAGAGTCGAGATTAAAGGATGTCAAGATCTAGATTGGATACCCAAGATAATACAAATTGAAATGGCGAGGCAGTTGCACATGTACCGTATCGCCAATCAACTGAGGAAACAGGCAAATCTACCACCACTCCCTCCAGATAGAAAGGACACAGAGGTGACCGTTGAGAACAGGGTTGCGATAGCTGCGAGATCTAGATTGCCAATGGAAATACACGATATCTCGGGACCCCTCTCTGCATGCGAATCCAAGATTGTTAGAGAGGCAGTTTCTAACGGCTCCTCTACTCTGGCTATCAAACTCCCTGGGTTCTCGGGAAAGCTCGGCTTCAAACAATCAGACTCTGAGGGATCCCAACTGCCGAGATTGGGTCGGGAACTTGCAAGCGCGGCCAAACTGGCAGGCGTGGCCGGAATTTTCCACTCTGACGAACTACCAGCATACGGCATTTCCGAGAATGACGTCAACGCAATTAAGGCATTCTTGAAGATATCCGATGACGATGCTTTCGCCTTTTGTGTCGCTCCTCATTGGCAGGCGAAACTCGCAATGGAGGCAGTCATTTACAGGTCTAGGCGGGCATACCACAGAATCCCAAAGGAAGTTAGAAATGTTATAATCAGGAAAGGACAACCTGAGGATGGTACCACTAATGCCCTCAGGCCCTTACCTGGAGGAGCTAGGATGTATCCAGAAACCGATATACCTATCCAAGAAATCTCCAATACAAGGTGGGAGGAAGTATGTGCCAATCTTCCTATGACGTCAGACGAAAGAATGGAGAGACTGGGGACCTTGGACATATCCTCCAACCAGTCCGAGGCCATTCTCAATGCTGAAATCGATGATATCCTCTTCGATGGAATAGAGGGGCAGTTAGCCCTTCCCGCCAAGGCATGGGCAAGCGCCCTGCTGGAGTTCGGGACATCCAACGTTCGGGCACTCTCTGTGGCAATTCACCTGAGGGAGGAGGGAGTGATTACGAAGGATGGGATCGATTACCTGGTCGAATCCTCAAAACTAGCTCAACCAGAAGATTTGGTGGAATGGATGACTTCCGAGGCTTCTTTGAGAGGGTTTGTCCCTGCTGATAGTGACGAGGTCGAAAAGGCTGTAGAAGACGTTCTAGACGAGAAACGCGAAATGGTTAGTGAAAAGGGCATGTCAGCGATGGGTCCTCTCATGGGAGTGGTCATGGCGAAACTCGGAGGATCGGCTGATGGGAAGATAGTGAGCAAGGTGCTACGGGAAAAGATATCCGAGAGGATTGGCCAGGATTCCTAATAGAAAAGATATTCAATTTTATTAGGATAGTTAAATTACCTGTTTTCCATCGGATAAAATCCATGTCTGACTTAATGAAACCAGCCTCACTTATTTTACTAGTGATTGTAGTAATCTCACTTCCATTTCTCCAAGACTCAGTTAACGATGA
>CETE01010354.1_pt1 | contig 17461 bp, 17 predicted proteins | sample 531241 | NCBI WGS metagenome assembly CETE01 (sample SAMEA2622336, study PRJEB7988) | marine metagenome | biome: marine biome (ENVO:00000447); feature: deep chlorophyll maximum layer (ENVO:xxxxxxxx); material: "saline water (ENVO:00002010), including plankton (ENVO:xxxxxxxx)" | depth 30 m
AGAAAAGGTTCCGTAACTGGCAATGATGATTGTATTATCAGATTTTTCTGTTAATGACCTAATTTTTTCTCTTTGGTCTGTTTCTGTGCCACCAAATACAAAATGAACTGGGCGGTCTGTCATTTTAGATATTATATCATATAGTTTCTGACCATGTTTTTCTACATACTGATATAATAAAAGAGTATTTCCCTTCTGTGCTACAGTTAGTTTACTTATAATATTATTTCTGCCCGCGTGTCCGACTATAAAATCCATCTCTTCTTTGTAAGGCATCTTAGATACAAGTTTTCTTTCCTCATCTGGATACTCCAACAACATACAGACAATTTTTAAGTCTGCAAGTTCTTTCTTATCCATTAGTTTTTTGGTACTAGTAACCTTATATACCTTACCAAACACACCCTCTAAGACTAATCTATGCGTTTGTGTACCATCTAATGTACCAGTAGTACCTATTCTAAATCTGGCGTTCGTGCATTTATCCATGAGAGTCATCAAAGACTTTGCTTTGAATAGGTGTGCCTCGTCACCGTACACTACATCAAATTCTTCAAACCATTTCTTTGGATACTTGTAGATAGATTGCCATGTTGATATAACAATGTCCGCTTTGTTTGTTTTTTCTTTACCACCGTATATCCTATGACAGTACTTTGATACATCAAAACCATTGTGTGTGGAGTAATCAGCGAAGTCTCCGTACATTTGTTCTACTAAACTGGTAGTAGGGACTACAATAAGTTGTTTTCGTCCTAAGGCGTGATGATATCGCGCCAGATTGTATATTATGAGGGACTTACCACTAGCGGTAGGGGAAAGTAAAAGAGTCCTGCCACCGTTGATTGCATCGAATACAGCGTCTTGTTGATAGTCTCTTATCTGAATAGGTTTCCAGTTACTATGAAGTTTTAATTTACTGGCGAATTCTTTGACCTCATCGCGTGACATCTCCTCGCCAATCTCACCCATCTCCAACTTGACTTCATACTCAAGTTGTTTTGCAAATTCTAATAGGTAAGGCAAAAGACCAACATATAGTTCTCGTCTGGATAGATTGTATAAACGAATCTTCCCATCCCAATGTCGGTTCCTATATGAAGGCATAAATGAGGCGCCAGGCACCTCAAAGGTAAAGAAATCTGATATCTCTTTTGTTATACCCTCATCGGAAGCTTCCACATACATATGCACATGGTCTTTCTGTTTGACAAATATCATAGTAGGCCAGATTGTGTCTTGTTCCATTCAACAGCATTTTTGATGTCCCAAGTCCTCGAATTTAAACTACGCAATACCCTGTCCAAAAAATCTACTGTTGTTTCTAAGTACCAAATTTTATCTTGTTGTTTTATAATATCCCCATCTCCATCTAGTACTGCTCTCATGTCAGATTTGAGTACGGAATTTTTATACCAAGGTTCCCAACCAAGTTGGTCAAGTTCCTCTTTGGATAATTCTCCACGAAAGTATTCTGACTTAACTCTTTCAAGTCTTGCCAAGTCCGCCTGTGCTTTTCTTAATTGTAATTTAAAGTTAGCAAGGTGAGTTACATATTTTGCGTGAAGATTTGGTGTACCTATAGATTCGGCACCAAGGTCAAGTTCATCGATTTTACAATCTTCAGCCCACATATCTTGAAGTTCGTTCAATGTAGCCATAATATATCCTTCAATGTTAAGTTACAGATTTAATATTAAATATCCTATATTTAAAAGATGCAAGTCCAACAAAGTATGGTGAGTCTCCACCAGATATGTCAAAGTCTAATCCACTCAATGCAATTGGAAAAGCATCTTTGAATAAAATTTCTTGATTTGGATTATTGTTAGAGTCGAGTACAAACAAACTCGCGTCACTAACTTGTCCAATTGATTCTTGTTTAGCTGTTCTTTGTCCACCAGTTCTCCATTGTTGAGACTTAACAAACTCAGTAAACTGAGAATGTTTCTCTGGGAACCCTAGTCCAACTAACCAGTTATACAGTTCGATATAGTTTGTCATATCTTCTTGTATTAGGAATCTTATATTTAGGTCACCAAAAGTAATCTTATCGCCTGGAAATGGTATATCCTGTAGCGGTGTAGTTTGTACTGGGAAACCAATAGTCATGTCTGGAATATTTGCACCTTGACAAAAGAACGCGACATTAGGAAGATTATGGACTTGGAACTTAAACCCATTGGGTCTAAGATAGTCAAGTTCCGTCCCCGATTGAGCGGCGAAATTACCTTCTGATACATTTGGTGTTACTGTAAATGCCATGGTTTTAAACCTAAAATGATTAATATTATACTGCTATTTATAACAAATGTCAAGCGAAAAAAAAGGGAGTCTTGCGACTCCCTCTAAAACTGTTGTTTTTACTGGTTGGTTGTCCCAACTCTTATTGTTACATAAGGTTAGTAACTTTAACAGACCTGTAGTACTGGTTTCTATCAGCAGTAAATGTGTCTGCATCTGTAGTACCGTCAGATTGTGTTACATATGGGTTAGCAATCATACCATATCTAGTTTTGAAACCGATTTTCGGTTGGAAAGTAGATGGGTCAATCGCACGAACCATTTGTAAAGGTACATACGGACAGTAGAACAGACCAGCGTCATAAGGTGAAGTTCCTTTATAACCGGCAACATAGAACTGAGAAGCAGCACCTGTGTTAGCAGAATAAGGGTCAACATACACTCTGTAGCGTCCGTTAAGAACACCAGCGAAAGTGTTACCTGTGTCATCGACATTAAGATTAGTGTCAAGAGCAGGAGCGTAATCTAATACACCAGCCATTGAAAGTGCAGAGGCAACATCTGAAGAACAGATGATGAAGTTACCTTTTCCTCTACGAGTATCTTGAGCGATAACATTAGCATCTCGTTCAATGTTGAACAAGAGACCCTTGAACCTTTCTACAGACCAACGACCATTTGAATCAACATCAAGGTCGAAAGTACCAGCAGATGCAGTCGAAGCAGCACCTGTCTTAGCAACTTTGTAGATAGTTCTAATTACTTCTCGGTTAATCTCAGCGAGAATTTCCTGTGACAGAATGTTTGATAATTCTGACTCAGCGTCAAGACCGTGAACTGCTTTAAGGTCTTGAGCAAGTTCCACAGTATATTCTGCTTTTAATGCCCTTGACTTAGCGGTTACAGTTGTCTTCTCGATTGAGAATGCCATTTGGTTCAAAGTAACTGTGTCACCGAACAATTCTGCATTGTCTCTAGTTACACCAGTACCAGTTGTGTATGAACCGTCAACTGGATTCGACCCAGCGTGAGTACCTGTACCAGCAAAGTCAGTATCAGCCTCATTGTACAGAGCTTCTGTACCTGTTTGAGAGGTGTAGTGTGACTTCATGGCAAAGATAAGACCTGTTGGGCCTGTCATAGGTTGAACACCACAGACATCATACGCCATCAAATTAGGAAGAGCTCGTCTTACTAATGAGATAAGGATGGGGTCATAAGTGTCAATCGCAGATGACATATTATTTGCGTGAACTGCTTCAGAGATTATTGATTTCTCTTCTTGCAATGCCTTTTCTTGGTTTTCAAGAATTACAGCAGTTACCGCTTTACGATAACTATCCTTGATTTCGCCAAGGTCGGGGTGATCCAATACTGGACTCCACTTTTTTTGGATTTCTTCTGAAAGATACATTGTAGTCTCCTATTTTCTTTCTGGTTATTTACCTATTGGTATTATTTATAATAAACTTATTTTTTAAGTTGTCTGGAAATCGCCTGAGCGTACTTGTTAACTGTACTACCTTCGTCAAGCATTGCCTCTGGAACTGTGTCAGTCATCGGTTCTGGTGACTCTTCAGTTAAGGTTTCTTGTTTAGGAAAGTAATTCTCTTTAACGACTGATACTTTTTCAGCGAACATCTCCGCACTTCCAAAGTCAACATCCTCAACTAGAGATGTAAGTTTCTCTTGTTCAGTAAGTGTTAAATCTTCGGAAATCTCACCAATGATTTTAGAACGCATTAGCGATTCCCTATCAGTAGTAAGATTAATTTGTGCTTCCACAGACTCATTGAGTTTCTTTTTGAGTTCCTCAATTTCGTCTTGCATTTCGCCAAGTACATCGTACTTGTCTTGTGGAACTTCGATGTAATGTTCAGCGAAAACTTGTTTCAGAGACTTAATAAAGTCTTCTGTAATTTCAGTCCTAAGACCACGCTCAATAGCAAGCTCGTTCTCTTTCATCCAGTTTTCAGCAACATAGTTAAGATATTGGTCAATTTTACCAACCATCTCTTCCTTGAAAGTTTCTCTTTCAATATTAGACTGTTCTTCTAGTTCTTTCTGAATGGTTTCCATTTCATTAGCGAGTCTTGCGGTGACTACTGTTTCAAATAATTCAGCAGCCTTTACTTTAAACTCTTCTGAGAGGTGTTCCTCATCAGCGAAAAGGTTTTGAATGTCATTTTCAAACAAAGTTTCTTCTTGTTCTTCTGTTTCTGACACTTCTGTGTCCTCCTCTTCTTCTGATTCGACTTCTTCTACTTCAGACTCAGAGACAACTTCTTCTTCGTTATCTACTTCATCTTCAGCGATTACTTCATCCTCTTCTATCTCTTCTTCTTCTGAAACTTTCTGGTTACGAATACCTTCAGAAGATTTCTGAGCAACTACAGATGCGGTGTCTTCACCACCTTCGTAGTTTGGTGCCTGACCAGCGCCTGAGTTAGCAGGCCTTGGTGAATCACCTATTTTTGATGCGGAAGCGGGGCCAATAGCAGATGTTAAACCACCATGCTTGTCTCCAGTTCCACTAAGGTCTTGAATTTCTGGATTAGGATTTGAGTTCCCTTGAGTTGGATTTACTTTATGCCCATCTGTTGCATTTGGCCTCAGATTGTTAGCAACTCCACCCCTAGACTCCTCGTCCAGTTCTTGAGTCTCCTCGTTAAGAGCGGATTCTACTTCCTTACCCTTAGCGAGCATTTCTCTTATTTTGCTTTCTACGCCCATGTTAATTTCTCCTTTGAGATTTGCGTTATACTGTATTTATTTATAAATCTTTAGATTTTTGACAACTTATCCATGAATGAACTGAACACTTCCATCTTCGCTTCCTCTAGTTCACGAGAACCAGCCTTCTTAATTCGCCTTACAGCCAAGTCTATGTCCTGTTCCATCCATGTTCCTTCAACCATTACCCACTCTTTGTGTTCCATAATACCCCTTACAAAGGCATCTGGAGCGGATGGGTCTGCGACTATATCAGCAGCAGTTGAAAGTACAAAGTCATCTTGAACCTCGTTTATGCCATTCTTTTCTTTTAAAGTTCCGAGTCCTCTGGAACTCACACCAAGGGAGGCACCTTCGTCAATAAGGTTCTTTACGATATTTCCCATAGGTGTATCAAGAATTTTTGCTTTTCCAATATAATTGGAACCATCTTCTTTCAAAGAAGTTATCATGTGCGATACACGATCTAAATTGATTGTAGGGCCATCTGGATGTCCTAACTCACCCATCGCCCTTTTCTTCTTAATGCTTTCTTTAACATAACGGTTTACTTCCCTTTGCATAATTTCGCGTGGGTATACTCTACCGTTCCTGTTTTTAAGGTCAGATTGGAGAAAGACACCTTCAATAAAAAGGTTTGTCTTACCGTTACTTTCTTCTTTGATATATTGAATATCTTCTGTTGTTTCTGTTATAAGTTTCATATTATCCTAAGCTCCCATCTGCGCCTTGGTGTTGTTGTGAACCATATCCACTAACCTTAGCAGTCTCTACTATTACTGTTCCCCCAGCACCACCAGCAATAACGACATCTATATCTTGGTCATTCTGGTGATTGTCATTGAACCCATAAAAATCTAGTGAACCACTCTCCATCAATTCATAGAGAACATCACTATTCCTTTGTATTTTAGCACTTGCACCACTTGATAATGTCCAATGAATTGCTTTAATATCTGCCTTTGGTGAACTCTGTGTCTCTGTACTCTTCTTCAGAGTGGTTGCGAGAGCAATGGTGCCTGTCGCAGCTGTCCCACGAACGGCACAAACTCCTTGGACTTGAGTAAGTTTTAAAACATCGACTACGACTGCCATTTAGTTTCTCCTGTTAATTCTTTTTCTTGGAGTGGTTACCATGTGGGCCTTCTGCTAAAATTTCTAGAGCATAAGTCTCACACATTTCAACTCCGTGTTCAAACATAACCCGATACCAAGCAACTTCACCATCTTTATTTGGTTCAGCATGCTCACCTACTATGGGGCTTCCCTCTCCGAATTTGGGATGGACTACCTTAGTTGCACACATATGTGTTAATTTAGGGTCTTCCGAACTTCCCTGTTTTGGGGGAGTGACATGACCTTCCGCGCCGTCTTCGGTAGGCAGATTTGCAGTAGGTTGTTCCTTCTTAGGTTTTTCTACAGCCTGCGCTTCCTCGCGTAGTTCTTTAAATGTCTTCATCTGTTTCCCCTGTATCGGTTTCTGTTTGTTCTATTTCTTCCTCTGGTGCAGCCTCAAGTCCCATTTTCTGTAGTTCTGGGTCATTAAATATCGCATTAGATATTTCTTCCTTCCTCGCGGAAATTAATTCATCCGCCCTTGTACCCATTGCCTTTGCAAACTCATCGTTTGCTCCAGTATAGTCACCATCTGCCCACTTATCCATCATATTTCTGACAGCATCTTGTGGTGTTACTTCATCGGCAACTTCTACTTCTACATTATCTGTTTCACTCATTATCTTCTCCATTAGTTATTTGAGGTTCTTCACCCCCTTCTTCTTGACCAGCTGCAATTTGCTCGTCCATAATATCAATCTCTTCATCCGAAAAACGCATAATGTTTTTCTGGACATATTCTTTACTAAACAACTGACCTATAAATGGTACTACACCGTTTAGTATTTCTAACCTACTTCTAAGAATCTCTTGTTCCTTAGACTCAGTATAATAAGCATCTTGTGCAAACATATACTGTAGGTCATTCCTAATCTCTGGCCATTCCTCTTCGTTAATGACCCCTTTTAAAACTAGTTGAGTTTTTAGTAGGTCATCAAATATCCCACTAAATCTATTTCTCAACTTTGAAATGAACTTTGTAAATTTAAGTTCATCTCTAGTAATCTCAGCAGACCGTCCAAAATTTAGACCTGTCTGTTGTTCCAGACGCGAAATCGGAACATTAAGTGATTGATATAGTTTCTTTTGGAAGTAAACTACATCTTCAATCTCACCTAAGTTCGCACCGCCTGGCAATGTTTGAATCTCTGTACCTCTACCACCTTCTTTTCGTGGTAACCAGAAGTCTTCAAGCATTGACATAAACTTCTTGTCATCTCTTATCTCACCAGTATCACTATCATAAACAAGTTTGTTTCTGTAGCGACTCATCACATCTTTTAGATATTGTTCTGCTTTTCCTGTGGGCAGATTCCCAACATCTATATAAAAAATTCTTCTTTCGGGAGCCCGTGTGATACGATAAATCACCACCGCGTTCTCCATCATTCTCAATTGGTTAGCAGGGCGTATCGCTTTATGTAAATAAGATAGTGGTATATTCCTATCTTGGTCAACTAATCCAGATGTACAATATGTAACTGAGTCTTTGCTAACCTTAATTGCCTTATCATTAACTACATCTGTCTTGTATGACATTTGAGAGTTAGTGGCAATTCCCTTCTCATCAAATACAAAATATTCTTGTACATCTTTTACGAGAGTTACTTGAGATTTTTTATCTTTCTCTTTCTTAATCTCTCTGACCTTTCGGATTTTCCTTGGGTCTACATAACGAACATCTTTTATACCTTCTTTTTTCTTTTCAGTATCGATGACCTTGTGGAAAAAAATTCTTCCATCAATGTACCATCGTCTAAAATAATCTTGTGCCCGAACATTAAAGTCTAACATTCTAAGAACACCATCAAACTCTTGGATGATTGCCCTTTTAACGGTGGCAGATTGTTGAACCTTGTCAAGATTTAACTTGACTGGTTTCTCATCGTCCAAGTTTGCGATGGCATCATTGACAACATCCTCGATGGCTGCGTCAACATCTCCCATCATTGATATATCTCTATACCTTTTGATAAGTTGGGTTTCACTATTAGCAGTTCCTTCTATGTCGAAGTAAGTGCCGTAGTATCCACCCGCCCTTATACTTTCTAAAGACCCATCGTCATGAGGCGGAACGAATGATTTTTCCGTCTTAGACTTGGATCTTGATATTTCAAATCCAAATAATTCCATAATTTATACCTTCTTCAACTCGTAGATTATTCTACATCATAATGCGTATATTGCCATGTCACAGTAAATTCTTCAAAGATGTCATTCTGTGCATAGTTCAAAGCAATTTCTGACATCTGAATAGGAAATGCATTTCTTAAAGTGTATGTACCATTAGGTAATACTGCATCATTCCTATCTAAATGTTCTACAATTATATCACTCTGGTAACCAGAAGGTGTCAAAGTGATAGCTTCGTTGGATTCACGGTCATTCATACCATTCATCCATGCTTCAAACGGCGCTCGTAAACTAAAATCTGAGTCATTAACTACTGTAATAGTCCAAGGGTCGAATATCCTTTCGCCTGCAAGTTTAATCTCCCTACCTCTATATTGTATAATGGCAGGGTTTACATTGGAAGCGGGAAGGGCGGCCCCAGTTACGAGCAGACTGTAAGATGGGTCAACACCAGTAACATAAGAAGGGAAAGCAAGCTTAACCCTAAACTGATTAGGTCTTGCTCCACCAGCACCTAGTCTGGCCTTAAACTCTTCAATATTCATCTGTTTTTTCTCCTAACTTTATTTTATTTATCTCTATTAACCGCCAAGTTCTTCAAAAGATATTCCGCTTCTTGTCGCAACAAATGTTAGCGTTATGAAGTTAATAGACTTAGCAGGTTTGACAAATATGTCAGCCTTAAATTCGTTTGCGTCTATAACTTGCGGTGTATTGTTTGTTTCGTCACAAACAACGCGGAAATCAAAGATACCCCTTCTTCCTTGTACATCTCGCAAGAAAGGTTCTACTAGAGCAACAAACTGTGCCCTTGTAAATGCATCGTTGAACTCGAATAATTGGAATTTAGCAGCAGTTGCAATTGCCTTTTCAAGGACAATAAACAATCTACGGACATTAATCCTGTTAAATGCACTTGGTGAATCAAGCATTGTCTTGTCTCCAAACAATACAATACCAGAGCCAGGCGTTGAAATTACTGGGTTAACACCTTTAGCATAAAGTGTATCCCTCTGTGCCTTGGTAGGTGACCATGCGAGTTTGATTGCATTTTTAATCTGTCCCCTATTAAGACCGCCAGGCGAGAACCAAGGGTCATCTGATTTATCTGTAACAACACAAGTACCAGCGACATCTCCGTTCAAAGGAACATAGACATATCTGTCATTGTACTTGTCGTACATGTATTTCCAACCAGAATCATATACTGCATAAGATGAACGAGTATATGCATTTAGGTCAGAGGTTGTAATAATTGATGTTGATTCTGAACCTTCGTTGTTTACTACGGCACTTCTCTGTGGAGAAATAAATACCATAGCATCTTTACGGATTTCAGCAACATTGTCGATAACATAATCACCTACAGCAGTTGGGTGAGCAGAAGTAAGAATTAAACTTACATCTACTAATTCGTCATTTGCGAATAGTTGATATCCTGCCTGTAAATCAGAATTAGCAGGAGAAGCATCAACACCACTTGCAAGTGAAGTTGAAACATCACTATCTGAAGAACCATTCAAGCAGGCAAAAACTGTTCCGCCAGCAGATGATGTTCCCCAGTTAGAACCATTTGTAGGATGATCCATCCAGTATATCCATTCTGAACGGTCATTGATTACATTCTTGTAAAAGTTTGTTTGGTTGATGTCATCTTTAGCATCGGATGCCTTAGATAATCCAGCAAATTTTTCTAGGACTGTTCCAGCAGTTCCAGTAATTTCTCCAGTTTCATCAATGACAATAACATGAACCATGTCGCGTGAAGCACCATTGTTTTTTGCCCATGTAGTTGTGGTTGGTGTAAAATCAAACTGACTAGCATATGTCCATGCAGTTTGCAATGTAGATGTAGCAGTTGCAGATGAACCGTCACCACCAATAGTCACAGCAGGAGCGGATGAATATCCATAGCCTGGATGTGTAATTGTGATTGCGGAAACAGCACCACCAGATATAGTTGCAGTTCCAGTAGCAGTAATACCACCTTGAGCGGGGGTAATTCCTGTTGGGTCAGCAAATGTGACTGTTGCGGATGTGTATCCAGAACCACCAGCGGTTACTGTTGCAGAACCTACTGACAATCCAGATGCAGATGCAATATCAGCGATTTCTACTTGAAGAGCATTACCTCGTGTGCCTGGGTATTTTGCAGCCCATGGCCCTACAGAACCTTCTCCGTTGGAGTATGATTCTTGATATTGCTCTAGATTTTTAATTTGAACAGCAGTTCCAGTTGAGACTGCGTTTCTAGCAGCAGCTCCAACTTCTCTCACGGTTAATAAGTTTGAACCATAAGAAAGGAAACTTGATGCCACCATGTGGTCATAAAATATACTCAATGTGGGTTTACCGAACCTCTCAACAAGATTGTTCTCAGATTGTACTGAGATTATCTCATGAGCTGGGCCCCATTGAAAGTCTCCCACGATTCCACCAATAGTGGTGGCAACAGCGGGGACAACATTTGTGAGGTCTTTTTCTTGTACTAAGACGCCAGGCGATAATTGGAAAGCCATTTTGTTCTCCTTCGTATTTCGTTTTTAATCTATCTTGACTAAATAGTTATTCCTAGCAATTATTTATAAAAATTTTTCTTTCTCATCAGCCCATATCCAATAGTCACCATCCATAACTTGTGCTTCTGGTTCATGTCCGTCTACAACAAGCCCAAACGGTGTCAAATCATTTTCTATCATTCTCATCTGTGAATTGTATAGATTGTCACGAATATCTACATTAGTCAAATCCTTAAAAAATGTATTAGTTGATAACCAAGCAAATAGTACCATACACATTGCAAGGTCATCGTGGTATCCTTCATCAGCAGCAAATGTACCACTCCTTTCAACAAAAGTTGACAGTTCACTTATACATTCAGCATCAAATAATAAGAACTTCTGTTCTTCAATCAAACTTTTTAGTGCCAAACACCCCTGTCTTTTAACTGCCTTTGATGTTCGTACACCTAGAGTACTTTGTTTTCCGAAGCCAGGCGAAACATATTGTTTGTTTTTTTCCTGTACACAACTAAAAATGTTCTCATACTCTAGTTCTTGGTGTAGTATATCGACTACCTGTTGTCCTATATCATTTGTTTCAAGTAAAACATACGCATCATTATAATCCTTTGCTACTTTTCCTATAAAGTCTGGATATAACAATGGAGAAACTTTGTTATCTCTATACTTACCTACAACCTTAAACGGCATTTCTGTGATATCAACCACAATGAAAGCCGAAAAATCTCCACCTATACCTCTAGCGGTATCTGCCGAGATTACATAGTATTTATCGTCTTGGGGTTCTTCATATATCTCTAGTCCATCCTTCCTATAAATTGGGTCGGTAGATGACATATTAGAAAGAGCTTTACCACTAATCAAAGTATTCGTTGACCCCAAGAAATCACACAATACTTCTTGGTTAAACTTCACTTCCCCTAACAAATCAAACTGTTCTTGTGTCCACTTGTCATCGCGGCCTGGGATTTCAGTATGCGGTATAAACATATTCTCAAACCCATTAGTACCTTTCTCTGCCTCATTCCAGAATTTCCAGAAATGATTATATCCCAAAGGCGTGGATGTCAATAGAATCTTTGTGGTCTCACCAGCAGAGATAGTAGGATATACAGATGCAAAAAACTCATCTGCTATATTGTTTGGTATAATTGCAGCCTCATCAATGTACAACCAGTTAACTGATTTACCCCGAATACCAGATGATGTGGTTGCAGATGTAAACACGCGAGAACCATTCTCTAAGTCCACATCCCCCTTGTTCCATGTCTTGACTCCCTGTTGCATCCATATAGGAAGATGTTCATACATAGTCTGATATCTTGACAACACCTCTCTGGCAGCCGCGGTCTTGTTAGCCATTATAGCGATGTTCTTGTCTGCATTGAATATAGAGTAATGTAATATACACGCGGCCGCTGTCACCGTCTTGCCTTGCTGTCTACCTTCCATTAGAATAGTCTTTCGATTATTCATGATGAAATCTACTTTCCTTTTCTGACAGTCGTATAGCTTGAAAGGTTGTAGACCTTTATCCAAGGTTACTATTTGACAGTAATTCTCAATAAAATATATTGGGTCTTGTTCACACTTTACAAATTCTTCAAACTCCGTTTTTGTAAAATCGTGTTGATACCCAATTGATTTTAGATTGGGGTTACCGTGATATGATGCTTCAGTTCCAGCCATTTACTTCCCCATGTGCTTGTTGTTTGATGTAATGAAAGAAGTCTGGTTCCTCTATATCTGGTAATCTGGGTATGTCTTCTGTCTCTAATATCATTTCAAAACATCTTCTGCGATTATGTTCTCTCGCTAACTCTGTACCCCTTACTATTTCTTTCAAGGGATACTGTAATAAATTTGTAAATTGTTTGTAGAACTCTTTAAATCTTTCCCCTTCATCCTGTATATCATCAAACTGATAGTCTACAAACCCATCATATAACATGAACCCCATTGATTTGAGTTCTTTATACATTCCTTGTCCACCAAACCCCATACATAATTTTCTATGCAAAAGAGGTTTAAAAGTTTTCTCAGTAAACCTAATGTGACTAGTCCTAGTCTCAACAAACAAATCTATGAGTATTTTGTCATAGAATTCTGCTGGACTCTGTGTTACTGCCCATCCACCTTTCTTATGCAAAGGATGAGCTTGGTAAGAAAAATCCCAATTCTTTGACCAATCTAACATGAACTTCCTTTTAATATCAGTATATACTCCTTGACGCAAGTTGGAACAATACTTATTGATTAAATTATCCTTTTCTAATAACTCCCACAACTTTTGTCTATATGGTCTCATAGAATGATTTAAACAACAAAAGTGTGTATCTTCACTACCAGAGTAGTTTTTTATATTAGTTCTTTTTAGTTCGTCATCCCAATATGAACCATGTCCAATTACTTGCCACAAAAAATATAATCCATATGGTTTATGCACGGCATTTCTTGGTAATAATTTACTAGAGTCTATGTATGAACTATCGATAACAGTAAAACTTAAAGAAGGGAACTCTGAAAACAAATCTAACTTTATCAGTTCTTTCTTGGGTAAGAAGGGATTTAATATTTCCTCTTTTAAATTATGAACCACTAACCTATTTATCTTGTTTTCAGATAGGTGTTCTTCTAACTTGGGAACGGTAAGGGCTTTCCTAAAATGTTCCATACACCAGTATTCAGCTGGATTCTGGGTCATCTGGGTCATGGTCTATAATTTTTTCATTCTCTTTCTTTAGTGCTTTCAACATATCAGAAGTTGTACCAGTAAAAACTAGGTTGTTTGTTGTTTTACTAATAGTTCTTGGTTCATCTGAATTCTTTTGAATTCGATGTTTCTTCTCTTGGACTTCCATCATATCCTTGGCTTGTTCACCCATAGTCTTAATGATTTGTCCAGCAACTTCATAAGCACGAGGATTGTCACTATTTGTAGCAACATTCAAAATACCTTGAGCGGCTTCCTCCGCGTACTCGGCTGAGCGTTTCAAAAGATTCCTTGCTTCCTCAAAATCTTTATCTAGTTTCTCATCTTCTTTTTCAGGCACAGCGGGAACGCCACCCTTTTTCTCAGCAAGTTCTGTAGTTACGGTGTTGAATGTTTTATCAAGTGCATCAAATACTTTATTTTTTGGCATAATTATACATAAGTTTGGTCAAACTCCTCCACAAACCTATAGGGGTCATCCTTATAGGGATTTGCATTATGATTAGGTGGTTCCTCAAATGTTACGGTAGGTGCATCTGAATAACCACTCCCAGCGTCATCTATAACAATTTTAGTTACTACTCCATCCGTTAACTCAGCATGTGCTCTCGCGTTACCAGTAAGAGTAATATTGGGTGGACTAGTATATCCTGCTCCACCGTATGTTATAGTAAATCCTGTAACCGAACCACCACTTATTGTTGCGGTTGCGGTTGGTAGTGTATTCCGTACTTCAAATGACTGTGTGACTCTCGGCCCACCAAATTCTGAATTCTCATATGTTTCTGCTATTGCTTTTTTGATAAACGACTGATTACTTACAAAACCATAATAATTTAATTTCATGGTAAAGTTAAGTGTCCAGTTAATACTTTGTCTATCTGCAAATGCACCCTCAAATGTATCTTCGTAACTAACACTATCCAAAGTTATTTTTATATCTCTTTTAATACCTAACTCAGGCAAATCATTTATTGTCACATTGAAGTCTGGGTTAAAGTATGGGAAAATCTGTTCTACTATCTGCAATGCATCTTCTTGATTTTTTGCAAACACATATAAAGATATGTTCATATCATATGGTGTAGATACAAAACTTGTTCTATATGAATTTGTTTCCGCACCAGATGTAGTTATGTTCTTTTGTACAGGCGAAACCTTTCTTGATGGGTCATATTGAAACCCAACAATCTCAAATCCCATGCGAGGCAAACTAATTGCAACTTCTCCACGAGATTCGGTGTCTGGTATCGCCTCAATTCTAGTTAAAAACTTTTGTTTTGTAGAGTATGAAAGAGGTACACGAATCACTTGTTCAGTAACCCCACCAGCATTTGACCTGTTTATTTGGATATTATTAAAAATAGTACCAAATGCAATTATGGCCTTGCGTGTGTGTTGATTATAAAATTGTTTATTTTTAAACATTATATTTCACCAAATGGATTCTTCTCTGTAAAGTCTAATATGTTAGATGCGGATTGTAATGAATCAAAGTCCTCGTTGTCCACGCCAACATTTCCTCTACTGGTTTGGAAACTCTCTAGTATCAGAGTAGATTGGTCTTCTAGTCTTAACAAGTCGCCATTCTCCAACTGGAACTGGAACTGTAGAATATCAAGACTTTGCAAGTCTTCGATTCCATCGATATCACTATCACCAGTATCAAGTCTTTCTGAACTGTACTCAAAGAGTTCGCATTGAAGTCTGAATGTATAAATTTTTCCTAACTGATAAAAAGGATTCTGAAACTCTACCAGTTTAATTTCAAACAAAGATTTTGTTTTTGGAAAGTATAACAAGTCACCTTCAGCGGGTCTTGCCGTTAACTGGAATGTACCACCAGCATCTTCTTCTCTATCAACCATCTGTTCCCACCTTCTCTTGGAAAGAACAAATGTTGCTTGGTCTCTAATTTCTATTCCAAACCTAGTGAATAGTTCTCCTTCGCCCTCATACCCTTCTACATTTTCCAAGTACATTTCGAGTGGATATTGTTGCGTGAACTTAGACAATTCATCTTCATCAAAGATAGTGTCCCTGTTTACCAAAGTCCTAGGCATATAGTGAACATCATGTCCATATATCTTTAGACTTTCAATAACCAAGTCTTCTACTAATCGTTGTTCGTTAGCAGTTCCACTTGTATTGCCAGATTGGAAGTAAACATTGGTTGCCATTTATTTACCCTGTCATCATCATTGGGGGTAACTCATACTTCATTTGCATTTCATCTTCTATTATAGAAATTTCTTGAATTGCTTCTCCGTATATTTGGTCACCATTGAGTGTTACTCCGCCTGGCAACGCGATTCCCCCGAACTTTTTCATGTTCTCACCCCATTGTCTTTTGATAAGAGCAGTAGCATATCTTTTCAAGAACATATCATCATAAACCTCTGTGAATGTATCTGGGTCTATTATAGCATATGCTTCCGCGACAATATAATTATCTATATCAAAAGTTGCATCCATGTCCGTATCTAGATACATTCTGTTTGTTTTTCTGTTAAACCTAATAGCTCTTTCATTACTGAATATACTTTCTAATACATTCAAATGGGTCTTAACCATTGAGTAGTATGTGATATCAGCAGAAAGTAGATTGTATAAGTCATTCAATGCAAACTGATAATCTACATCAAACAGTCCATCTGATTTACTACCCACGAGAGCACCGAACTTAAACGCTCTTATTATATTCAAAATATTATTACCTATAGGGATATATCCATTTTCTATATCACCCTTCGATATACTTTGAATAGTTGCAGTAGTACCAGAGTCCGAACCTGTAATTACTTCACCTACTTCAAATGCTGAAGCGGTAACTGATTTTTCATATATTACTGAAGTACCAGAACTTGACTCATGTATTGTTGATTTCGCACCAGATGTTCCACCAATGAATGTTTCCCCTGCTGTGAATGTAGCACTACCTGTCAAAGTTATGGTAGACCCAGTTAACTTGTGTTTGATAAACGACCTCTCGACACCATCAAAATGGTATTCATTCCAATGTTGAAAGGCATCATCTATTCTATCTGATATTTGGTCTTCATCGACATTGATTTCGATGACAGGAGCTCCCAATCTTCGCAAACAATAGTCAATGAGTCCTTGTCTTGTGGATAACGCCATGTGGACTCCTAAAAATAATTTTAATTTCTTCGACTATTTATAAGACTTAGGATTGGTCGTATGCGTATAGTAAGGCTTTGAGGGCGTCAATCTCTTGTTTTACAAACGCTGTAGTGGCAATTTGTGTTGTATTTGTCCCAGTTGACGCTGTTGGAGCGGTTGGTGTTCCTGTTAAAGCTGCACTAGCAAGAGGTGCCTTGGTAGCAATATTATTTGTTACTGTAGTAGAAAAGTTCTCATCATCTCCCAAAGCAGCTGCAAGTTCATTTAAAGTGTTTAAAGTTGATGGCGCAGAGTCAACAAGATTTGCAGTAGCTGTTTCAACATAGGCAGTTGTAGCAATCTTTGTACTATTATCACTCGCAGATTGTGTTGGCGCAGTAGGATTACCAGTAAGTGCTGGACTAGCAAGTGTTGCATACGCGCTTAAGTCTGGTGGTGTGTATGTAAATACACCAGTAGAATTATTATATGAAATGCCACCGTCACCAGATGCAGATGCTTCACTACCCACAGACAATCCACTAAGGGTCACAAAACTACCAGATTGTTGAGCGTCAATTAATGTTCTAATCTCAGCTGCGGTTACACCAGTTGCAAGTGCTGGAGTTCCAGAGTTATCCAGTATTGCAGCTTGGTCACCAGAATCAATTGCAACTCCTTCCCACTTCTTAGTGGAAGAACTATATCGTAGGAACCTACCATCTGTTGTAGCAGATGAACGGTCAATATCATCTAAGAATTCTAGTCGAACTTCACCACCGCCACCGATACCTTGCATAGCAAGAATCATTTGTCGGATATTTGTATTGATAGAGTCTATTTGTTTTTGAACACTAGCAGTCTCATCAACCTGTTC
>CETE01042347.1_pt1 | contig 17448 bp, 18 predicted proteins | sample 531241 | NCBI WGS metagenome assembly CETE01 (sample SAMEA2622336, study PRJEB7988) | marine metagenome | biome: marine biome (ENVO:00000447); feature: deep chlorophyll maximum layer (ENVO:xxxxxxxx); material: "saline water (ENVO:00002010), including plankton (ENVO:xxxxxxxx)" | depth 30 m
ATAAGCAAAATCTTATCAATTTCATAAAAGATGTCAGAAGAGATTTAAATGTCGATGACCTTCCCTTTGTCATAGCCGGAAGTGGGTTTGGTGGTTGGGAGCAATCCATTGACAGGCGACTCATGATCATAAACTCACAGAAATCGGTAACAGAAATTCCTGAGCTGAAAGGATCAACTCGTTACGTTGAAACGAGAGACTTTTTTCGTGATGGTTCCGTATCACCAAGACCAATTCGTTATCACTGGTGCTGTAACGCAGAAACTTATTGGTTGATAGGAGAAAGCATGGGGAAATCGATGATTGAAATTTTGAAGAAAAAATAATCGTAAGAAAAATTTATCCTCTAATATTAAAAGAGATAATAATGTTAAAATTCAACCTCAACGACAAAGGGTTTAATCTTAACAACGCTTATAGTTGTTGCCTCCTATCGGATGCGGCCTATTTACCTAAAGAACTCATCGGCCACAAATTAATCGAAGAATGGGGAATGACTTCAGTTTCCCCTTTTTCAAATAATAATGCTAGGGGTTTTGTAGCTTCATCCGAAGAAATAACTGTAGTCGCTTTTACAGGAAGTGAATTTGATATTGAGCTTTGGCAGGAAAATATTGACGCTCAATTCTCACCAGGTCCCTTCCAATCGGAGGATCGTGTTCATCGAGGTTTCAATCTTGGAATATCCGATATTCGAGATGAGTTAATATCCAAAGTTGAAAAAATTGGAAATAAAAAATCCAAACTAATTATTACTGGTCATAGCCTTGGTGGTGCCATTGCCAATATTTTTGCTGCTCACATGTTTCATAATGAAATCAAACCTCATGCCATTTATACATTTGGATCACCTAGAGTAGGATGTAAAAAATTTCGCCAATTATACGATTATATATCCAAGGGCAGAAGTTTTCGCATTGTAAATCGACATGATATAGTTCCACGAACTCCTCCCAGAATTTCCAGATTCCACCATGTCGGTGAGTTACATTATATAGATCCTTCTGGTAAAATGCATAAAGGAATAAGTGCTTGGAATCGTCTTTTACTATATCTAGACCCTAAAGGCAAAACACCTAAAGCTCATATTAAGGAAATTATAAAGAGACTTCCAAATGCAATCGAAGACCATTTGCTAAAGAATTATTTAATCAAATTTGAATCTCTTATAGAGAATAAATAATTACTTTCTCAGTCCCTCAAAAATACAGGTTCATTTGTAGTTGAAGATTCTGAACAGTAGTAATATCCATCGGTTTCAAATTCCAACAATCTGGATCGTGTCTTGATTTTATTTCGGATAATAAAATCGGCCATCATGCCTCTGGCCTTCTTAGCATAAAAACTAATAAATTTATATTTACCATTTTTGTAATCTTTAAATGTAGGAGTTATGACCTCTACGCCAATTTTTTTAAGGTCAACTGCATTGGCATATTCATTGGAAGCAAGATTTACCAATGCCTTGCTTTTAGTTTCCTCGATAGCCTTACTCAAGGCTGTTGTTAATTTATTACCCCAAAATTCATAGAGGTTTCCCCCTCTTTTATTTTTAAAGTTCGTACCCATCTCTAAACGATAAGCTTGTATCAAATCAAGAGGCCTTAACATACCATATAGCCCACTTAAAATACGCAATCTTTTCTGAGCAAAATCAAAATCGCTAGACTTCCAATCATTTAAATTAAACCCGGTGTAGACGTCACCTTTAAAGGCCAATAAAGCTTGCCGAGAATTTTCAATATTAAATGGCGTAGACCAAGCACGGTATCTATCAAAATTTAACTTAGAGAGTTTTTCACTTATACTCATTAATTCCTCTAACTCTTTTTGAGTAATTTTCTTTAATCCATCAACCAAAGCCTTGGAGTCAGAAATAAATTCGGGATTCGAATGCTTATTGGTTAAGCATTCACCATTGAAATCCAGTGTTTTTGCAGGAGAAAGTGTTATTACCATACTATATGATTATCTTTGATTATTATTTACGCTACTTCTCTTAATTAGATTTATTAAAATCAATTCAATCTACCTTAAACTACAATTAATTATTGAAAAACAATCAATGTTTATCACCCATATGATTTGGGCAGTCAAAGTAAGTTCTAACTTATTCCGACAGCATGAAGACAAAACTATTGTATGTCTCGTTGACAACACAAACTTAAAATTTAAAGTCACGCTTAAATGAGTAAAGAAAATAAAAAACAGGAATTTCAAGCCGAAGTACAACAGCTTCTGGATATAGTTATTAACTCGCTATATACCGATAAAGAAATTTTCATTAGAGAACTTGTCTCAAATGCTGCCGATGCACTCGAGAAATTGAAGTATACAGAACTAACAGGAAACAAAATCTGCGATTCCGAATTAGAGCTTGAGATCAAAATCACCACTGATGAGGAAAATAAAACCATAACTATTTCAGACCATGGCATAGGAATGGAAGAAAATGAACTCGTCGAGAATTTAGGTACAATTGCACACTCAGGTTCAAAGAACTTTATCAAATCAATTTCTGATACCTCTGAAAAAGAGACTAACCTCATAGGCCAATTCGGAGTCGGATTTTATAGCGCCTTTATGGTAAGTGATAAAGTAAATGTCCAAACAAAATCATGGAAAGAAGGCTCAGCCACTCTTTCATGGGTAAGTGATGGTAAAACAGGTTATGAAATAGATGAGTCAGAGGATCAAAAAAGAGGCACCAGCATTACGATAGCTCTTCGAGATGAGCACGAAGAGTTTTCAAAAGACGAAAGAGTAAAAGAAGTGCTTCAAAGTTATTCTAGCTTTGTCCCCTTCCCCATAATTCTCAATGGTGAGAGAGTAAACAACATCGAGGCATTATGGATGAAATCTAAATCTGATATCTCAGAGGAAGATTATACCGAATTTTATAAGTTTGCCGCCAAGGCTTTTGACGAACCTCGATACCGCCTGCACTTCAATGCCGATGCTCCTTTGATGATTAATTCTTTGGTATTTGTTCCGAAAGAAAATCCAGAAAAATTTGGGTTTGGCCAAATAGATCCTGGAGTGGCACTGTATTGTAATAAAGTCCTTATCGATGGACAGCCTAAAGGCTTGTTGCCAGATTGGCTGAGATTTTTGAAAGGCGTTATAGACAGTGAAGATTTACCTCTGAATATTTCCAGAGAAACAATGCAGGATAGTGCACTGATCCGAAAACTTAATCGATTAATCACTAAAAGATTCATAAAGCTATTAGAGAATGAAGCGAAATCGAATGAAGAAGGTTATAATGACTTTTATGAACAGTACCGTCATTTTATAAAGGAGGGTGTGATCACTGACAATGATCATCGAGAGGAACTCTCAAAACTTCTTCGCTTTGAATCCTCAATGACCGAGAAGGGAAAGATGACTAGCCTGGACGATTATTTAAGCCGAATGAAGGAGTCCCAAGATAAAATTTATTATCAAGTTTCATCAGACAGAGAAAGCATTGAAGCTGCTCCATATTTGGAGGCATTCAAGGCAAGAAGCCTTGAGGTTTTATTTCTTTGTGAACCTATCGATGAATATCTAGTGGGCAATCTGACTACTTATCAGGAAAAGGAACTTGTTTCTATAGACAAATCTGGACTCGAACTCGAGAAAATCGATAGTGATGGCGAGGGTTTGGACGAAAAATCCATGAATTCACTCTGTGAATGGATGAAGGAAACCCTAGGGGAAAAGGTCACTGAAATAAAATCTAGCGACAGGCTGATCAATAGTCCTGCAGCAGCATTAATCCCTGGGGGAGCAATGAGCCCACAAATGAAACAAATGATGAAACAGATGAATCCTGATTTTTCTGATTCGCAAAACGTCGAAATCGAACTCAACCCCAATCACGACCTGATTAAAAAACTTAATTCTGCTAGAGAAGATCAACCTGATCTTGCAAAAATGATTGCTGAACAGCTCTCTGATAACGCATTGCTTTCTGCAGGCTTATTAGATGAAAGCAAAGGTATGGTTGAAAGAGTCTATGATATCATGCTGAGGTCTCTGGATTAACACACAAATCCCGCCCTCCCCAAGCAATGATACCTGGTAAAACAAAATTATAATTTATTTAATTATTTAAAGTCCCACAGGAGAGACTGCGGTTGGAGGCGGTGGACTCTTGTAACTGATTTTCTGCAGTTTTCTGTGATCTCTATCAGAAACCTCCTTAAGTTTATCAAGATCTTCTCTCTCAATTTCTAATTTAATTTCGAGAGCATTGATTCATTCCTCTAAACTTTTCACCTTATTTTCTATACCATTATTGGTTTTTTCCTCAGACATTTCATGTTCCTTTCCTAGCTTCAATTATCCCCGAATCAAGAAACGATGAAGCATTGTTACTTCATGATCACGAATCACTTGTGATCCGGTATACTCATAATAATACCAATTATTTGAAGCTACCAGAAAAAATCAATTTAAATGAAATTCATATTTACTATTTTCCAATTAACCTTAAATATCTTCGGTAGAATTCTCTGAAATTAAGAAACCGATGCCAAAATTTGTTCGCAATATAATTCTTCCTCTAGTTGTCCTTTGTGGATTTTCTAGTTGCGCAAAATATCAAAAACAATGGGACGAAGCTGCGCTTAATGCAGACGTACCTCATTCGAATATCACTGGAGCATGGAAAGGATCTTGGAAAAGCACACCATCAGGCCATACTGGTAAGCTTAAGTGCATTATCAAGGAAACTGAGAATGGCAATTATGAATTCCACTATTGGGCAACTTGGGCTAAGGTGCTAAGTGGAAGCTTTAAAATGTCCTGCAAGGCTAAGGAGGAAAATATGAAATGGACTTTTAGCGGGGAAAATGACTTGGGAAGTCTAGGAGGAAACTTTAATCATCAAGGTAAAGGAACCATTAACAAGATTGAAGCTACTTACCAATCAGACCGAGGCGATCATGGTACCTTTTCGTTGACTCGACCCTAGTAATAATTCCTTATTCCATAGCTCCAAAATGAGAGAGCTTTGATATTTCTTCTATAGTTGTATTACCTAATACAACCTGTTTCATTCCCTCTTGATAAAGTGAGAGAACTCCATGTTTAGCAGCTTCCTTCCTCATTTCACTCATTGAAGATCCAGAAGATATCATTTCCGATATTAATTGATTAATTGGACACATCTCCATTATGGCAACCCTACCCAAGAACCCACTACCTCCACAGTCCTCACAACCCTCTGCCTCATATATGGGTTCATTGATTTGATCTGATATAACTCCATTTTTATAAAAGAGATCCTGCATTTTGTTACTCACTGGAACCTCCCTCTTGCAATATGAGCATAATTTTTTAACAAGTCTTTGTGCCTGACTCATAGCAAGAGCATCGCCAAGAAGATAAGGTTCTACCCCCATCGATATCAATCTTGAAACGGCTCTCAAAGAATCATTCGCATGCAAAGTGGTTAAGACAAGATGCCCTGTTAGAGCCGCATTTATAGCTGCAGTGGCCGTTTCCTCATCTCTAGATTCCCCAACTAAGATAACATCCGGATCTGCCCGCAACAAAGCACGCAGCCCAGTCGCAAAATCTATTCCATGAAATTCATCCGTCTGAGTTTGATTGATTCCTTCAATTTCATATTCTATTGGATCCTCAATCGTGTGGATATTGATGTCATCTTGATTAATAGAATTAATAAACGCATAAAGTGTCGTCGTTTTTCCTGATCCGGTAGGCCCTGTAACGAGAACTAATCCTTGATCTCTAGTCATGGTAGAATTGACAATCCCCGACTGCCTCTCTGACAAATGAAGTTCACTCAACTCTTTAATTCCATCCTGCTTATCCAAAAACCTCATTGTGAGTTTTTGATTTTCTTTCCTGCAAGGCATTGCTGAGACCCTGACATCAATCCTTTTACGCCCTATCTTCATACCAAATCTAGCATCTTGAAGATTTTGATGCTGGTGGCCCATATTAGAAAAATTTTTAAAGAGCGCAATAAACCTCGGCAACTGCTCCTCAGAACATGAATGAATCGTTTTTAGACTTCCATCAATTCGTGCTCTAAAACGGGCAGTATTATAATACTTCTCAACATGCAAATCAGACCCTCGGCCTGATACCGCTCTAAATAAAACCCACTTAATTACCTCTTCGGGTGATGTATTCGGGTTTAAGGGATTAACCTCTGCGATTTCCACAGGATCAATATCTAATAAGTTTTGATCTTCAGAATAATGAAGCTCACATGCCTCAACAATATCGTTAGTCTTAAAGGCACTTCCTCTACTCTTCGCGATTGCTGAACGTATAGAATCTCCATCAGCTAGCACCGGTACAATTTCCCTAGCTTCATGCCCCTCTGATAACCACTCATCCTCGAACTCATAAGTCTTTGGGTTATCACACAACAGATAGATAAATCTCTGTCCGAAATATAAAGGATACACCCCGTGCTTCTCTAACAACTGTTCCGAAAACGCTTTTTGAACAGGGACTTCTTCAGGATTGAAGCAAAATTTACCCTCAAGAAATTTATAGAAGGCAACAGCATAATGACGAGGCAATCCTTTATAATGTTCAGGACAATGGATATCTGTTCCCTCATTATCAATAATTAATTTATACCACTTTTGTTTTTCATTTAGAGTCAATGGATAATTATCAACAAACCATTTAATTATAGAGATAGGATCCTCTTCTCTCGAAGGTAAAGAGAAATCATCTAATGGGCTGATCGCCGAAAGCGGTTTTAAATCAAATCGAGAGTGTAAATCCTCTAAAAGTACCATGTACTTCTCTGCAGTGATTACGACCTTAACACACAATAAATCCGGAATTCCCCATGTGTCCTCAGAATTAGGATCACAATGGGCAATTATAATTAATGGCCCCATACTTCCAATTGGAACCCAAGGAGCATCTCCTTCAGCCACTCTACCCAGCTTTCTAAGCATATTCTCAGCTTCGGCTGTGCAGCTGTCCCTTATAATTTCTAAAGGTATAAGCCCTTCACTAAAAGCAATCTCTTCAATGGAGTTTCCATTAGCTCGAGAAGCAACTTTCTTTCCAGAATCCTGTCCATCAGAGTTAGGTGAAAAAAGATTGTTACTTAATTCACTATTATTGTCAGTAATTTTGACATCAGAAAGTCTATCAATCTGTTCAAATTCGTACATAAGGTTTTTATTTTCCTATTGGCTCATAGACTTCATCAAATTGATAATTTTTTCCATAATCCGAACCGTCAAATGATAGCCTAATTCCTATTCCTTTTAACGAAGGACTGATTAAAACGAACTCACTCCCATTCCATTTCAATCTATAATCAGATTTATCAGAACTAACCACTGGGTGCCAATCCTGCCTCAAATATGGACTTCCAGGAGTAGGGCTCTTGTGATTTCTCCATTGAAGAGTTCGCACAATCAACATTTCATCACCCGCTATCGAATCATCTTGGGGATATCTTATCTTGTAATTTGATTGATTATGTTTTTTTAGAGACCTGTTAATCTTTTCTACAAATTCAGCTGCAAGAATATCTTTAGAATTTGGAAGAACTCCACCCAATTGAGGTATTGCTATGCTGGTAATTATACCAATCATGGCCACTACGACAAGCAGTTCAACAATACTGAAAGCAGTATTCTTATTAAAGTCATTGTTGTCGCTGCCTTGAAATAAATTCATAGCGATTAATAATAAATTGCGCCTCGTGGCCCGATCAGAGACACCTTACTCAAAACCTCAATAGAGTTAGGGAATTGGAGTCGGTATCCTAACGGCATATATTGATCGAGACTATTTGGAGCAAAAGCCATATATGATTTGAGCATTTCGTATCTCTCTTGATCCCTATTTCGCTGCCCCCAATATTCTACGGCATTGCCATGCCCATTTGTTTGAACAAATGTTACCAAAGCTATATTTAGTGCCTCAGCTCGTGATATCGCTAAATTATTTTCAGAATCCTGCTTTACCGCAATAATGTTCGGCATTGCTAGAAAGGTAATAATCCCAATGATTGCAACAGCGGCAAGAACCTCTACAAGAGAAAAACCTAGAAAAGGGAGAACCCATTTCTTTGTATTAAAGGAAGTGTTCATGATTACGGATAGAGTTTCACCTTAGGGTATGGTGCCGAATTACCATTACTGGGCTGCTCCCAATCTGGAAGCACTATATATTGCCCTGTTTTTTTCATTGCCTGGCTGACTATTACACCTGGATCTTGATCAATCGAGGACTCTACAAGATGTTGATAAGTGTCCTGATCTAAGTAATTCGAAATTAATTCCAACCTCCCAGGATTACCGTATTTAGCTCTTGAAGATCTCTGATTAGCCGGAGAAGAAGTCCAGTAGCCACTCGAGTAGTTATACTTATTCCTAACATAATCAACAGACCTCCTATAAACAATTCCGGGATTGGAAGGATCAGGATATTCATACCCGCCTATTTGACTGGCCACCCAATTATTAATCGCTGACTGCAAGGTTGCCTGTTGTTGCTTCGCGAGAACGTTCCGAGAATCTTGGGCCGCATTAGAAAATGAATTAATGACGATACTCGCCATGATCGAAATTATACCGAGGACCAATAATAACTCAACGAGCGAGAACCCTCCTGAGTGGAAATGATAAGACTTTGATGTCATCACCTTTTGTAGCCTTGGTTCCTTTTTTGCGTAAAGGGCCCCTCAACTTGTAAGATGAGAGGCCCCGTAAAATCCAAAATTGTTAATTCCTTACTTTGGAGAATAAACGATCATTTTTGCCTGAGCATCATAACTAAGATGCTGCGAAGCGGCCAATCTCTCTGCGCCAGTTAAATTAGGAACCTTAAATAAAGTACTATCAAAACCAGAATCCTTACTTCCAGTTAATCCTGGACTGACAAGTTGATTAACTATAGAGCTAACATTTGTTGAAGTCCCTAGATCAGCACCTGCGGCGACAGCTGAAGCACAGACAGAAGCAAGGTTTTGCGCGTTGCGCTTTGCCTTACTGTTATTAGCTTGATCGGTAATATTACCAATTGTTGGTACTGCAATGGCAGCGATAATGCCAATGACTGCAATAACAACGAGCATTTCTACAAGGCTGAAGCCAGCCTTAACGTTTTTGACGATGTTCGTCTTCATATTTTTTTCTAGGTTAAGTTTTTAGTTGCGTGGCTTTTATTGCCTTTATATAAATTATAACAATTATAATAAAATTGCAATAATATTTTATAGTTTTTATAATTATTATGGTTAGTGTTTTTAAATAGTTAGTATATCTAAAGTAAATAAGCGTAATCTAACTATAAGATTGATGAATTCTAGTAATCAACTTGGACCTTGCTGGGGACATTATTAGAACTCTCAGATCCAGGTAACATATGTTGTCCCAGATTAAAAATTGGAGAATAGATGGCGTATATTAAAAATCCAACTAAGGCGCCTAAGATAACAATCGTAACAGGCTCAAGGACTTTATCGATTTGATTGGCAATTGTATCCAACTCTTCCTCATAGTCATCAGCAATTTCTTCCAACATGTCAGTCGCTGATCCAGTCTCTGAAGCGATTTCCATTACCCCACACACATTTCTTCCATCTTTACCCAACCAATGAGATTCCATCAAGAAACTCTCTGAAAACCCTAGGCCATCATTAACATGATTTTGAACACGAGAGAAAAATTCTTTATGATATATATGTGGAGCGCTTGAAGATGTAATTTCAAGACTTTTGTTAATTCTTACTCCGGACTCCAATAAAAGTGATAAGCAACGAAAAGTAACCGCAGCGGAGGATTTTCTAATAATTCCTCCAACTACAGGTAATGCTACAAGTCCTTTTTGAACTAAGGGTTGCTTCATTATTTTACCCCATTTTTTCAAAAGTAAAGAAACTAGTACGAAAGGCAGCAATAATACATAGGGCTTGGCGATCAAAAGATCTGATATTTTCATCATCATGATTGTTGCTCCCGGCAAATCAGCCCCGAGGTCACCATAAAGTTTAGAAACTGCAGGAACTAAGGTATAACTCATAGATATCACAACACCAACACCCATCGTTATAACGATTCCAGGATATATCATTCCTTTTTTGAGCTTCTTTAATATCCTCAGAGTCTTCTTAGATGATTTGCCAATTTCAGCAAAAATTTCTGGCAATCTCCCGGACTCCTCACCGGCTTTGATTAAGGCAATAATTTCAGGACCAAATTCTTCAGAGAATAAATTAAGCGCATCACTAACTTTCTCACCAATTGAAATCTGATGTGAAACTTCTGCAATAATTCCTCTATATGTGGGAGATTTAACTCTATTTGCCTGAAGCTGAAAACTTTTTGCTGTTGATATATTTCTCTCTAAGCACCTCGCAATACCGGTAAAAAGAACTGATCTGTCCTCAACGTTTCCTTTCTTAGTTGTAAGCCTATGTACTAATTCATCGAGTCCATTAATTGTTGATACTTGGGCATATTCATTCGCCGCGTTACCAGATCCGGAGATTGCTTTATCGTCATCATCTGTATCAACAATTATAGAATTTATCTTACCTGTATTGATATTGGCTAAGGCAACTTTTTTAAGCATAACAGTAATTTGGTTCTCTATCTGATGATAGGTCGGTAAACATTAATTGGAGTTAAGGTCCTATCTTTTCTGGCATTGAGAAAATCCGTGGACGCTAAAGCATTTCTCAAATTATTTGTCCCTGATTTTAATTGTACATTCACAGTGGCTACTTCCATAAATATATCATTAATTTTTATAGCTTTTGGATCTGATATATTTACCTCCATCTCGGATACTCCTATCGGTAGAATTTTTAATATCTCATCAGGCGAGAGGCCTAAGTAATAAAGTTGCGCAGCGTTCTCTTGAATACAGAACCCGCGGGCGACTTTCCTAGTCGCTTCCTCTTGTGAAATTGTTCCACTACTCAAACAGAGAACAGCACTAATTCCCATCAAAAGAATTACGCTTGCAGCAAGGACCTCTACTAGGGTGTACCCACGAGCATTGTTATGTTTGATTTTAAAATTCACGGCAATTTCATTTATTAGCTTCAAGCCAAGCGGTACGAGGAGCGAGATATTCTAAAAAGTTTGAAGATTCCTCACGGCTTAAGTTTAATGGTTTCCTAGAATCATTAGACCACTTAAAAGAGCGGTCGGTTGAGATTCCTCCTACTAAATTATATTCCCCTTGAGGTATTTTAGAATCAACGGCAACAAGTGGGACATTTTCAGCAACAAGAATAGTTCTCCATACAGTTCTAGGAACAGTTCCGGTAAATATCATTTCAACTGGATCCAATGAACCGCTTTCTTTTCTCTTAAGGCATAAAACTAGCCTTCTCATATTTTTGCCATCGAATGTTATCTTTTCTAAATTAAAATTTGAATCGTTAGATGAATTGATAACTATAGCCACTGCTGGCAATTGGTCTGCTCTGTTAAAAACAAAATTTGACTGGCCCTTAAGATGCAAACTTTTGACATTATCATTAACAATAACATTAGTTAAAAAAGTTGAACCTAAGTCTATTTGAACGGCACCATTCCCATCAACAACGACACCTCTTCCTCTATTATATTTTGTTTTACCGCTCACTTTAACATGGGCTAACTTTTCTATTCCGCTTGTTACTGACCAAGGAGCATCACCTTCAGGATCAATTATATTAAGCATTCCAGAATAGGCATTTTCAGCATTAGCATTACCACCAGATCTTGGGATAACTGGAAAGTTTAAGGGCGCGATAATCTCACCTAGATGATTTTTAAGAAGCGGAGCATTACTTCTATCATGCAGTGATGACATCATATAACTTTTCGTTTTGATTTTTCCTCCAACCTTTATATTTGATGCGTCCCATAGTAATGAATTTCCATGAATAAAAATATTACCATCTAACTGGTTAATCTTCTCAATAGATTCACCAGACTTGTGCATAACAAATAGATCTCCACTAAGGTTCGCAGAGCGGCTTCGTAAATAATACCTTCGAGAAAAGTGTTCAGCAGCTAGGTCTGAACTTAATTTATTAAATCCTTCTTTATTAATAAATATTGATGAGAGCACTGAAGTTTGAAAACCTGCACCATTCCCTTGACCAATTCGTATATAATTTTCAGGTGTACTGTTACTCAAAAAAGCTGAATCATTAGTTCCCCTCACGATTACGGAATTCTTAGTTTCCGGAACCCTATAAAATTTAAAAGTCCGCCTGTTCGAGTTAAGACACTTACTATAAATAGCCTGTTTAACAATCGCTTCAGAATTTAATTTTGCTATCCGGTTATGGAGTTGTAACTCATAATTATTTACCTGTTCTGATCTGGCAGAAAGCAATGAAACCCATGCGGCTATTCCTGCTGTACCAAAAGCCATTACCATCAACCCCATAAGCATAGTACTACCTGCATTCCCTAAACGGTTCTTGTACCCGTGAAATTTCATAACTAGTTAGATTAGAATGAGGGAAAAATCGGAACTGTAAAAAAATAGTTAGTTCGCTGCGCTAAATCACCATATCCCATGTGATTACCATGAGTCGTCATCTCCTCTTTTGTCAGTTTCAATGATGGATCCGGCCACCAAATAAAATAAAAGGGCATCTCCATGGCCGTTTTAAAACTATCGGCATTACCTTCATTAAAAACGCGTCTTATCCTTTTCTCATGAAATGCGAATAATGACCTAAATGATTCATTAGCGCTTTCATAAGAATAAAAGATATCATAATAATCTGTAAGTTGATTCCATGAGTAACGCTTTACGCTTGCATAAGTCCCTTTGGGTTCGGCTGTTTGATTAAAATCAATATCATATATCGAACGAACTCCTATAAATCCATTGAACCCACTACTAGATAAAATGAAAATTGTTCCGTTACTAAACTGAGAAACTCCCCTCCACGTTTTAAACACATTCTGACTATGGGTCATTACCTTTGATAGATGAATTCTAAAAGACTCAGGTGAATCGAGCACCCTAGCATCCAATTTAGCATCTAAAGGTATGTATGCTGGCTTAATGGTATTGTGTCCATCTCTAGCAAGACAAAAGACAGCAGTGCACCCTTCAATATCATCCATAAATTTAGATTTGAGTCTATCTGCGGTGGCGGTACGGCCATAACTCGGCGCATTGTAAGTATTAACGGTATGGCTGTTAATATCATAGTAGACCTTAGACGCTATTTTCCCGATATTAACTTTTGTAACTATTGTATTCTGATTCTCAAGATTTGAACCTATCACGTTCATTATTAAAGAAACGCCTGTAATAAGACATGCCGCGATGGTTGAGGTGATCATAATCTCCGTCAAAGAAAAACCTCGTACACCTTTAAGGTGAAAAAGATAGTTGTGATGACCTTTAATTGTCATTTTTTTCGCTTAGACCCTTTTTCTTTATATAAACCAATCTTGATCCAGCAGACTCATTGTTCTTTGCATTTAATGGCAAAACAACTCCAACTTTTGGATCGAGATCAACGGGAATCAACATCACTCTTGGTTTATCAGCCTCCTCATCTCCAACCCAAGCTATTTCAATATTAGTGGGTGAAATATTTTTGACCATAAGATCATCACTTTGACCCTCTATAATTCTAGGCAACAATCTACCTGGTTTCAAAATAAGACCTCCTAGTTGTACTTTATAACCATTATCTCCTCTTGAAATACCATTAACTTTTAGTGATTCCAGTATTGATCTTATTTTAGTCTCCTCTGAATGCGAACTTACACCTTCGTCGATTTTGTTTTCTTCTTTGGCTATCACAAAAGGGTTTCTATCTTTATCGTCCAAAATAAAAACCATTAACTGTTGTTTTTTTTGGCCTGGCAATACTCCGAAACTACCATTTTCCTTGGACTGATCATTTAAAACAGGTGACTCATCCCCCTCAGAATATTGAGGAAGCAAAAGCGCAAAAATTATTAGAGTAATATAGAATATTCTTTTTTTATGATTCATATCCAGATTAGGCTTTGGTGTTCTTTGCTTTTCCATCATTTGTTATTGGCAAATCGAGAGAAAGATCCATTCTGAGATCATTGCCTGATTGCCCTTTAGACAATTTACAGCTTGAAACTCGGGCAGCAGGTACACTCGCTTCAAATTTTGCCAACCAATTAAATACTTTCACATAATCATCTTCCAGAACGAGCTGCGCATTCAATCGACTTTGTATAGCTGAGCCGTCTTCTCTATCAAAAGAATCAAACACTTGTGAAAGAGTAATTATTTTAGCCTCTTTAATTTTCATATTAATCAACGCTTCACCTACTTGCGCATTTTTTATTTGATTAATGTATGGAGACCACTCATTAAGATAATTCCTTTTGCTCTCAGTTTTATTTTTGAGAATAACCATTTTCCTTTGTTCCGCCACTCTAGTAATAACTGCACTATCAAATGCCGATCTTGACATTACTTCTAAGTCCTGAGCTGATTTTAATTTTTGATGTGAAACATTTGTCCACTGCATCATTGCTATGATGAGAAATCCAACAACCAAACAAGCTAAGTGTTTATTATTCATGGTTTAAGGTTAGTTCTTTTGTGATGTAATTATTATCCTGCCAAATTAGAGTTGCCTGATAATCAACTTTTCCACCTTGAATTAAGTTTTGATTTGCAGAATATGCTCGATAACCAATTGAGTTGATCGCAGAAAGCGTAGTATCCAACTGCTTTTGCCCTCCATTTATGAACTTTAATTGAATTCGAATTTGATGAGGGTTTTTTTCCTCTCTATATAACAACAATTCTTCTATTGAACTTTTTTGCCCCATGCTTCTAGCAATACTTAGAGCTAAAGGCTGGATTTGTTTTGATCCTTGAACCCATTTATAAATCTCCTCTGCTTTTAGATCCTCATTCCGAATTAATTGAATTTGCTCCTCTGTCTTTACTTTCTCGATATTTTCCAACTCAGCTTTCTTTGTCCATTCAGCAGTTAAAGCCTCTATTTCTTTGTTTTTTATAAAAAAAGAGACATTCAAACCAATGGCACAGATAACTGATAGATAAAAAAGAACCGGAACTAATCCCATCACTGGAGGCAATGGTTTAGTGATAACATCCCTTTCAGTTTTTAACTCGTGTAATATTCTTTCCGATTTGATCATTTTAATATTTGCTCATTAATTTCCAGAGTGAGCTACCTTTGCTTATGTCATTGATTTTGATATGTGGCGCCATATCTCCTAGCAACCCTTTCACATAATTTCCCTCCTCGGTGGAGTTAAGTACGATTTGGCCTTCTCCGCTCAGTTCACTAATCATAGGGCTCAATATCTTCTTTAAAGAATCAACATTTTCACCCGAAAACAAAGAAACCCGTGACCTCAATTCAGTCCACTTATCACTATGAGATTTCAAAATACATACCGAACCATTACAGGAAATAACACTGAGAATTCCTCCTAGTGATTCTTTATTTTTTTTCTCTTCATACTCCCTCTTTGCTTTCTGAATCTGATGTAGCGTTTCTTCTAACATTGCAAATACGCCACAACAAATCCTTCCCAATTTTAAGCCTGAACTTTTAAATATTTTCTCAATCTCTTTTATATATTCTTCATCAACTGCTAATAATGCACTGGTATTCGATTCTGGATTATGACACAGGGAATAACGTTTACCCTTCTCAGTTTTTGAACCTAAAATAGCTCTAGGAGTAGCTCTTAAAACGTCATTAGATGCATCTTTTCTAGTTAAATTTGTCTCAAGACTAATCACATATCTCTGATTAATAGAAACGGAGCACCAGCCTCCATCCGATAACTCAGATAATTCGGTCCCCATATCATCTAGAACATCTTTTAACGCCCCCTCTGCTAAACCAGTTTCTGATAAAACACCCTCTTTACTAATGGATTTCCATGCGACCCCATCCCTTGATAAACTTAATAATAAAGATTTTCTTTTAATAAACCGTTTTCTCCATGAGTAGGAACTATCATCAGGCTCTGGCCTGAATGAAGCAAAACTTAACACTTTAGAAACATCCGATAACTTCATCTTTCTAACTCCATTTCAATTTCTTCTTCTAGCTTCAAAAAGTCGGTAATCTCATGCGGGCTAAATCCAGTTTCCTCACTAATAGCTGGTGACCAGCCCTGAGAAATTCTGTTATTCAAGCTTGATTCAAAGCTACACATTCCTCTTTTAGTTCCAGTCTCCAATTCTTGATCTAATTTTTTAAATTCTCCTCTTCTTATCAAGTTAGAGACTGAATCGTACTGCAGAAGCATTTCATGAGTGGCAAATCTTTTTCCTCTCTGCTCATCAAAAAGCAATCTTTGACACAATATCATTCTTAGTATGTCAGCAAGCGTACTTTGAGCACTTTCCACTCTTTCAGTTGGTATTAATTTCAAAAACCTTTGGACTGTTTGAGCCGCACTTGATGTGTGTAATGTTGCAACAACAACGTGCCCAGTTTCCGCAGCTTGTAGTGCAATTTCTGCAGTTTCTCCATCCCTGATTTCTCCTACCATAATCACGTCAGGAGCTTGACGAAGCGATCCCCTTAGGGCCTCCGCGAAATCTTCATCGTCCTCACCTATTTCCCTTTGCGATATAAGAGAAGGAATATCTTTTGTGGGATACACATATTCAATTGGGTCCTCAAAAGTAATGAAATGCTCTCTTCTTCGACGCGCTCTGTGTAAATTAAGAGATGCAATAGTCGTAGTTTTACCTGAACCAGTTGCTCCACAAATTAAAAATAGCCCATTTTTAGCCTGCAAAAATGACTTAACTGCGGCAGGAGGCACCGAAATGTCCTCACAGCCTGGTATTTTCTCAGGCAATAACCGCAAAACCCATCTATATCTCCCTCTACTGACCATCCTGTTAACACGAAATCGGTAATTCCCAATCACCATTGCGTAATCAGCACAACCCGGAACGATCTCGAGATCCTCATCCAACTGGTAAATATAACTATCGAAAACAAGATCTCCGTTCTTTCTGTATGCAAGTGGTTCCCATGGCGTAATATAAAAATCAGAAACCCCTGATTCTTTTGCAAGCTCAATGAGTCTTTTACCTAAAGGGGTATTTTCATTAATGCCTTCCATACCTAAAAAAATTTCTTATTTTTGACCTTTCATTTTTAATCTTAAAAAAGAATCACTGACTTGTTAAAAACGCGGTTACTTTTAAATCACAATTACCAAAAGATTCATCAACTGACCCATCAGATTTCAGCCTAACAATTCCATTCCTATATTTATCCCCATACCTTGAAAAAGCCCCCATCAACACTACTTCTCCTGAGGGCAAACAAATCACCTTGTTTATTTGAGCATCGGCACTCAAATCAGATTGGAAGTTTTCATCACATCCCCCGTTTTTATTAAGGATTGCTACCGATTTCTTGGTTTTCTCTCCGACGCGAGAAAAGTCACCAGCTATTATAATTTTTCCATCCTTAGCAAC
>CETE01125132.1_pt1 | contig 17394 bp, 20 predicted proteins | sample 531241 | NCBI WGS metagenome assembly CETE01 (sample SAMEA2622336, study PRJEB7988) | marine metagenome | biome: marine biome (ENVO:00000447); feature: deep chlorophyll maximum layer (ENVO:xxxxxxxx); material: "saline water (ENVO:00002010), including plankton (ENVO:xxxxxxxx)" | depth 30 m
TAATAATATTAAAAATAATATTGAAAATAATATTCAAAATAATATTGAAAATAATAATAAAAATGATATATCTAATAATAACTTAAATGAAAATACAAATATTTTTTCATTTCTTATTTACATGATAAAAACAATATTTAATAAAATAATTATTATTAAAAATAATAACACAATAAATATTAAAAATACTATTAATGTTTGTATTAGTCCATATCATCTAGATATTAATTTTTGGTCTTATTGTTTTTCTAACAAAGAACAACGAGCTAAACTTATACAATTTGGAGAAAAACTTGCTAATGAATTCATTGGCAAATTTAATGATAATGATAATGATAATGATAATGATGATGATAATAATGATGATGATAATGATGATGATGATAATAATGATAATGATGATAATAATGATAATGATAATGATAATGATGATGATAATTATAATAATAATAATAATGATAATTATAATTATAATGATAATGATAATGATAGTTCATATAATTATATATTAATTGATAATGATAGTTCATTTGAAAATATTATAATTAATAAACTACCATAATAAGTGAATTTATTTTATTGAATCTAAAAACTCTACTAAATTATCTTTTGTTACTTTAGCATCAAAATCATATACCTTATTTTTGTAAAGTAATTTTATCGTTGGATAACCATCTACTTGATATTTATCTGCTATATTTTTATTTTCATCACAATTTACACTTGTTAAATTTATAGTATAATCTATACTTTTATTTTTATTATTTACATAGTTTTCAAATTTACTCCATTCTGGTTTAGCCTTTTTACAATATGGACACCAATCAGTATAAAAATGCATAACTAAGATATCTTCACTATTATGATTTTTATTAACAAATTCTTTATTTAATTTATGTTCATTTATCAGTGGTTTTAAATGCGTATTATATACATAATATCCTAATATTAATGTTATAAATAACCATAATATACCAAAAACTATTAATAATCTATTATTTGCTAACTTATAGAAAGTTTCTTTCATTTGTGTTAGAATTTTATCTGTATTATTCATAATATATATATAAAAAAATATTTAATTTTTATTATCTATACTAAATATAATATGAATAAAACTTTTAAAAAGAAAACTTATTCCAAAAAAGATTATATTAGCGGAGACGGCATGGTTACTACTACTTGGGGACCTGCTATGTGGCATTATTTACATACTATTAGTTTTAATTATCCTACTAATCCTACAAAATTACAAAAAAATAAATACAAACAATTTATTTTAAATCTTCAATATACTTTACCCTGTAAATATTGTAGGATTAATTTAATTAATAATTTTAAAAAATATCCATTAAGTAATAAAATATTTAATAATAGGGATTCATTTTCGCGTTATATATACCATTTACATGAATTAATTAATAAAATGTTAGGAAAAAAATCTAATTTATCTTACTGCCAGGTTCGGGACAGATATGAAAATTTTAGATCTCGATGCACCATTGAAAAACCTAAAATATTTAACTTTACTAAAAAAAATAAAGAAAAAGGTTGCACCACCGCTCTATATGGCAATAAAGCTAAATGCGTTCTAAGTTTTGTTCCTGCTAATAAAAAATGTAAAACTATGAAAATTGATAAAAAATGCTTAAAGAAAAAAATTTATATTGATAGAAAATAATTATATATACACATATATATATATATCAATGGCTACGACACCTAAATCATATGTTAGTTTAGCAGAATCTGGCGAATTAAAAAATAATGATAATCACATACCTAATGTATCTATGGGAAGCAGAACGGCAAGTCCCACTCCATCTGAGGATGTCCTTCCATACGGTCATCAATATTCACATTCTATTGATATACCTTCAACGACGAATTTAAACAGGATTAACCGTTTATTACATGATAGTGCTAAGGGTAAACAAACAAAACGTAAACAAACAAAACGTAAACCAACTAAACATAAACCAACAAAACGTAAACCAACAAAACGTAAACCAACAAAACGTAAACCTAGAAAATCTAAACCTAAAAAAAGAACAAAAAGAAGAAGAAATAAACAAGGAGGTGGTGCATGAACTGGTAGTTTTAATAATGATAATAATATACAAGTAGGAGGATGAGGAGCAACCTTATAATTAAATATATCCTTCAAAAATATAATAATACTTATATGAAGATAAATAAATAAATCGTATTATGCGAATTTTTTTATCTGAAGAAAAAGTATATATTACTAAATAATATTTAGTAAATAATATTATTTAGTTATTTAACTTATGTTCCAAATGTTGAAAAATTTGATAAAATTGGTCTCGGTAATGAAGTATTATCTAATCCCATTTCATAGTTTGGAACTTTTTTACATTCAAAATTTGATGTATCTGGACATCTTCCACATGGAGGACACGGAGCCTGATTATTATTATTATTTGATGAATTTATATTAGTATTACTATTATTACTATTATTACTATATTCACTGAAATTATTATTTGAATTTCCTGATTTAGTATTCATTCTTTCATTACTTCCCTCATTTTCATCTACTTCTCCATTTTGAGCCATCATCCTATTTGCTTGACTATTTATATTATTAAAAATATTATTTGAACCATTTAAACCATTTGAATCATTTGAATCATTTGAATCATTTGAACTATTTTTATTACTTGAACGATTTAAACCATTTGAACTATTTTTATTATTTACCTTTTCTTTAGTTTCATCACAATTTAAGCAAGCAGTTTTAGTCATCATTGGTGTTGTCCAAGGTCCAAATAATGTTTGTGAATATTCTAATGGATTCATTGAATTTACTGGATTAACTAGTGGATTTGACGGATTATTCATAGCACTTTCAAATGAACTATATTGTCCATAAAATGGAGTATTATATTGATTCATTAATATTGGATCTGAACCAGGTAACATGTATGGATTTGTTGCTTGATTATTATATGATGGATATTGAGGATAATATACTACACCAGGAAGTCCTCCCGGCACATTTATATCTCCTATATTTACACTACCACCACCTGATTTTACATTACCACCACCTGATACTGAAGTTGCTTCATGATTTTTTATATCGGCTCTAATACCTAATTGTGTTAAATTTGGTTGGGGTGGAGTCGAGACCTGACTTTGAGGCTGAACCTTTAATGTTCCATCTTGAATTAATACCGTTTTTTGTCCAGAGCTATCTGTTATATTTATTGTAATATTTAATACATTTCCAGATTTTGAATAAACTTTTGTATAATCATTATCTTTTATACCAATTAAAACATTTCCTAAATTATACTGATCTCCATTTACACTGTTATCTCCCCCCTCGCCTTCACTGACTCCACCACTGCCGCTGCTGCCACCACTACCGCTGCTGCCATCACTACCGCTACTGCCACCACTATCACTACTGCCACCAGTACCGCTGCTGTCACCACTACCGCTGCTGCCACCACTACCGCTGCTGCCTCCATCACCTAGCTCGCCCTCACCACCGTCAGAATTAGAACTAAGAGTAGTATCAGTACTTCTTGAACTTACTACAGTTAGAGAATATTGCTCATTAATTTTATAAAATTCATAATTCTCAGTTACTTGTTCTGCTTGATTAGACATTTGATTAGATTCTGTGGATATTGCATTATTAGTAACTTTTCTATACATATCATATGAATTTGTATACATATATTTATTTACATCGTTGACTTCACTAACTGGAATTGTTACTTGGGTTAAACTTGTTAAAGGTGTGTTTGAAACAAATGATATTTCATTACTTCCATTTTTAGAATCCAAAATATAATATTCTATGCCATTTTCATAATCTTTTTTTACAATTTTAAAATTATCAGAAAAATAACTTGTTACTAAATTTGTAGATCCTTCTACTGATTTCATCATACAAGAATAACAAAATATTGAAGCTATTACTAATAACAATAGTAAAATAATTAACAAATTTTTATTTTTAAAATTGATAAACATTTCTTATTATATAAAGTAGATAATAAAAAAAAGTTATTTATATTAATTAATAATGAAAAAAAATAGTCTATTGCCAAATTACAATCCCGAATCTAAATTATTTGAAATTGGAATTGATGAAGCTGGTAGAGGACCTATGTTTGGAAGAGTTTATACTGGTGCCGTAGTTTTACCTAAAAATAATGATTTTAAATATGAATTATTAAAAGATAGTAAAAAATTTAGTTCTGAAAAAAAAATTAATGAAGTTGCTGACTATATTAAAAATAATGCTATAGCTTGGTGTGTATGTTATGAAGATGAAAAAATAATTGATTCCATTAATATTAGAAATGCTACACATAATGCAATGCATAAGTCTATTAAAAGTATTATTTCTTATTTAAAAAATAATGAACAAATTTGTAATGAATTTTATTTATTAGTTGATGGAAATGATTTTAAACCATACACTTACTTAAATAACAAATCTAATATTATTGAACAAGTAAATCATATTACTATTGAAGGGGGTGATAATAAATTTTGCTCAATTGCAGCAGCTTCAATATTAGCTAAAGTTGAAAGAGATAAATATATAAGAGAACTATGTAATTGCTACAAGAAACTTGATGAATATTATAATTTATCAAAAAATAAAGGTTATGGAACATCAGAACATTTGACAGGAATAAAAAAATTTGGTATTAGTCCTTGGCATCGTAAAACTTATGGTTCTTGTAAATATGCTAAATGTAATTCAATAGATTTTTATCTTTAGGCATCTAGTTTCTGGCGAAGACGACGACTCCATACATTCTTAAATGGCTTTTTCTTGTCCCGTTTTACATAATTCTTATTTTTATTTACAATTAGCTCGCGAAGAGTAATGTTTTCTGTGTTTAAATTATTTTTCCTACTCTTATTTTCCTTGCACTTTGACCTAGTTTTCATCTTATCACTCTTTTTTGTTAAATATTCATAGATAAAATCTTGTTCTTCATCTGATTCCTCAAACTCATAATCCTCATCCTTTGCATCATCTTCATAATAATCTTCTTCTGTTTCTTCTTTCTGTTCATCTGATTTCATTTGCATAGTTGCTTCTTCTGTTTCTTCTTTCTGTTCATCTGATTTCATTTGCACAGTTGCTTCTTCTGTTTCTTCTTTCGCTTCATCTGATTTCATGCGCTCTTTTGCTTCTTCTACTTCAGATTTCCAATACTCTTCTTCACTATAATATTCTTGATTTTCACCTGTTGCTTCGTGAAATGTTTCTTCTTGCTTTTCTACAACTTTATTTACCTCTTCCTGGGTTCTTGGCTCATAAAAATCAACCTCCCAATAATAAGGATCGTCATAGACTATCTTTGCATAACCAGCAATTAAATCTTTATAAAAACATAGACTATTATTATTCTTATACCATTTATTAATATTAATTACTGCATATCCATAAAATGGAGTATCTTCTACATAATATTCTTGTTCAGGATGTTCTCGAACATCTACATCTTCGACATCAGCAATCCCATTATAATCAAACCAATTAATAATATTAGGAATATCCTGAGGAATTACAAGATCTGGAATGGTAAGAACCATCTTACTATACATTTCCTCGGTATTAGTAGACATATCACGAGCCACCATATATAATATATATCTTATTGTAAGTATAATTTAATAAATCAATTTTTTTTTAAATAAATTAAAAAATTGATTTATTTTTTAATTATTTTTAGTTTTTTATAATTATAATTATAAAATATGAAAATTCTTGTCTTTGATACTGAAACTACTGGTCTACCTGTTAAAAATGAAAATAATAAAGAACCATCTATCTATGATTTCGATAAATGGCCTTATATTATTCAAATTAGTTGTATACTTTATGATTTCTCTACTAATGAAACTATAATTAAAAATAACTATATTAAAATTGATAATTCTATTGCTATTCCCAATGAAAGTTTTGAAAAACATAAACTTACTCATGAATTTCTTAATAAAAATGGAATTAATATTATTCCGGCATTAAGAGAATTTAATGAATTGCTTAAAATCTCTGATATTATTGTAGGTCATAATATTTCTTTTGATAAAAGAATGGTATTTGTTGAATGTTTACGAAATAAAATTCCACAATATTTTACACGTTTTAAAGGTAGACAAAGGATACAAAAAACTGAATTTTGCACTATGAAAAAAACAACTAAATTTTGTAATTTTATTAGAATTAGCAAAAAAACCAATAAACCTTATTTAAAAACACCTTCATTATCTGAATTATATTTACATCTATTTCCTGAATCTACTTTGCCTGATGAATTGCATAATTCTCTAGTTGATATACTTATAACTCTTAAATGTTATATTAAATTTAATTATAATTTTAATATTGCAGATATTAATGATAAAATTAATCAATTATGTATTCAATATAATTGTAATTAATTACAAGTAAAAGTATTTAAATTACATTATAATATAATTTAAATATATATAGATATGAAATTAAATAATTTTAAGAAAAAGTATAATTTATTAATTTACATTATTTTTATTATAATATTGTTTTTTTGTATTTATAATTATCTAAATATAATCGAACCATATCGTAGATCTAAATCTAAATATAGAAAATGTATAGAGAAAAATTCTTGCAATGAAAATGAAACTATATTATATAAATGTTTAAATAAAACAGATATTGAAGATAGTAACGAATTTCATACATATAGGAAATGTGAAAATCGTAATAAACGGAATAGTAAAAAAGCAGTTAAATGTAAAATAAATGATAAATGTGATGATAATAATATAATGAGTTATACATGTATTGATGAGGATGATGATGACAAAATAGAAACATCAGAGACTAATGGATGGTCAAAAAATACTAATTTAGACTATCATAAATCATGCAATAAGAATAATTATTTATGCTTAATTCAATAAATATACATAAATTAAATAATCATTATTTTTATAATTATTATTTTTATAATGATTAACCACTACACATTAAACAACCATCATCATTATTGTCTTTCTTTTTTTCTGGCTCAATTGTAAACTGTTGAGCCTGATGTTTCGGTTTTCTACGTAAATAATAAATTCCCGTTTTTAAACCAGATCTCCAACTATAAAAATGCATATTTGTCAATGATTTTGGTTCTGGATCTTCCATCCATAAATTCATACTTTGCGACTGGCAAATAAATAATCCACGATCATGTGCCATATCTATCAAATTTTTCATCGGCATTTCCCAAACTATCTTATATTTTTCTTTCAAATCTTCAGGTAAACCATCTATATATTGAATACTACCTTTATTTGATATTATATTATTTTTAATTTCTTCATTCCATAATTTTAATTCTAATAATTCTTCCACCAAATACTTATTTACCATGATAAATTCACCCGCTAATGTCTTTCTACTATATATATTACTTGTAATTGGTTCAAAACATTCATTATTTCCTAAAATTTGACTTGTGCTTGCTGTTGGCATAGGCGCACATAGTAAACTATTTCTTATACCATATTTCATAATTTTTTCTTTTAATCCACTCCAATTATATCTATCTGAATATCTCTTATCATTCCATAAATCAAACTGAAATAATCCTTCACTTATTGGAGACCCTATAAATGAACTATATGCTCCTGATAAGTTATCTTTTAAATTCTTTATTTCTGCCTTTATTGGTTTAAATTTATTCAAATATTCTGCTATTTTATTATCAGTTGAAATTATTGATTCATGTGAAGTATCTGTTACATTATAAATTTCATAATTTCTACTGTGTGGTTCATGACTTGTAAAATTCCAATTTTTACAATCATACTCACTAGCCAAATACTTCATTCCTTCCATTCTTTCATAACTAATTTCATAACTTCTTTCTAATGCCGCATAATATATAGTTTCAAAAATTAATTTATTCACTTCTTTTGCTTCTTCTGATGTAAATGCTAGATTCATCTTAAAAAAAGCATCTGCTAGCCCTTGCACACCTATACCTATTGGACGATGACTATAATTACTTTTTCTTGTTTTTTCATTTGGATAAAAATTTATATCAATTATATTATTTAAATTTGTTACTAATACTTTTGTTACCTCATATAATTTATCATAATCAAATGTTTTATCTTCTTTTACAAACATTGATAAACCAATTGAAGCCAAATTACATACTGCCGTTTCACTATCATCACTATATTCTACAATTTCACAACATAAATTACTTGATTTTATTGTTCCCAAATTCTTTTGATTCGATTTTTCATTACAGGCATCTTTATATAAAATATATGGTGTTCCTGTCTCCATTTGTGCATCTAAAATTTTTAACCATAAATCACGCGCATTTAATTGTTTGTTATATTTTCCTTCATCTTCATATTTTATATATAATTCTCTGTATTTATCACCATAAGCATCACTTAAACCAGGACATTTATCTGGACAAAATAATGACCAAACTTTATTACCCATCACTCGCTCCATAAATAAATCACTCGCCCATATTGCATAAAATAAATCCCTTGCTTTAGATTCCTCGTCTCCATGATTCTTTCGCAACTCCAAAAATTCTTCTATATCTGGATGATGTGGTTCTAAATAAATCGCAAAACTTCCATTTCTTTTACCACCTTGATCTACATAACGTGCTGTTTTATTAAAAACACCTAGCATTGGAATTATACCATTTGATGTTCCATTTGTTCCTCTTATATGTGAACCTGATGAGCGGACATTATGAATATGAAGTCCTATTCCACCTGACCATTTTGAAATTTGTGCACATTCTTTTACTGTATTAAAAATACCATCTATAGAATCATTTTCCATCGATAATAAATAACATGAACTTAACTGTGGTCTAGGAGTTCCAGCATTAAATAATGTTGGAGTCGCATGAATAAAATACTTATTTGACATATAGTTATATGTTTCTTTTACTTTTTCTATATTTCCACCATGAATACATACTGAAACTCGCATCCACATATGCTGTGGACGTTCAACAATCACCCCATTTACTTTCATTAAATATGCTCTTTCTAATGTCTTAAAACCAAAATAATCAAATAAAAAATCACGTTTATAATCTACCATAGCATCTAATTCTTCTTTATTTTCTTCTACTGCTTTCATTACATCTTTATGAATTAATTTATAATTATTATTATTTACATCAATAAACTCATACATTTTTTTCATCGTTTCATAAAAACTATCAATTGTATTTTTATGAAGATTTGATATTGTTATTGCGCTCGCTAATTTTGTATAATCTGGATGAACTGAACCCATCGAAGCACACTGTTCTGCTGTTAATTCATCTATATCTGTTGTTCTTATATTATCTTTTAATTGATCAATGACTTTCATTGCTAATTGACCATAAATCACATTTTTTAATTCTAATTCCTTACCGATTGTCTTAATACGTTTTAAAATTTTATCAAAAGAAATTGCCTCTTTTTTACCTGACCTTTTTAATACATGCATATCTATAACATTAGATTTATTATTTGTCATTAAAATTTCCTAATTTTATTACAAATATAATTTTAAATCATTTTAAAATTATATTTTTATATTATATATATTTTTATAAAAATTTTATAATATTACCTCCGTATTTACATTTATTATTACATTTTCAGGTTTCTCTTCTTTATTAAATAAAGCTGGATTTATTAAACATCCACCCATGGGAAAATCACTTCTACTTTTTGCATCTTCTAATGCCAATTTGCGCTTCTTCTTTATTCTATCTTTATATGCACCACTCTCTCTTTCTTCTACTAAATTATTCCAAAAAATCTCTATCATTGGTTGCACTTTTTTGAACCAAAACTTATTTCTTAATACCAAAACACAGCTTATTTTTACTAATTTCCAATATATAGTTGTTATTAACTCTAAATCTTTATTTTTCTCTTTTTCTTCATATTCCCATTTTTTATATTCTTCTGAATCTAAATCACTCAACATAAATGGAGCATAAATATAATATGGCGATTCATCTTTTAAATATTGCAATATTACACCTTTATATTGTGTTTCATTATCTTCTTTATATTCTTCTTCTGTATCATATTGTATAAATTTTGTTTCTAAAAAATCACATTCATTTAAATCACATACCTCCATCTGTAATTGCATCTGAATCCAATATTCCATCTTTGGAACACCGGTTATCTCTCTACTCACTACATTCTTTATTTCTAACATCCTTCCAAATAGATTTGAACTATTATCACATATTATGCCATCTGGTGATGCTGCAATATAACTATAATCTTCATGTGGTATGCAACCAAACTCTGACACCTTAGTATTATTAATATATTCATAATATAATATAGAAACCGGCTCATATTTTTGACCCCAATGCAGCGGACTATTTGTATTTGTTACTTTGTATTTATTTATATTTAATGTCTCACATTTCTCCAAAATCAATTGTGTTTGACTATAATCACTTACAAATATTTTATATATATTTGATGCTGTTAATGTTGAATTTCTAAATATATACCATTCATCACTTCTTTGTTCAGGTTGAATTATTGATTTTAATTTATTCAATTGATTATTTAATTTTACATTATTTATTTTATTATTTCTTACATAACTTTTTTTATATGACCTTTTTGGTATTACATATTTAAATACAAATGATAATCCCATATTTAAATAACTATCTAACAAATCTTTACTTGCTTCTTTAGATAAACCATAAATACTTCCTAATATATTACTATCAATATATTCATTTTCCAATAATTCTAAACTATAATCATATACATATTCATACAAATCCGTATACATCACTTGCAAAATATTATCATCTATAAATTCTACCATTGTAGACACTACTTTTAATAAAAATTCTACATCTAAACTGTTTACCTTATACTTATTTAATAAATAAACTAAATAAGAATTATATTTTGAAACACTCATATACTATAATTTATAACATAATTTTAAATTATATTATTTTATCAATTTAAAAAAAAATTATTCTTAAATAAAAAAATAAATTATCTTATTTATCTTATTTCATAATCAATTTATTTGATCTGTTATTTACTACATATCCTAACATTGAAAATGTTGATACATAAAGTAATAGTTCAAATGATAGTAATGTTTTCGAACTAGCTACTTTTCTCTTACATAATACATTACTCATTACCTTTTTTAATGTATTATTATCTATATTATCTAATTCACAGTTGCATCTATTGCAACCTGTCATAAGTTTAGATATATGTAAATAAATATTTTTAAATTATTTTATCAATTTAAAAATATTTATTTTTTTATTTTTATTCATGAATTTTTATTGTTTTTTGTTTACTTCCTTTACCTGTAGGTAATGATTTTATTGTGGATACATGTTTATCATCTTTTCTTAAAATATAACTTCGTTCCTCTTCATTAAAAAATAAAAATGGAATATTTAATATCTTATTATTATCTTTATCATATATTACTTCTTTGGTTCTTAATAAAGTTCTTCTATCTAAACAACGAATAAAATATTTTTTTAAATTTAATATCTCATTTTCATTCAAATCATCTACTTCTTTTAATGATTCTGCATATATATTTAGATGTTTTATTTTTTGAGTTTTATCTAATTTTGCCCATGTTTCTTTTTTATTTGCACTCAACTCATTTTCTAAAAAATTTGATATCTTGAAATTATTGTTATTTTCATTATTATTATATTTTGGATTTATATCAGTTCCATTTAATAACATTGTCTTATATGCTATATTCTTCAATTCTTGACAATTATCACTTTTTTTTGATTTTTTATCTTCCTTATTTATTATTATATTATTACTCAAATCATTTGTTATAATATTCATATTATATTAATATCTAACTATAAGTTTATACTCTTTTTTTTATATACTTTTAAACTAGTATCTTTGTTAATATTTTTAAATTAAAATCATTTTATATATATTATATGAAATCTATAAATTTTAATAATAAATCATCTACCAATAAACCTCCTCCTAAAACTAGAGAAAAATTTACTAACCTACCTAATGATATATCTCAAAATATTATTGAAAACATTAACAATCACCCATATCAAATTAATCTTATTAATCAATTATATCTTAAACAACCGTTCCCCGAACAAAAATTTCTTATTAGTGAACTTAAATCTAAAATATCATCTTATAAACAACAAGACATAAAAAAAACTATTCATGAACAAAATAATCTCATTTCTCTCGATAATGTTATAGAAAAACTCGTTTCTTGCAAACTAAAATGCTACTATTGTAATAAAAATACTTTCATATTTTTTAATAAAGTCCGTGACTCTGAACAATGGACTTTAGATAGACTTAATAATCTTGATGAACACACCTCACAAAATACAATTATAGCCTGCTTAAAATGCAACCTAGAACGACGAAGAAAAAATAGTGAAAAATTTAAATTTACAAAACAACTTCAAAATAATACTATTAAAATAAAAAAAATACCTTAATACCTAGGTCTCTTACGACTATGCATACTACAATCACATATTTCTTGTTCTAAATATCCTGTGCCATAAAAACCCATTTTATATACCTTTTCTATCATCAAACGTTGTAAATTATAAAATGATGCCTTCTGCATTTCATTATTTAATTCACAATACCATTCAGGAGGATTAAACTCTAATACAAATGCTAACTTGCCTTCTGGGGTGATTGTTTCTCTTAAATACATTGAGTTTTCACTATGTAGTCTAGTTATTATTTCTAAAATATACTTCTTGTTATATGGTGTGTCTTCAATCATCATCAACTCCAAATTAAAAACCATAATGCTATTATAATAATATATTTAAATTTTTTTTTTTATTTTGTTTTTTTTTGTTTTATTTTGTTTTTTTCCTTTACCTCTATTTTGTTTTATAATTTTCTCTATTAAATTTCCATGTTCAGTATATGTTGTTATTTTTTGCGATAATACATCTCCTGTTTGAGATTTTTGTAAAAAATTATCCAAATATTCTAATAACATTATCACTTTTTTATTGTTCTTTCTTTTTTTTCTTAACTTTACTAACTCTAAATGCATTTCTCTTAAATCTTTATATTCTCTATACTTATTAAATAAACTTCTACCGCGACTATTTGATAATTTTACATTTGCATCATTCATTGCATCATCTAATTTCATTAATTTATTTAAAGTAAAATTATATTTTACTAATATTTCATTTAGTTCACTATCGCCATCTTCTCTAATTAATTCTGAAAATTTTGATCGAGATTTATTTATTTTTATTGATTTTATCATTTATATTATATTAGATTTAATTTATTATTTCATAGTAAATTTTTAAATTAATTCTAAAATTTTAATATTTACCATCATTTTATTTTATATACTTTTTTAATATTTTAATTTAAATACATTCACTAGTATATATTAATAATATATGAATCTATCCACACAAAATGACCTATTATTAAATAAACTCATGATTTTTTATAATAAAGATAACAATCTTGATAAAATGCTTAATATTATTAATGGAAAATCTAAAATATCTCTCAGAATTGTTGATTGGTTTGCTACTAATTTCTCCAAAAAAAATTATACAGTTTATCCTATTGATAAAAATAATACCATTGAAAGATTTAAAGTTTATAATGACTATAAATTAAATTTAAAAGCTTATTCCAAAAAAAGATTCGATCCTTTTTGTAGATGGCAAAGAATTACCATTCCTTATAAAGATAATAAACATATTCAAACTACTTTAGGACAACTTAATTTTTTTAAATGGGCTCTAGAAAATAATGTCATTCTCTTCATTGAACAAAATTATGATATTATTGATGCTGACATGAATGAAAGAAATAGCTCAACTAAATCAAAAAACTTTTCTATTAATTCTAACAGTTCAAATAGTTCTAATAGTTCTAATAGTTCTAATAGTTCTACAGCTACTAACTCATATACATCTAGTTATGCGTCTTCTTTATCTAATAATTTTAATAAAACTCGTAAGAAGAGAGAAGAATTATCTTGTAACGCATCTAAAGGAGTAAAAAAAGAAACTGTTGAAGTTATAATTTCATTTTAATTTAGAAATTATTATAAATATATATACAATGGTCAATAAAAACTAACATAGTAATATAATTACAGAAATTTGTATAACAAAATAAAGAAAGGTAAAATAAATTAATTATTATTAAAATATATAAATGAATAAAATCATTTATATATTTTTATTTGGATGTTTTATTTCGCGTATTTTAATATCAATTATTGCCAAGATTATTAATGTCGAGTATCTTCCTATTATGGCTATTTTTACTTCTATTATATCACTCAATTTTTTGAATGGATTTATATTTAATAAACCAAAAATTGGATTTTTTGGTAGTAAAGTTTGGTGGAAAAATTATAGACTAATTCATTCTTTTAATTTTGGTTTATTCTCTCTTTTAGCATTTTGTAAAAATCCTAATTCATGGATTGTTTTATTTATTGATGCTTGTCTCGGTCTAATATTTTTTATAAATAAATATTTTTTATAAATATAAAAATATCATTATATAATATTTATATATTATTCAATATGGAAAAATTTATGAAACCTACTGTTATTTTAGATAAACCTATTACGCCATATGATAGTAGACCTGAAATATGGAATATTCAAAATACTAATAAAAAATATTTAGTTTACTATCCAATTATAGTATCTAGTCATTTAATTTCATATAAACCAACAAGTCTAGGATATAAATTTGAATCTAAAAACACCATATATATATGTGATTGTATACCAACTATTAGAATTGTTACCAGACAACAATTAAATGAAATTCGTAACAGTATTTAATACTAAATATTTCCTATCATAACTAAAAAAAGAGTTTTACATATTATATATTATACTATTTATAATATCCAACATATGCCTTATATGCCCTGCTGCTATAAGGCAGGCATTCGTCAAGTTGCTTACCTCATCTACTATTAGTGTTAACTTATACAACGGTAACGATTCCATTACCGTAATCGCATACTCTGACCCCTGTAGATATTTTTCCTTCAGTATCTTTTCTTCATTCTTCACCCTCACTACCCTGTCTCTCGCTATCGGCCCCGCCTCTTTCGCTCTCGAGATTGCCTCCATCACCCACATCGTAGCCCTCTCCACCTCGGCCAATAGTGTATCTTTCTCTGTTGTTACACCGTGCTTCCGCTTCGCCATCGCCACCCTTACCATCTTTTCTGCTGCTGCTTGACCTGCTGCCGCCGCTGTTATCAATGCACCTGGTGCTTCTCCCGCCATTTTCCTATTCACAATCAGTTTCGCATTCTCCGCTGCAACACGACCATCCTCCCTGTCCATCGCCATCGCCTTCCATACAACTGCCGCCTCTACCGCTGCATCCAACATCTTTAACTCTGACTCCACAGTTACCAACTCTCTCTCTAATTTGTCACTCTCCTCAGTTGCCCACTTTTGCAACTTCTCCGTGTTCGTCTTCCTTACATCTGCCACCACCACCTCCGTAGCTATCATTATCATCCTCGCATTATTTTCCAATATAACTCTTCTTAACATGTCTCTTGCTAAGATACCTATCTTCATAACCGCCTCTAATGTTGGGAGTATCACTGTTGGATTATTTAAATTTAGTGCTAAATCACTAATCTCCCCATACGCATCATTTATTTTATTCATTGCAAACTCCAGATTCTCTGGGTCTAAGGATAACTTCTGCACTGCATTGTATTCCTCGTTCCTTGTGCGTGCTATTGTTTCCACAATTACTGCTGCCGCCACCCCAGCCTGCTGATCGGCTAGGTGCCCAGCATCTAAACGCGCCAGCGACTCCACCATATCAGACTCATTATCCGCCAACCTTGCCATAGTGTCCCTGTGCTCTGCCACCCTCGCTGCCATCGCTTCCATGAGCCCCTTCCTAACTGAATCCTGAGTATCAACATACTTGCCCCCTCCTTTGAACCGTTTATATTTAATTATTTTTTTATTGTATTTTTTGTTAAATTTAGTTGTTTTTTTATTGTATTTTTTGTTAAATTTAATTGTTTTTTTATTGTATTTTTTGTTAAATTTTATTGTTTTTTTATTGTATTTTTTATTAAATTTACTTTTTTTACTTTTCATATATAATATATATCATATTAAAAATTATAAAATATTTTATTAATTATCTATTTTCTTTAAATTATCTTTTACATATGTTTCATTACATATTTTTTTTACTATTTTATCATGTATTCCATCAATTGGCTTTCCTAATTTTGACATAGCTTTTGCATAATATATTTGTTTATCATCGTCTTCCATAAAATCTGGATTCTCTTTTGTCCAATTTGTTAATGCTGTATAATTTTTATTTGATGCTTTCTTTATTACCTGTTTTATCTTCTCTTTTGATTTATCTTTTTCCCATGTATCATTATCTTTTATATATAAGGTTTCTCTTTTTACATCTGTGCAGTGGACAGGCCGCTCATATAAACTTAATTTACTCATATTTTCCATTATTACATTACTTATTCCTTTTTCTAAACCGTTTGTTTTAGTAAAATCTAATTGTTCTAATGATACTTCTATTGATTTTATAAAATCACTCATATTTATAGCATCTTTACATTGTTCATTTAAAAATACATTTATACTAAACTGATTATTTGTTGTATTATGACTATTATTTGTATTATTATTTCCAATTTGTGGCACTAATTCTTTAATTGTATTCGTTAATTCTTGAATTTGATTTCGTTGCTCTTTATTTTCATTTATAATGTCTAAAACTAATTCTTGAGATATTATTGGTTTTGTATTATTATCAATAATTTCTACACATTTTTCTTGATAATTACATTTCTTTTTATGATTACATAAACTAGATTGATGTTTATAAGATTTTCCACAATTACATTTATATAACCTATGATCTATAATGGGATTTTTGGGATTTTTTTGTTCGTCGGAACTCGTATTTTGTAGTTTTTTATGTTTATCGGTTAATAAATGTTTATTATAATCTTTTTTACTAAATGTATTATAGTTACAAAATTCACAAACATAATTTTTTTTTTCATATTGTATTTTTTGGGGATTTTTTAGTTCGTCTAAATTAGTCATATTTAGTATAATATACTAATATAAAAATCCTTTAAATTTGTTATTAATGGCATATATTATTTTCATTTTTTAGTCATCATTTTCGTTTTAAAATTTATCAATATGTCATTAAAATGAAAAATATGGTCATTAAAACAAAATAAAAAAAATGAATTTTGGGGGATTTTTGGGGATTTTTGGGGATTTTTGGGGATTTTTG
>CETE01073812.1_pt1 | contig 17204 bp, 23 predicted proteins | sample 531241 | NCBI WGS metagenome assembly CETE01 (sample SAMEA2622336, study PRJEB7988) | marine metagenome | biome: marine biome (ENVO:00000447); feature: deep chlorophyll maximum layer (ENVO:xxxxxxxx); material: "saline water (ENVO:00002010), including plankton (ENVO:xxxxxxxx)" | depth 30 m
TACTTATATTATTATTTTATTTTTTATTTATCCATTCAAGAAAACCGATACTTTTTACTATATTAAATGATGAACCTAGATTTTTTTTTGCAATTTCATATGCAATAAGCTCTATCTCTGAAAGTTGACTAATATACTCGGCGATTTGTTCTTCTGTGTAAGGCATAGCTGTTAAATGATATAATTAAATGAATTAGAATTATATCAATTTTATGTAAATTATATTTTCTTAATAAAACAAACAAGATTTTTAGATTTAACATTGGACATCTTTGTTAACTTTGTTAATTTAATGTTGATATCATAATTGTTTTCAACTAACATTGAATATAATTTTTCTATATCATCTTCACATAATAATTCACAACCATAAGAATCAGGATCTTTAAAAGCATAAATACAATTATTATTCTCACAACAAGGTGATGTATCTTTATATGGTGATAATTTTTGACTATTTACTAAAATGGTCTGTTTAGATAAAAATGGGTCTGTATTATTATCGGGAGGTGGAGAAAGTGTAAATATTTTTTTATAACAATTGTTAATTTTATCTAAATAAATAGAATTTGAAATTTTATACATTATTATATTACTTTAATAAAAAATTGAATAATAATATTTTATATGTATTGATATACACTTTACATGGAGCAAGTTTATCGATTTAAGTTTAGCAACAATACCCTCGAGGAACTAGTTAAATTTGGCGATACTCATAGATATGACGAACCAGAAATGTTTAAAGAAGAGTGGGATAAATGGGTGAAAGATAATAACGAAATGATTTCAAGAGAAAATGAATATCTTAAAACAAAGGGTTATAAAGGTGATATTGTTAACAAAATGTATAAAAGTGTAAGATATTATTTTAAAAATAAATCACTAGAAAAAAAAGAAGTAAAGAAAAGAAAGAAATATTCTTCTCTTAGTAAAGATTTACTAAAGAATATAGATAATTTTATTGATTCAGAAGGTATTAAGACTAAACCATCAGATAGTTATGAAAAATTTATAAAATTGGAAAAATATCAATCAGATATTAAAATAGAAAAAACCCGACTTGATAATATGAATGATGACGAGTTTTACAAAAAACTTAAAAAAACATATAAAAATAGATATTTTATTAGACAAAAAAAAAGTGAATTTAAAATTATATTTATTGAATCATAATATTATAAATTAAATATAATAATTTATATAATGATTGGTGGAAAAAAAATAGCAGAAGGAGGATATGGTTGTGTTTTTCATCCTGAAATTAATTGTAAAGCAAAGGAAACAACCAATAAAAAATTTATATCTAAGTTGCAGTTTTTAGATTTTAGTGCTAGAAATGAAATAGCAATAGGTAGTTATTTAAATAGTAAATTTAATAATGATAAGGAACATCCATTGTTAAATAATTTCGCTCCAGTAGTTTCAAGTTGTAATGTTGATAAAAGTAAATTTAAAAAAAATATACTAAATCAGTGTAAGGTATTGCAAAAAGTATCAACAGAAAATGATATTTCTATTATTAAAATTAGGTATATAGATATGGATATTTTTGATAAATTTTTATTAAATAATATTGATTCAGCTTCTATTATGTTAACTTTAGTTTCTTCATATAATCATTTATTAAAGTCTTTAAAAAAACTAATATTAATTGACGTGGTTCACTTTGATTTAAAGGGTCCAAATATTGTTTTTGATAAGAAACTTAATTTACCTATTATTATTGATTTTGGGTTGAGTTTTAAGATGTCAGATTTAAATTCTCAGACCCTATTTAATTATTTTTATGTTTATGCTCCCCAATATTATATATGGCCATTAGAAGTGCATTATATGAATTTTCTTTTGCATATTAATGAGAGTCCAAGTGATACTGAATTAAAAGAAATAGCCAATGATTTTAGTGAAAATAATTCTGCTTTGTATGGATTTTCAGATAACTTTATAAAATTATACAAAAATTATTGTTATAAAGTTTTAAAAATTTATAATAAATTACCTTTAACTGATAGGAAAAAAATAATATTACAAGCGTGGAAAACTTGGGATAACTATAGTTTATCTGTTATGTTTCTTAAAATAATTAACACTTTTATTAATAATGATAACACGTATCTTAAAAATATTGATTTTTACAAAAAGTTTATTAAACTATTGCTTATAAATATACATCCAAATTTTAAAAAAAGACGGTCTTTGGAATATTCGATGAATTATTTTAATGAAATTATAAAAAATCAAAAAAATAATATAGAAACTTTATCAAATTTTTACACAAGTGAACAAAATTTAAACAAAATAAAAGTTAATATTGTAAATGATGTTATTAAAGATACAAAGATAAATGATTTAGTAGAGAGATCTACGTATTAATTTATCGTCTTTTTTTGCTTTTTCTGCTTTTTCTACTTTTTTTGCTTTTTTTGCTTTTTCTGCTTCTTCCTTTCTTTCTTGAACCTCTCTTTTTTCTTCCACCGGCTTGTTCAGTTGAAGTATCGGCTTGTTCAGGAGCTTCAACCTTTTCAGGTGTTTCTGTATGAGTTTCTTCAACAGGTTCACCGCCATCTACGGGGGAAGCATTGGATGCAACACCGCCACCTCTCTGTCTTTTTTTAGACTTATTTCTTTTAGATTTCAAACATTTTTTATATTGAGCAGCACAACTAGTTTTGCTTTTTGTGTATGACTTTTTGGCTATCTTTAAAATATCTTTTAAATGCAATTTTGGATTACCAGCCTTAACGCTTTTAACATGATCTAACCAAGGATTTCCCATTATGTATTATAATTATATTTTATTTTCTTAAGAAATATATTTTCTAAGAAAATAAAATTGTTAAATTGAATAACTTTAAACTAACTCAAATATAATACACAATAAAATGACAAATCTCATATATACGCGTTATCTATACGCGTTGGATGAAGTTATCTATACATTACAAGAAGCATTAATAAAAAAGAAATGTTTTAAAGAATGTGTTTTTTGGGCTGGAGAGATATATTATAGTAATCATCAAAAAGATTTATGGAATTTAATATTTGAATTTTATTACAATTTTTGTGCTATTAATAATTGTAAAATGGAAAAAAAATTATATAAATTATTTGATTTGAACTCTCTTGAAAAAACAATAAATGCGTTACATATTTTATATAATTCTACTAAATCATTTCAAGTATTTTACCATTTTAATAAAGATTTTGTTTTAAATACATCATTTATTGGTAGAACTCCTAAATGGATTAAAGAAAATATTACTGAAGATAGTAAATTCCGTAAATTAATTATATCATTGCAAAAAAAAAACTACCGTAATATTGCTTGTATTATTAAAAATTTAAAAGAAAATGAAATTCAGGAACATTACAATATAATAAAAAAGTATTTTGAGTTTGAAACTAAAAAAAAAATCAACGATGTATTCTTTACAGATAATATTAATTATACTAATAAAAAACTTATTATTCTAGCATTTGTATTTTATATGTTTATGAAAAAAAAATCAAAAATGTGTCTCACCATTAAATACGATCATGCTAATTATAAAGAAGAATTATTTAAAGTAAATGAACCTGTTGTTAAAAAATATAAAACATTACCTGAGAAACTGAAATATTCTATTAGTTCTAATATAGGCTGTTTCCCTTTAAAACGGTTTGATTTTACATACAAAGAATTAAAAGAAGCCTATTGGTATTCTTGGGATTATTATGCTTATAATTGTAATTTATGGAGAGATAGATTCAATAAATATAATATTAAAATTAATAATGATAAAAAATGTATTGAATTTTTAGATGATGAAATATATGAAAAATTTTGTGATTTATATTACTATGAAACCGATGAACAAAGCTTGGAAACCCAAAATAAAGCTGTCCCAAATATTAATAAATTGTCTATTGATGATTGGGTTTCAAAATTTTTAGATACTAAACAAATTGTTTAATTGATATAAATATAAAAAATGCTGTATATGAAATAATACAATATGACTCGAACTAGTACAGTTGCACCATCTGGTAATGAAGATGTTCCGTGTGGTAAATATAATTTTTGTAGAAATACAAACTGTCTTATAAATTTGAAAAAATATAAGTATAATATTTTGATTAGTGGTTTAGTAATATTGTTAATAGGATTAAATATATATTTTGGAATATTAGCTGGAAGTAATAAAATAGAAATACCTAAAAATACCGTTGATAATACATTAGGTATGCAAATGGTATATTTAAAAAACAATATATCACTTCTTAGTGATATGATTAATAATCGTGTAGATCATGAACAATTTTTAAAAGCTACTAATAATATTTCTTCAACCTTTCATTCGGTTAGTGCTGAAGTAGTAAAACAACATGAAAATTTTGAAAATATGTCATTTATTTTGAATGAATTTGATAAACACAAAGTTATTTTGGAAAAAAATATATCATCTATTTTTTCATTGTTATCTATTTTTCAAAACTTTCATAATAAAAATTCTGATAATTTTAATAAAACTCTTTTAAATTACGATACAAAATTAAAAAATCACGAAAATAGTATCAAAAACAATGAAAATAATATCAAAAATAATGAAAACACTATCAAAAATAATGATGTTATTTTAAATAAAAATTTATCTCATCACAAAAAAATTATTTTAAATAATACAGAAAGGCATTTTAATGCACTAGCAAAAATTTTAGAATTAAAAAATAATATAGAAAGTCAAATTTTAAATATTAATAGAAATAATGAATTGATAGTAAATAATCTTAATAATCAAAATAACACAATAAATAATCAAATCAATACCATTATAAGTAATAAACAAAAATTAACCGAACACGAACAACAATTAAATACACAAAATATTGATATCGAAAAAAATAAACAGGGATATAAAATTTATATTGATTCTTGTCCCGAACCTCTTAAACTTTATACAAGTATCGGTTCTATGTTTTTATGTTATTATTAAATTGAAATTGTTATAAAGATATTTTATAATATTACTTTATAACAAACTACAGGTTAAAATGGGAAAAAGTAATAAATTCGGAGGAAGAAATCACAAAAAAATGGCAAGTAAGTATGCCAAACAAAATCAAAAAGAAGCATTGAGATTGTCAAAATGCGATGAAGAAATGTATGGAAGAATTATAAAAATGAATGGAGATAATGCTGATGTTATGTGTGCCGACAAAGTTACAAGGTTGTTGCAAATTAGAAAGAAATTTAAAGGTCGTAATAAGAGAGATAATATTATTGCAACTGATGCATTGGTTTTAGTTGGAATGCGTAGTTGGGAAGTAAGAAGCGAAAAGAAAAAACCAGTTGTTGATTTACTTTATGTTTATTCACCTAATCAGTATGAAAGTCTTAAAGATATTCCTGCTATTTATGAAATTTTGCCGAATACTGATTCATATAAAGATGATTCTTGTGGATTTATTTTTAGCACTAAACCTACATGGATGATTAAAAAGGAAGAAGAAGAGGCAAATTTACTTAAAGAAGAAAATGAAAAACTAGAAAAGAAGAAATTAGAAGAAGAAGAATTTGCAAAGATGAAACCAGAAATAAATCCACATTTAAATAAAGATACTTTTGCTTGGGATTTAGATGAAGATGGTGAAGATGGACATGTGCCGTATTTGGATGAATTTGATATCGATGATATCTAATTTTATGTTCTTAAACTTTCGAGTATAGCTAATTCTAAATCTTCATCTTCTTGTCTAATCAATTCACGATTAATCATATTTGTAAATAATCTTGAATAACTTTCTCTAGATAAAGGACGTCGCCGTCTTGTAAATCGAAAACTTTCTCCGGATGGTGTTATTATATCACCGGAAGGACTTTGAATTTCTTCTGTTGAATCATTTGTTGAATCATTTAAATTTTTTTTTACTTCTTTAGATGGTAATTCTGTTCTACAAATTGGACACCTCGCATCTTCTGTTTTTAGCCATTTTAATACTGCTGTTTTATCAAAAATATGATTACACGGTAATATAGCTATTTCATCTTCTTCTTTAAAATCATTTAATGTCATCATACAAGTGCATTGGTCTTTATATAATTCTTTTTTATATTTTTCTATCTTAATTGTTTTTTCAGCTTCTTCATTAATTACGTTTTTATAAACGGATTGATTTGGTTCATTTAAAGTAGAATTTATTATTTCATTTAAATTTCCCGATGAATTGTTAAATGGTCTGAATAAATTTCTGAATCGATTTATATAATTATTATTTAATTCATTACTAGTATTAAATATATCTGTTAAAGGGAGAGACATTGATATGGGTATTGTACGATTTAAATTTCTAGAAATATCGCTTTCTAACTCTTGTGTATATGGAATATTATTATTTCTTATAAGACGCGGTACTGGTGGTGGTGGTATAGTTGAATTTACACCAGATAATGTTGTAGTGCTTTGTGTTATTGGTTGTGTAGTGCTTTGTGTTATTGGTTGTGTAGTGCTTTGTGTTGACGGTGTATTTAACTGGGATTGAGGATAAATATTGGATATAAATTGTCTTGATGATAATGGATTTAATGATAATGAAGATAATGAAGGCATTGTTGAAGATAAAGGTAATACATTATTTTGTGTATTAAAATCTTCATATGTTTCTAATAAATTAAGTAACATTGTTTCTACATTATTATAAGTTCCTTCTTCCAAACTTGTATAATCTATTTGTTCATTAGTATCTAATTGTTCTTCACCAATTGTTTCATTATCTGGTTCTGGATCTGGTTCTGGATCTGTAAAATCGCTATCCGTTATATCATTATTTATTATAATATCCTCTTGTATTTGTTGATTATCTGATTGTATTTGTTCTGATGTATCTGAAATATTATCTGATGGAATATTATTCATATTGGTTATCTATATAAAAATGCTTTTATTTTTCTTTTATATATATTTAAATAATATCTAATTAAGAATTAATAATAATTAAATTAAAAATTTTTAATTATTATTTTTTTATTAATCAGTTTTTTTTATTAATTAGTTTTTTCTTCACTTGGAATTCCCAAAAATGTATATTGATGTTCCTTAACATCATTCTCTAGAATAGAATATCTTTCATTGTCTAGAATATCCTTTAACATCTTTCTAGGTGTAAATTCCTTTAGTGCATCCATACCCTTATCACAGAACACATTAAGAAGTGCTGAATTATATCCTGAAATCATACTTACATTTCTTTGCGTACTTAAAACCGGAAATCCTTGTGTATTTCTTAGATTCCAAAATAAGATATGTGGAGGAATATATGGCTTTTTATACTTAGACCGAAGACCGGCTTCACTATACAACTTTTTAATACAATCATACATAGTGTCCATATATCCTACATGTGTAGGAATTCTAGATGTATCAATCGCCGAATTCTTATATATAGCGGTATCAATTTGCATATCTGAAAACACGGCAAGAACCATATTTTCTGAATCTGCCGGCGAAACATCATTTTCAACCAAAACATCTAAAATCATTTTAAGTGCTGCATAGAAATCGGTATTTAATCCTGTCGAAAAATTACGAACCTTATCTACTTTTTCTGTAAATGTTTTACAATCAGACAAATTATGCCAAACAGGTTTACTTGCAAATGTAAGAATTCTGTCTTTAAATGCATCGTGTGTAATTTCTGAAACACGAATTCCTAGTCCAATTGAATTATATAAAGGAACACACTTATCAATTGTCATGGAATATGATGTATCTGAACAAGGTATAATGTTTCCTAGACCCTTGTTATTTTTTTTATTATCTTCCCACTGTAGATTAATAGTATCAATCTTATCTTGATTACAAGTTTTCTCGTATGCATCCTTAACAAGCTCATACACATTTACTCGTCGTCCATGAATTTTATGTGTTTCCGACCCTGCTTTTACTGCTTGAATATGTTCTGAATAATTTTTAGAACACATTAGTCGATCTTCTTCATTTCCTCTAATGTTTCCTTTCTTATCTTTATACGTAAATGCATTTGTTTGTTTTCTAAGTGTTGCCGAAGTTACAGTGTTAAAATCAATAGATGACCAATCTTTTCCACATTGCTGTATTTGTGTTGTGTTTAATTCACTATTAATTGTTGTTAATATCTTATTAAGATGAATTCTTGCTTTTAGAATGGCTTTTCGCTTTTTTTCAGGTGTTTTTGCCGTTGTTAAATATTGAGGATAAGCTCGTTCTGCCATTTTCTTAAAAATCCATCCAAATTTCTTAGATTTCTCTCGCGGAATCCACTTTGCGGCTAGACTATACATTGGTTTTTCTTGAGAACTTGACGTGGTGTTATATATATTATAATCTTGTTTAAGTTGTTCAATACCCAATTCAATCGCTTCAATAATAAGTGGATGTTCTTCGTTGTTTGTTTTTGATTTTACATATTCACACAAATACTTGATATCTTTCCATGAACCATATGGATGCTCACTATTTGCTCTATTAACAAAATGGTATAGAATTTTTAATGCCAATGTTTCAGATACTTCTTCAAAAAACCCCAATATCTGCATAAATGATAGCTGTTGTTCTCCTTTACCACTAATAATATCTCGTGTTTGTCCAACCAACTTATACATCATTGTAAGGCGCTGTTGATGGTTTACTGGATCTGTTTTAATAGTCTTTAAAATTTCTCTATGAAGCTTTTTTAACATTTCATGATTATCTGTTCTCACTAATTGAAAGAAGAATTGAACAATCTTTTCGTCAATTTCGTTTGAAATCCCATACTCAGGATGTAAATTTTCACCGTGCTGCTTCGTCGTATGTTGATCCATGCTTTTAATAAAATGCGCCATTTAGTAACTGTAATTAATCTCTCTAGGTGTTTTTAAGTCTTTTTGTGTTATTATTTCTTTTCAATTTATTTTTAATATATATCTTTTTACTTCTATTATGATAAGATTTCCAGCTTTCATGGAATAAAATATAAAATGTATTAAGATCTTGCAAAATATTTATTGTATCATCAAATTTTATATCATTTATCTCATCTTCTATTGTTATAAAATCATTTTCTAAATCACCTGTTGTATCCTTTAAATAATCTATTAAAGAATCTGGTTCTAAATTGATATTCCATTTCAGTAACGAAATAGGTCGGTATTTTTTACTATTATAATTCATATTTTCGTTTAATATTTTTATTAATGTTTGTTTTTCTAATATTCCATTTTTTAAAGGCATTAATAGTTTTTTCCCAGAAGTTATAGAATTATTTTTATCAATATAAAATAACAAAACCTTTATATCTTGAACCTTTTCTTTATAAAAATCCCTATAAATTAAATCTTCTTTTTCAAAATTATCAATCCAAGCTATATCTACTTCACTATCACTATTTTCATTCAATATTTCAACTTCTTCCATTAAAATAATAATAAATTTTATTATTTTAATTTTAACTTAATTAACATAATGCCGGAAAATCTTCTTCCTGTTCTGATAAATTAAATTCTCTTTTTTTTTGTTCTATTTCTTTTTTTTGTTGTTCAAACTCTTCTTGTTGCTTTATTTCAGCAAAATTTACAAACTTTTTAAATGGTTTATTAAAATTTGATTTTTTTTTACCATGCTTATTACTATTCATAAATAAATTCTTATTTTCCTTCCTTTTTTCATCTTCTACCAAAGTTGTCCAACGATTATTCGATATATTATTTATAGCGCTTTCTATTTTTTTTTCGTGTTTTTTTTTATTAGAGTTTAAAAACGGATTTGGGTTCTTATTATTGCTAATATTCATAAATTATACAGTATATATTATATTTATTAAATTTTTTAAGCTTTTTTGATATTTACTTAAAGATATTTTTTTGTCTAATTATGTAATTCCTTACAGCTATTTAATATTCTTTCGCGCATTAATTCTAATTATCAAATATGATAATATATTGACTTACAGGAATTCGTATTCATTTAGTATTACTACTAAATTGATTTAGATTAAATACCCTCTTACATATATTAAAAATGTGTATAAATCCTTCTATATGTATTCCCCGCTGTGAAGACAACTATTTAAAAATCTTAAAATCTACATTTAGTAAATTTGGTTATATAAAAAATATCCAAATTTACAATCGTAAGGTTATTATTAAATATAAATATTGGTATTCTCAATATTTTCATATAGCACAACGACTTAATGAAAAAAAACCTGTTAATATCGTATATAATTTCCCTTGGTATTGGAGATGTTTTAAGTATTGCCCATAATAAATATTTAAAAGGTGTAAAAGGTGTAGATATTTAGAATTGTGAGGTTAATGGCGTTTTTTCTTGGGTCTTTTAGTTTGGCGTTTTTTCTTGGGCCTTTTGGTTTGGCGTTTTTTCTTGGGCTTTTTGGTTTGGCGTTTTTTCTGGTGCTTTTTTTTTGATTTTTTTCCACGACCTAAATATCCCCTTACTTTTTTAAAAGGTAGAGTTTGTTCATTGTATCCTGTTTTATCTTTGAGTAATTTTATCCAATCATCGCCCTCTTTATTCCATTGCTGTAATCTTTTATGCTCTGCTTTAATTGCTTCATAATCATTACTATACATTTCTCGAATCTTTAATTTGTTGAGTTCATTTAATATTTGAAACTCTCTATTTGTATCAGTTGCAATATCAAGAATTTCTTCTAAATTTTTTATTTCTTCTTTTAATTCACCACGTTGTTCTTCTGTTAATTCATAGTGTTTGTCTTTTCTTAAAATGTTTTCTAACCTTTGAATCTCATCTTTTATCAACTTTTCTTTATTTTTCTCTTGTTGCATACGCGCTTCATTTATTAGTGGATTCAAAGATTGATTCCATGGATTATCTAAGATTTTTGATATCATATATCATATATAATATATTTATAAAAATTATTTAATATTACTATAAATAAAGGTATGACTGAAATTTGTGAAGCATATAAAATAAACGATATTACAACAATGTTGAAATCTATTAAAAAATATAGAGGTGGTGTATTAGCTGAACGTCAATTTAGAATTATTGGATTGGTTCTTCACAGTTTAACTTTTTTTTTAGGATTTTATAATTACTTTTTAAATTTAGGTTACTCTAAAATATCTATTTTTTTTGTTTGGTCTTCCTACTTTTATGACTGTTTGATTTGTTTATTTGGTTATTCATCTATGCCTTTGTGGACATCAAGAGAAGTTTATTTACATCATTTACCTATCGTAGTTGGTGTCCCCTATATTTATTTCAATGATTATATGTTTTTATATGACAGAGCGTTACCCGCATTAGGCGTTTCTTCAATTAATGAGATGATACATTATATAATTACTTTTTCACCAAACTTTAAATTGACTTTTTTTATTAAAAATATAATATCTCTAATTTGGTTTTCATTCTTTGCTTTAATTGTTGCATATGAATTACATTTTTCCAATATCAATTATTTGTTTTATATTTATAGTAATGCTAACTTTATGGAAAATAATGTTTATAATAATGATGTTATTGATAATGGTAACAATAATTATCATTTTATTGAAAATAATATATACGATATTATAATTCCAACATTTATTAATCTTGCTAATTTAAATATAATTTTATTAAATTGGCCTTTTTGGTATCAAGCAGCAATTAAAAATATTTTTAAAGTTAAATTATTAAATGTAATACTGTTCTACCGTTTAATCCATTTATACGCATTATTCTTTGCAATATATACATGTTTTATGACCTTTTAGATTTTATCTGTTATCTGTTATCTTTTTAATGCGATTTCTTAGATTTTCTTGATTTTTTAGATTTTCTTGATTTCTTAGATTTTTTATGTTTCCTCTGTTTCCTTTTTTTATGTGATTTTTTAGGTTTTCTGGATTTCTTAGATTTTTTAGATGCTGCTCTAAATCTAGCGCCACCACTGGTCTCCATTGGCACCGGTCCCTCGTTGTTTCCTGAATCAGGAATATATTCGTCTCCTCTCATCTCGACTGCTTCTCGTGTATTTACAAATGGCTTATTAACAACATCATCACGTTTTTGTTCTTCTGATTTCTCTTCATCTCGGGACTGCTGTGGAGAAAGGATAGCTGCAGACACGCTAGTGGGTGGTGTATTTGCTAAAGAAATTAATATACTAGCACTACTGAATTTGTTTTTTAAATTCATTGCCTTAAAATAATTTTCTGAAGGGGCTGGGCTACCTGTTTCATCATATTTCATAACGTTTATCTTGCATTCCCACTGTGTTGATAATTGTGGATCATAAGTAACAATTTTACCATCCCGTTCTTTAGATATTACCTGCCAATGTCCTGGAGTCAATCCCGATTGTGGCAATCCCCTTAAATTTCTATTCCATTTAATTAAGATACAACTATTTAATGGAAGAATGTTGTGTAATATTAAATAAAAATTTTTTAATTTTATATGAGTATCTATTGGATATGTTCCTTCTAGTGCTGAATTTTGTCCATCTTTTTTGTGTCCAGGTTTGTTAAACCAACCTAGAACATCTTCAACGGATGTTCCTTTTTTCTCTGGGCACTTTGCTAGTTTCTGTTGGTAGATTCTTCCATCTTCATTAGACATCGCTTCTAAGAAAACTAAAACATTCGCACCACAACCTATTTCTGTATTATTATTTAAGGCACCCATCCATCTTCTACAACGATCATTTGCATTGCAATCTCTTAAAATAACTAAATTATATGGATTATTATCTATTTGTATTGTTTGTTCACTAGTTCCCCAAGACATTATATATATATCTATTTTTTAAAAATCTTTAAATATTTAAAAAATAGCTGACGAAAGAAATGTCTCGTACCATCATCTTTTATATAAATTTTCAAGATTTCTTAGGTTTTTTGGATTTTCTTTGTTTACGCGATTTTCTTTGTTTTCTGAATTTCCTAGATTTTTTGGATTTTTTAGATTTCCTTTGTTTCCTAGATTTCTTAGGTTTCCTAGATTTTTTAAATCCAGCTTTTTTAGTTGGTTTTATAAGATTTTTTCTATTTTTTTCAAAAAATTCACTCATTTTTTCAAATTCAGTTTCTTCTTCTTTTGTGATCGTTCTTTGATGACACATTATATGTTTTCCGGGGTCCCCGCAATCTTCGCCACTTTCACACCACATACAGCCGGTAAAAAAATCTTCAATACGATCTATATTTCCTTTATTTATATTTGTTTCTGTTTCACCTAAAACTTTTTGTTGTTTTAAATATCCAATCAAATCTACATTATTTTTTCCTTCTTCCATTATATTATAGTTTATTATTTTAAATTTGCCAAACATGAAGTTATCCAAATAACTGTTGTTGTTGCGGCAGACGCCCATATTGTAATATAGTAATTTGCAAGGCCTATCTGTATATTATTTATAAACTGACAAACTGGTGAACCTAGACTCATAATATTTATTAACGGACCGAACAAGCTCCAAGGAGCACAGTAATGCGCCATAAATTGGATACAAAACCAATTTCCAAAAGAAACTCCTAAGATTGTAATAATAAATAATAATATAGGCTTAATTAATACTTTCATATAATCCATCTTTTTTTATTATATTAATAATATTGCTTAAACTTCAATTTATTAATTAATTGAGATTTAAAGGTTTGTAACTATATGGAGAACAATGTTCACAAAAAATAAAATTATCTATATTACAAAATATGTATTTTGGATAATGTTTGAATTTACATAATTGTATTTTTGAATTTTTTGTTTTTAATGGTTTTTTACAACGATAACAATAATAAAAAATTTCTTTTATTTTAATACTGGTTGGATTTATTGGGCGGAAAAAAGAAAAAATTTTTCTTGCACAATCTTCTGGAAACTTGTTAAATATTATACTATAAACATTGTTCATCTATTATTGTTGGATTTTTGTTTTTGTTTGTTTGTTTGTTAATTTCTACGCTGAAAATGAGACATATCCTTTTTCTTGGTGTTCTTGAATTTCAGTTTTGTTTGATGGTTAATATTTTTGATTTGTTTTTGATTTCTAATTGAATACTGGTAGTTTGACTTTTTACAAATGGTCGGCATGTTGGGTTCTTGAGTTTGCATGTTGAAAATGTTCATAAATAGTTTTCTTTTTTTGTTGTTTTTTCTGGGCTTTTCTGGTTGCTTTTCTTATTTAGCTGATAGTAATTATCATTACTTAATTATTATCAGGTTCAATTTTTTATTTAACTGGTTGAAAGGATATCTATATATAATAAACCTTATAATGATTCGTGAAAAGGTTTAATTTCTTCGGCAATTTTTTTGAAAATTTCACCTTTTGTGTTGCCTTGTTTCATCTCTCTATAATCATTAAGAGCTTCTATACTTATTGCTAAACGCATCATATTTTCATTTGTATATTTTTTTTTGTGTTCAGGGTATTTTAATGCAGTATTATTTTCATCAATGGGAATAATAGAGCACGTGTAATTGTATCCTTTCTTTTTTGGGTCCCATTCTATCTCTATAATTCTAATAATATCATGATTTATAACCCAACACCCACCCATTTCATAATTTTTACAATCATTTGTGGGGCAGGATTTTTTTGCTACTATAATCTTGGTAATCTCTCTCATATCTTGATCTGTAAAATCTTTGAATAAATCCGGGTCTATTGTTCCCCATGTGGGGATTTTATTTTCGGTTTCGAAAACAGAATTGTCTTCTTTCATTTTGGCTACCGAAGCCCACTTTTCATCGCAACTCATCGATTTGCTACATTTTAGTCCCATTTTGTGAATTAGTTTTGAATTCTAGATTTTACCTGTAATTATAGTTTAGTTATGAGTTATAATAACATCAATTTTATGAAAAATTGAACATCATATTGAGGCGCAAACTTCTCGTAGCAAGTCTTACAATTATAGGTATTTTTATTTGTATTTTTCAAATAAAAAAACTAAACTAAACAGAACAAAACAGTTTTTTGGTTATTTTTGCTGGCTTGATTTGGGTGTTGGATTAGGTGAAACAGACACAAGGGGCACTTCCTAGTCCTGGACAAACACACTGGGATTCATCACCCTGACAACTACAGCTCTTTACCCATTGGGCACCATATTCATCCCAAAGGATCCTGCTTTCTTTTTCTGGGTTTTTTTTGGGACAGTTTGGACGAGCATAATATACATGCCATTCCCCGGGTGCATCGCCACCCCGTTCCAACCATTTGAGACCGTGTGGGGTTCCACAGTGGGAACGATAAGTTGGATGGGATTTGAGCCGTTCGGTTTCGCCAACCCATTTGAGCCCTTTTTCTCCCTCCCATAGCCGTTGGAGGCGTTTTTCCCGACGACCAGATGGGTGGCGTTTTCGCTTTTGAATTGGTTTTTTTCCTTTTTCTTCTTTTGACTTTGGGTTTTTTTTGGCTTTTGTGTTTATCGTCACTTTAGATTTCTTAATCTTGAATTTTGGTCTGGGTTTCGGATTTGAGTTCGGGTTGGGTTTCGGATTTGAGATCGGGTTGGGTTTCGGGTTGTGGATGGGTTTTGGGTTGTTTTTTTCATTTATTTCCTTGAGTTTGATAAAGAGTGGAATGGCTTTCTTGGGATTTGAAGCACACCAATTTTTGATGTCGTTGATATAGTAACTGAATGTCATCCAATCATCCCAAAAAGGGAAATTCGGACAATCGGGAAAGTTGCGAATATGGGAGCTTGTGGCTAACATTTCGCAAAGTTTGTGAAATTCTTTGGAACTATCTAGGGCAATGGAACCCCATTCTGAAACTGTTGAGTCTGCTTGAAATAACTTGGGACAGGAAAATGGGTTAACGGCTTTCTTGTTGAGAGGACAACTTGAGTGGTTGGTGCGGAAATGGGTGGTAGAGCCACAGCGACAGGCACGGGGCGTTTTCACGGAGGCCATCGTAAGAAGAATCGGGTAGCAATCGTTTTGAAAAGTGAAATTATCAAAACGGTCAAAATCAACTTCAATTTTTTTATATCCCAAGTTGGTAATTTTCATTAATTTGAAGATTTTCAAATTTTTGTAACCGAAAAAATGTTTTGGTTTCTGAAAAGATATAAATGTTTAAAGAGGTTTAGAGCATTTCAAATAACACTTATAAGATAAAAAAATTGAACAAGGTTTTGCCATATCTAATATATGCACTTTTAGCAACCAGTAACACAGAAAACTTTCAAACTCCTACCCATAAATCATCATGTCGCTTTTTACCAACTCATCCAAAAGCTCCACGAAGATGCCGGTTCAGGAGATCTTCAACATCAACAGCAATCCGGAATCGGGGGTTAGCATTTGCATCCCCCGCGTGTTCAACAACATCAACTACCGCAAGATCAAGCAGATTTTCATTGGACTTCGCTGGGGTTTTGTTGAGCGGGTCGACGTTGTTCCAATGGGACAGTTCAAGCGAGCTTACGTTCACTTTGCTCCTGGCCGTTGGAACACTCGCAATCAGCAAGCTATGGAAGCCCTTCAGGGGATGATGGATTACAGCGATATCCAGCTTCGCCTTCAAAGTGCCAAGAATGACGGCGATCGCCGAGGAATTGACGAACTTACTTCTCGCCTGAAGGAAGCTGAAGTCAAGATTCTCTACGACGATCCTTGGTTCTGGAAGGTTGGAATTTCGCTAGCTCCTCGCGCCGAGGAACCACCTAAGCCCCAGCCTCGCGCACAGGTGTCAATTGGGACAAAGCTTGGTGACCATCTTACGAGGGACCAGCGGGGCAAGGAAGTTGTTTTCGGCGAAGATGGTGAAATCGTCGAGTCCTAAGATGAAAATAAATCAAAAAAAAACTAAAAAAAATATCGGGGGAAACCCCACCTGCCCGATTAGCTCAGTGGTAGAGCGCAGGACTTTTAATCCTGTGGTCGTGGGTTCGAACCCCACATCGGGCACCAAGCTCCCTTAGCTCAGTTGGTTAGAGCACCCGTCTTATGAGCGGGGGGTCGCGAGTTCAAGTCTCGCAGGGAGCAAATAGGAGAAAACCTATTCAAAAAACAACTTTGCAAGCTTTCCCGAGTGGTCAAAGGGGTCGGTCTCAAGAGCCGATGCGAAATGCTTCGTGGGTTCGAATCCCACAGCTTGCACCAGCCCGATTAGCTCAGTCGGTAGAGCGCTTGGATTTTATCTGGGTGGCCGTGGGTTCAAGTCCCACATCGGGCAAATAGGAGAAAACCTATTCAAAAAACAACTTTGCAAGCTTTCCC
>CETE01018173.1_pt1 | contig 17135 bp, 15 predicted proteins | sample 531241 | NCBI WGS metagenome assembly CETE01 (sample SAMEA2622336, study PRJEB7988) | marine metagenome | biome: marine biome (ENVO:00000447); feature: deep chlorophyll maximum layer (ENVO:xxxxxxxx); material: "saline water (ENVO:00002010), including plankton (ENVO:xxxxxxxx)" | depth 30 m
AACTCACTTTTAAAAAAAGATATTTATCTGCCATTAAATTTTTTACCTCCTTTAGAGGGGAAAAAATTTTACTTTCACGAAGTTTTAGGCTTTGATGTAAAAGAAAATAATCAAATTATAGGATCAATTTTAAGGATTCAAGAAAATAATGCACAAGCTCTTTTTGAAATTGAGAAAAAAGATAGATCAATATCAATGATTCCTGTACATGATGATTTTATTATAGAAGTTAATAGAGTGGAAAGGTATATTAGGGTTAAAATACCTGAAGGCCTATTGGATTTATAATAATTGATTTTAAAAAAATAAAACAAACCCAAAAGAAGGCAATGGACTACTATTACCCTCTGTTGTTGAAACTGGAACTAAGCTTCTAGGTTCAATAATATTGCCCTCTTCGTTTCTGTTAAGACCAAACTCCTCAGGAGTTGGATTCGGTTGCGCCAAGAAATTTTGAATATCAAAATAAAGATTAAAAGATAAGTTTTTAAAATTCCATTTTTTATCAATTCTTATGTCAGCTAAATTAAAGGCATCTAATTTAACTTCTCCAAGCCTATCATAATCTAATATAATTTCGGGATACGAGAGGTTACTTTCGTTTATGTTTACTGGGACATATGGATTTTTCCCTGCATATCTCCAACGGGCACTAATTTCCCAATTGCGTCTTAATTTATAGCCTCCAGAAAATGATATAAGATGACGACTATCCCAAACTGAAGGCCTAAATAAACGGTCAATTCCAGTAAATTCGCTAAAGAAATAGGTGTAAGCAAAAATACCATAAAAGCTTTTTGAAAGTTTTTGTTGAAATAACACCTCTAATCCTCTACTCTTTCCTTCTCCATCTGATGTAACAACCTCATTTCCTAAAACTTCAAATCCTCCTCCTTTATTTGCTAATGAAACTCCATCAATTGTTGAGATAGGATATTGAGAGTATTTTTTGTAAAAACCCTCTATTGTAATTCTTGAAACTGGTGTTAAATTATATTCAATCCCTGCAACAAGATGATCGCTTCTGGTATATTTTAAATTTTGATTAATAAAAATTGATTGAAAATTTTGAAAACCCAGCATAGTATAAGTTGGTATTTTGAAATACCTCCCTAGAGATGAATTAAATTTCCATTTTTGATTTTCACTTAGTGCATAAGAAATTGCTATTCTAGGTGATATGTTATCCAAAAAAGAGGATCCTTGTGAAAAACTATCGCCATCCGTTCTAATTCCTGCGGATAAATTAAAACGATTATCAAAAAAATCTTTGCTTGTCTTTATAAATAGTCCATATTTTAAAAAATTCAAATCCGTGCTATATGATAGATTGTCTCTTACAAAATTTGTATTATTTTGATAACTTGAGTTTTGGATATTAAACCCTGAAGACCATCTCCAATCTTTAAGGTATTGTACTGCTCGAAAACGAAGTTTTGTTTCCCACTCATAAGAATCATTCTGAAAAAGTACGCCAGACTTTGTAATATTATCTTGAAATCTTGAAAACACATTTTCTAATCTATTGCTGCTTAAAACTGTTGAAGTGTAACCCTTTCCATTTTTATAATTCCTTTTCCAAGAAAGCCCTGCTGTTGTACTTCTCTGATCAATGATAGGAACTTGCTCTAGTGTTGCTTGTTGTTCAGCATCAAATTCATCTGGTGCTTTGACTGAAAAGTTATCAATTGATCCTAAACCAATAAATGTAAGTGAATTATATTGATCTATTTCATGCTTAATTTTCCACTGATAGTCCCAATAATCTGGACGAATTGGTAGGCCGATCAATTCAAATAAAAACTGTAAATAACTTCTTCTTGCTGATAATAAAAAAGTAGTTTTTGAAGGTTTAGTTTTATCTTTTCTAAATAAGGGTCCCTCTAAGGTGAGGCCCGCCTCACTAGCACCAAATCTAAAATTTCCTCCAAATTTATTTGGATCACCCTCTCTTTGTTCAAAAGACAAGACACCCGAAAGTGGATTATCAAATTCTGCCCCAAAAGCCGAACTCGAAAGTGTCACTTCTCTTATGAACGAGACATTTATCATTCCAACTGGCCCTCCAGCACTTCCTTGAGTACTAAAATGATTTATATTCGGTATTTCAATTCCGTCTAGATAGTAAACGGTTTCATTAGGAGCACCTCCTCTTATAATTATATCGTTACGAAATCCACCAATGGAAGGTGATATACCTGGCATACTTTGTACAACCTTTGTAATATCATTGTTACCCCCTGGATAAGTTTCAATCTCAACAACTGAAAAAGTTTGAGTTGACAAGGGTGTTTCACTTTTATTTTTAAATGGACTTCTAGTTACAATAATTTCTTCAAGAGATTCTGATACTTCATTTAATTCAAAGAGTAATGGAATATTACCAACTGATTTTACAATTACATTATATTGAGTTTGGGTTTCATAACCCAAAAAACTTACTATTAAATTATACGTATTAGAGGGAATATTTTCTAAAAAGAAATAGCCTTCATTATTAGTTACAGTTCCATATGTTGTTCCGCTAAGGATTATTGTAGCTCCTTCGAGAGGTAATTGACTTTTAATATCAATAATTCTACCATTTATTGTTCCTGTATTTTGAGAAAAAATTATATTGAATAAGAGGAGAGAAATTACAAGTATAATATTTTTCATTTAACAAAAGTATAGTAAATATGAAATAAATAAATATTTTTGTTTAATTATTTTTATATATATTTAAACAAAAATGTATGAAAAACAGAAGAGACTTTCTAAAAACTGCTTGCAAACCAATTGTACTAGCTACACTAGGAATTCCAATAATAGAAGCTTGCTCAAGTGATGAAGAACAAGCAGAAATGAATACTAATACTCTAGGCAACAATAATACAACGCAAAGTAATAGTCCAAGTGAGTTAGAAATAAATCTTGATGATGATAGGTTTAAAGACCTAAAACAAATCGGTGGTTGGGTAAATTTTACATCTGAAAACATCCTTTTAGTTAGAATCAGTGATGATGAAATAAGAGTATTTGATAATGCATGCCCACACCAGGGAGCAAGGAACCGTTGGTCATTTGATGGAAGTAATTTTACTTGTAGTAATCACGGAAATTCATATGCTGCAAGTTGTAGTGGGTCATTAAAATGTTACGAAGCAACACTTGATGGAAATATTTTAACTATAGATTTAAGTTAATTTATTAATTCTTTTTTGAAGACTTTCTTTCTATTTTTCTTTGCTCTTTTTGTTTGATTTTATCCTGTTCAGCCCTTAAAATCTTCTGTTTTTCTAATTCTTTTTTATCATACTCATTTCGTAATTCGTCAAGATCATTTCCACCAATTTTTTCTTGATCCGGAGCCTGAATAGAACCATCATTAACACTGAAAGTTGCCTTCTTGGTTTGCTTTCTAATAACTTCTCGCGCTGTATTTAAATTATAATAGAGACCAGGATCTATTAATTTATTAGCCAGAAAATGTTCTTTTTTATTTTTATCCCATCTAATAAAAATAAAGCCTCCATTAACAGAGTCTAATTTAACTCTAAATACATGAGCATAATTAGGAAGTGTTTGATAAACTTCAATTTTTTCTGGCACATACCCAGCCACATATAAAAGTTCACTTACAAATGCTGTTTGGGTTTCTAGTGAAGGGTCATTATAATATCCTTCTATGATATCTTCCTGGCTATAAGCAAAAAAGTTAAAGAGGCAAAAGAACAAACAAGCGTTAAGTCTGTGGAGCATTATAAATATAATTAATATTAAAAGGTAAAATATTTATTACAGAATTACTTAATGTTTAATATTTAAAATTTAACTGAATTTGTATATTCCTACCAAGGTCTGATGCGTAAAAACGCATTCTATTTAAATAATCTCTGAAATTAGTATTAATTATATTCTGGCCAATAATTCTAAGATTACTTTTTATATTTTTTTGATCAATTAAATCTGTCGAAAAGACTGCATTTAATCTATTATATCCTGGCGGTGACTCACTAATATCCACAGTTTTAGATACAATATTTCCATTTTCTATAAAGTCGAAAATGAAATTTGAGTCTGGAAATCTCGTCTGTTTAAAATATATTTGATTTGTTATTTCAAATGACCAATTCTCTTCTCTAGAAATATACTTTAACCTTTGATATGAATTAAATGGTGGAATTAGAATTATTGGCTCATTATCATTTAGGTCTTGTGTATAAACATAAGATGCTCCAAAATCAAAAGATAATTTTTCACTTATTGAAAATTTAGAACTTAAGTCTAAACCTGTTAAAAAAGCATCTGTGTTATCATATGTCCACACTGGAAATGCACCTCTTATTGTCTGCTTTAAACCTGTTGGCTCTATAAAGATGTATCCAAATATTTTTGAAATATATGGTTCAACAAGTAAATTAAATCTTTTACTATTCTTAGAAAAACTCACTAAAAATTTATGACTAGTCTCTGTCTTAATACCTAGATTTCCATATTCAATTGCAGCCATAGCATGATGAAGACCATCGCTAAACAATTCCGAGGGATTAGGTGCTCTTTGTGATAAAATATATGAAATATTTACTTTTGAGGTATTTGATAATATAGCTGAAATTCCAGTCTGAGCTGATAAGTTTATGTAATTGAATTTTGGATTTGTAAGTATTTGATTAAATACTTCGTATAGCTCAAAATCTTGATATAACACATTATAATTTCTATTCTGCCAATCAGATTGGTAATAATATTTTTTTGAATCATATGCAACGTAATCTAATCTTAAGCCCCATTCAAAAAGGAATGAGTTATTTTTTTTATAATCTCCTAATAAATAAATTCCTGATTCAAATTTGTAATAATCTGGTATTAGTCTTTTTACACCAGTATCTGGTGTTGAAAAATTGTCTTGAAAAAAACCATTAACTCCCACTTCAAAATTATAATCTTCATATTTAATTCCTGATAAACTTGCATTCAAAATATGTGTTTTTAATGACAAGTCTACAACTGGAATATCAGTTCGACCTCCTCTTCTTAAATCAAATTCTTTTCTTTTATTTTCTTGGTAATTATACCCTAGCTCCAATTTGGAATTGTTCCCAATTAATTTAAAATATTTAAATATAATTTTCTGATGTTTTGCTTGTTGTTTTGGAGCTTCGACAGTATAAGTGAAATCATTTATTATTGTTGGTTGTTTTGAGTTTAAAGCATAAAATAAATCTTGAATATTTCCAATGTGAGATGCCTTTAAGATCCCAGGCTCAATGCTATAATTAGAATACTTTACATTCCATCCTTTATTTATTTGATTTCTTCCAAAATCAATTGAAAAACTAGCTTCTTCAAAACCTGAGTTAGAAAGAATATAATTTGGTGTATTAAAATCACCATATTTTTTTCCTGTTATATCACCATTAATATAAAAACCATTTGAATAAGATTTTTCTAGTGAAGAATTTATTTTACTTCCTCTTCCATTTGATTCAAAATTAATTGATGATCTTCCTAATAAAGTGTCCTTTGGAATTTTTCTTTTAGAACTTAAAATAATCGAACCAGCAGAAGTGTCCCCACCATATTTTAGTGCTGCAGCACCCTTTATTAACTGTAGTGTTTCAAATGAATCAAAATCAATATTGGGAGCATGATCTGGACCCCATTGCTGGTCATATTGTCTAAAACCGTCGGTTACAATTCCAACCCTACTCCCATACATCCCATGGATTATTGGTTTACTAATTGAATTTCCAGTCTTTAAAATAGAAGCACCCGGTATATTATTAATAGCCTCCTCTAAGGTATTACTCCCATATGAATTAACTTCATTTATGTTTAAACTAACCTCTTGTACAGATTTGCGTAATCTTGAAATTTTAGATTCTTGCAGAACAATCTCTTCAAGTTCATTTATATGGTGTTCTAGGTAAAAATTAACATCTTTATTTTCAAGCAATATTATATTCTTTTTTATTGTTTTACAATTTGGATGACTTATAACTAAAACATAATCACCGGGACATATTCCATTTATTAAGTATTCTCCTTCAAAATTAGTTTGAGAAAAAAAATTGGTGCCTTGAATACTTACAATGGCACCAATTAAATTTGAGTCATCATGTGAGTCTAATATTTTACCTTTTAAAAAATAATCACACGATTGGCTATAGATTACGTTATTATAAAACAGAATCTTAAACAATAAGATTGAATAAAATTTAACTTTATTCAACTATTCAATAATTGAAACAGGTATATCAATTGAAACATCATTAAAACCTCCCATTGCTTCTCTAGTAGTAGCATTAAAGTTAGTAGGTTGATGAACTAAATATAATCTAACTAAACCAGTACCTGTTGTAGACGCGTTCCAAACACTGTTGATCAAAACTCCTCTTGATCCAACCTTAGTATCATTACTTGCCGAACTAACGTTTACGGATACTTCTGCAAATTCAAAAAATACTTGATGCTCATCTGCTTCATCAATAATTTCGAGAGTTACATTTTCAACATCTGTGGGATCACTACTGTTTATAAAAGAAACATTAACATTATAGTTTGTATTCACTTTCAAATTAATGTTTTGAGAATTCATTTCACTTAAATCCCAATCAACAGTTTGTGTTTCACCGTCTTCAGAAGCTAAGGTGACTATTACATTAGAAATATATTCTTGCTCATTTATTGCATCTGGATCATCTTTACTACATGAAATAAAAAAGATAACTCCCAACAAAAAAGTGTATTTTAAGTTTTTTTTTAAAAATGTTTTCATAATTTTTTTAATAAAATTTAGTTTCTCATGTCTGAGAATTGTGTTTAATTTTTAAGTGACATGCGAATATAAATAAAAAAACCTTATTGCAACTAAGTTGCAATAAATTTAACTCATATTTTATTTTATAAAGTATAGGCTCTACTCAAAATATAGATGAGTAAAGCCTAACACTTGCATTTTAATTTAATTGAGCTCTATGCAATATTTGCAGGAGCGTCAACAACTAGTGCTGAATGATCATGTCCTTCGTGATCATCGTGATCGTCATCTTCACAAGAAATTACTGTAAAGGCACTAAATGCGAATAATAATAATAAATACTTCTTCATTTTATAAAATTTAAATTAATTAATTGATAAATAAGTTAGCCTAATAAGATCAGGGTAAAATTTTTAGAAAGGCGGTCCCCTGACATTTAGATTTTTATATATTACTTTCTTAACAAAATAGTCATTAAAAGTTTCAAAGTTTGAAGTATATTTTTTTAGTAAGGATAAATTAGAATTAAAATCGAATTCAAAAACTGGTTGAAAAAATATATCTAAAAAATCATTGTGCGAATTTTCAGAATGTATGTGGGTCATTGTATGTTCGCAGGAAGTTGTCTCAGAATGAAAGACAAGAGAATGATTAAGTTTTAAGCCCATAGGAGCCAAAAACATAAATATTAATATCGTAGATAATACAATATTAAAATAGGTATTATGTTTTTTTTCTTTTTCCAATTTACAGTCTTCTAATTTTTATATTCTTATATGAAATCACACCAGGGTGATCTTGTAATGATATATATCCTTCTTTAAACTTTCCGAATCCAGACATATTAGCAAATTTACTATTTTTTACCATCTCGTCCCATTCATTTCCTGATAAAGGAAAATTATTAATTTCAATTCCGTTTAAAATTACTTTGCCATTATTGTTTTGGTAATCAATTGTAATATGATATTTATTCCATTCGCCTGCATTTTTTGCTACAATATCTTTCGGAGGAACCATATCGTATAGTGCACCTACTGTATGTATTTGATGCTCTGGATCATTACCATAAGTGTTTGCGTCAATTATTTGTATTTCTGGACCGGTAACATGTGGATGCTCATATTTTTTATCTTCACTTACACCCCACATAAAACCACTATTAGAATTTGGAGAAAGTTTCCATTCAAACATTATTTCAAAACTAGTGTACATATCATCTGTTAAAAGGCTTTTGTTTCCTTCACCTTTTGCATTATCTTTATTAAAGGTATATATACCATTTTTTGATGACCAACCACTTTTTTTCCCATCTTCATTTTGAAAAATATGCCATCCATCAAAATTATCATTTGAAAGATTTATCCAACTTTTCTCTATAACATCAACTGATTGTTGATTAGTTTCCTTTTTAGCTGATTCTTTGCAATTCAAAAAAATCAAAAGAAAAATAAATAAAATGCTTCTTATCATTATGTTATTGTTTTATCTAAAAATATGAATTTCTATTAATATAAGTATGGTGCTTAGTAGAATACAATTCCTTGGCAAGGATAAAATTAAAATCCCTTTTTATTTTCGCATTTTTAATTTTTCAGTCAGTTTTGGAATTACATCAAAAGCATCTCCAACAATACCATAATCCGCTGCTTTAAAAAATGGTGCCTCTGGATCATTATTAATAACTACTTTAATTTTAGAAGAGTTTATTCCAGCTAGATGTTGTATTGCACCTGATACACCAACTGCGATATAAAGGTTAGATGCTACAGGTTTTCCAGTTTGACCCACATGCTCACTATGTGGTCTCCACCCCATATCAGAAACTGGTTTAGAACATGCAGTAGCAGCACCTAAAACTTCTGCTAGGTCTTCAATTAAATACCAATTTTCAGGGCCTTTTAATCCTCTTCCTCCAGAGACAACAATCTGAGCATCAGCTATACTTACTTTGTCTGATACTTTATCAACTGAATCAACTTTTAAATTAACTGTCCCGTTTTCATAATTATGATTAATTAATTCTAAAGAACTAGCTTTTTCATTAAGACCAAAGGAATTAGATAGTAATGAAATGATCGTTCTATTTTTAAGACTTTTAGATGTCTTGAAGGCTTTGTTTGTGAAACAAGAACATTTGACTTGAATTGGTTCATATTGGGAAGGAACTTCAACTACATTAGGAATATATGCTGACTGAGTTTTTATTGATAGTACAGGGCCCAAATAACGGCCATCTGCAGAAGAACTTACAACAATCAAAATAGCGTTTTCTTCTTTTATAATCTTAGTAATAGTTTCACTATACCTGTCAACATCAAAAAAAATATCTTCTCCTGTTTCAACATTATAAAGTTTATCAACTCCATATTTATTTAGCACACTAGAATCTTCAATATTAAATCCAACTGCAGTTAGTTTTAATCCCTTGTCATCAGCTATTTTTCTTCCATAGGAAGCTAATTCTAAACCGCTCTTTTTTATTTTCCCAAGCTCCGATTCAATTACAACTAATATTGTCATTTGTTTCTAAATTACTTTTGCTTCGTTTTCTAATAAGTCAATTAATTCATCAATATTTTCAGCATCTACTAATCTTACTGGCCCCTTTTCTGATGGTTTTTCAAATGAAAGATCCTGAGTTGATAATTCTACTTGTTCTGGAGACAATACTTCAAGAGGTTTTTGTCGAGCTTGCATAATACCCCTCATGTTGGGAATAATCAAATCTTTTTCCTCTACTAAACCCTTTTGAGATCCTATAACAATTGGTAATGAAGCACTTACCTTTTCCTTTCCTCCATCAAATTCTCTTTCCAATTTCAAATTATCATCTTTTATGTCTAAATAAATACAATTTGACAGATAAGGTATTTTTAGTTTTGTTGCAAGCATACCACCTACCATTCCACCGTTATAATCAATGGACTCCCTTCCAGTAATAATTAGATCATATTTATTAATTTCTAATAAAGAAGTTAAATATGCTACTACTTGAAATCCATCTTTCGGTATAGTATCTATTCTAATAGCTTGATCTGCACCAATAGCTAAACATTTTCTTAAAATGGGTTCACAACTGGAGTCTCCAACGCTAACAACAGTTACATTAGCTCCATGGCTTTGTTGTAACCAAATTGCACGAGTTAAACCAAATTCGTCATTTGGGTTTATAATGAATTGAACACCTTCAGTTTCAAATATGGTATTGTCATTTTTAAAATTAATTTTTGATGTAGTATCTGGGACACTACTAATACAAACTAAAATATTCATTAAAATCTTATTTGATACGAATGTAAATAAAAAAATGACACAGTGTCATTTTTTTTTAAACTTATAAAAAATCAATCTTTTACTAAGCGAAAACCTGTATGTTGTAATCCTGTATCGGGTGAGGATTTCATTCTTGAAGCGACTCGATAACCAGAACAATAAGAATCATTACATAAAAAAGATCCTCCTCGCATTACTTTTTGCTTAAGATATGGCTGAAAAGGATCATAAGGTTTTTCAGGACCTTTTGGATTTATAGTTTCTGACGGTTTTATTTCAGAATAGTAATTATAAGAATACCAATCGGAACACCATTCCCATACATTACCAGCCATATCGTGTAGACCAAAATTATTTGGTTCAAATGATGCTACTGGAGCTGTATAAAAAAATAAATCTCTTTGCTTATTTTCATATGGAAAGGATCCTTCCCAAGAATTTGTTTTAGGTTCTCCTTGATTTACAGGTTCATTTCCCCAAGGGTATTTAACACCATTTCTTCCACCCCTAGCTGCCCACTCCCACTCAGCTTCAGTAGGTAATCTTTTTCCAATCCAAGTAGCATAAGCCTGTGCATCATACCATGAAATATGAACAACAGGATGATTGCCTTTCCCTTCAATAGAACTATTTGGACCTTTTGGATGTTTCCAACTAGTCTTAGGCTCCCATTTCCACCAATTTTCATATCCATTCAATTTCACTGGTCCTTTTGAGGGGACAAAGACTAGGGAACCTGCTTTTAAAAGTGAATCTTCAGGTTTTGGTGTGTCAGGTGGTAATTCTTTCTTTAATTCATTCCAATCAGGAATCCTTTCTGCTGTAGTTACGTAACCTGTAGCATTAACAAATAATTCAAATTGATCGTTAGTAACCTCTGTTTTATCCATCCAAAATCCGTCAACATAAACTTTATGTATTGGCATTTCGTCTTTTCTTGATTTATTATTATCACTCCCCATTAAAAATTTTCCCGAAGGAATCCAAACCATTCCATCTTTTGAAATGATTTTATGATTAGAGTCACTTTTTTTACATCCTAAAAAAAAAATAAGTTTCATAATAAAAAGAAGAGAGAAAAAATACTTCATTTAGAATTATATAAATTGATTTATAATATTTTCAAAAAGTTCTTGTTTTCCACTTTTACGCTCAAGAGTTCCATTTTTAAATGCAATTTCAGAAAGAGCCTGAAGAGTCATATCTCCATTTTCAAACTTTTTCCCATCCTCAGTATCAAAAGAAGAATATCGTTTTTTTCTTAAGCTTATCAATTCGGAAGATGTTAGGATTTTTTCTGCGGTAATAAGAGCTCTAGCAAATGTATCTACTCCACCTATATGCGCATGAAAAATATCCTCTAAATCTGTCGAATTTCTTCTAATTTTTGCATCAAAATTTATTCCTCCACCTTTAAGACCTCCTGCCTGTAATAAAACTAACATTGCCTCTGTTATTTCATAAATATTTACAGGAAACTGGTCAGTATCCCATCCATTTTGATTATCACCCCTATTAGCATCAATACTTCCTAACATTCCTGCGTTAGCAGCTATTGCTAGTTCATGTTCAAAAGAATGTTGTGCAAGTGTAGCATGATTAACTTCAATATTTAATTTAAAATCTTTTTCTAATCCATATTCCTTTAAAAATCCTATTGCTGTTGCTGCATCAAAGTCATATTGGTGCTTCATTGGCTCCATTGGCTTTGGTTCAATAAAAAATGTTCCTTTAAATCCTTGTTTCCGAGCATAATCTCTTGCCATTGATAGTATTTGAGCCATATGATCTAATTCTTTACCTATATCAGTATTAAGTAAAGACATGTAACCCTCTCTACCGCCCCAAAAAACATAATTTTCTCCTTCAAGGGATATAGTTAAATCTAATGCCATTTTTATTTGAGCTCCTGCACGGGCAACTACACTAAATTCTGGATTTGTAGCTGCGCCATTCATATAAATAGGATTTGAAAAGCAATTAGCTGTTCCCCATAGAACTTTTACCCCTGATTCATTCTTCTTTTCACTAATATAGCTAGCTATTTTATGTAATCTTTTTTCTGTTTCACCTAGAGTTTGAGCTTCATCAACGAGGTCTACATCGTGGAAACAGAAATAATCAAAACCTAACTTTGTTATCAGTTCAAATGCAGCGTCTGCCTTGTCTCTAGCTCTCCTTATTGGATCAGAAGACTGATCCCATGGGAATTGCTGAGTCCCAGGACCAAATGGATCACTTCCTTGACCGCATAGACTATGCCAATAAGCTATAGCAAATTTAAAATGTTCTCTCATTGTTTTTCCCATAACAATTTGTTCTGGATTATAGTACTTAAATGAAAAGGGATTATCAGACTCTCTTCCTTCATAGGAAATTGCACCAATACCCTTGTAATATTCTTTATCTCCTGTAAGTATCATTGTTTAATTTATTTATTAATGTTTTTTTCCAATTTTGGTAAGCTGCGTAATATGCATCATTATTAGTTTTAGGCTCCACATATTCTACCCCATTTAAATTATTAATAAGGCTTTCAATAGAGTTAATGCCATTATTTATACTTGCAGCTCTTGCAGCTCCAATTGCCCCTGTAGTGCTGTAAATTTCTATTGGTTGCTCTAAAAGATTTGAGATAGTTTCTGTAAAAATTTTTGATTGAAATAAATTATCATTTCCTGCTCGAATGACTTTTGTTTTAATGCCATCTTGTTTCATAATTTCCGCACCATAAACAAATGAAAATGCAATTCCCTCAAGTGCTGCACGGTATAAATGTTTTTGACTATGAGCGTTTAAATTCAAATTATAAAAATGAGCGCCTAAATTTATATTATTCAACATTCTTTCACTCCCATTTCCAAAGGGTAAAACAACTAAATTTTCACTGCCTATACTGACTTCGGTAGCACAAAGATTCATTGTATTATAATCTTTATTCCCCGTCATTTTTTTTAACCAATTATAAAGTATACCAACTCCATTAATACATAACAATGTTCCTATGGAAGGATTCTCCTTGGTATAGTTTACATGGGCAAAGTGATTAACCTTTGTGAACTCTTTTGTTGTAGCTTGATCTTTAACTGCAAATAGGACTCCCGAGGTTCCTCCAGTAGCAGCTATTTCCCCAGGTCTTAATACATTCAAAGAAAGAGCATTGTTTGGCTGATCACCTGCACGATAATTTACAGGAATCCTCTCTGGTAGGCCTGTTGCTTTTGAAGCTACTGAGGTAATATTCCCCTGGTTTTGAAAATTTTCAACAATTGGTGGGGTTAAATCAGTATCAATATGATAATGATCAAGTAGCCAATTAGCTATTTCTCTTTTCTTATAATCCCATAAAATTCCCTCTGATAGACCATTTATTGTGGTTAAAATTTCACCTGTTAATTTAAAAGCAATAAAATCTCCCGGCAACATAAAAAAAGCTACCTGTTCATAAATTTTAGGTTCGTTCTCTTTAACCCATTTTAGTTTTGATGCAGTAAAATTTCCCGGTGAGTTAAGAAGATGTTGACCATATTTTTTTTTACCTATTTCCTCAGCTGCCTTGTTCCCTATTTCCACTGCTCTACTGTCGCACCATATGATTGCATTTCTTAGTACTTTTTTATTTTTATCGAGAAGAACTAAACCATGCATTTGGTATGAAATTCCTACACCCAAAATTTGACTTGAATTTATTTTATTCTCAAATAATATACGTTTTGTTCCGCTACATAAATATTCCCACCACAAATCAGGACTTTGTTCAGCCCAATTTGTTCTTATAGCTTCAATTTTCATTTCGCCTTTAGGCTCATTAATTACTGCAACCTCTTTATTTTTTTTTGCATTCAATAAAGCAATTTTTATTGAAGAGCTGCCTATATCGTAACCTATATAATACATAATAGTCTAAAAAAGTAAACTCATTATTACTTGATTTTTAATTATCAATTTAGTAAGCTATTTAAATTAAATATAATGAAAAAGTTATTTCGCTAGTAAACCATTATTGATTGATAATATAGATTTTAAATGAAAAATATTTATTTTTAATCTTAACAAATTGAATAATACATCAAGTTATATGAAATCAAAGAAAATAAATTTTACTAGAAGGTCTTTTATTAAAAATGTCACCTCAGTAACTGCGGGAATTGGTTTATGTGGAAATAAAATATGGGGAGCCCCAGCCTATATTCCAAATCTCTTAAAACCTAATTCAAAAATTAATGGAGTCCAATTAGGGGTGATTACTTATTCCTTTAGAGATATGGATGATCAAAGTGCAGAAGCAACTTTACAATATATTTTGGACTGTGGAATAAATGCTGTTGAACTTATGGGTAGTGTTGCAGAATCTTACATTGGAAAACCCAAAAATAAAGTTGATAGAAGAACATATTACAGGTTGTTGCGTTTGGAGAGGAAAAAAGATTTAGACAGAAAGCAGAAAAAACAATTAGAAGATTTAAAACTTCAAACAGCATCATATGAAAATGAGATAAAAAAATGGGAGAAAAACAGAAATCCAGAAGATTTTAAAAAGCTCAGAAAAATGTATAATGATGCTGGAATAGAAATTTATGGATTTAAACCTGACTATCTCTTAAGAAAGGGTAATTCGGATGAAAATATAAATTATGCTATGAAAGCAGGTAAAGTACTCGGAGCAAGCCATGTAACATTGGAGCTTCCAGAAGATCCTTCTCACACATTACGACTAGGAAAACTAGCTGAAAAAAATGGAATAAAAGTAGCTTATCACGGTCATACACAACAACATGCCAATTGGTGGGATACTGCGCTTGAACAGTCAAGCCAAAATGCTATGAATCTTGATCTAGGGCACTACATAGCAGCAGGTAATAAAGATACATTTGAATTTATTGAAAAAATGAATTCAAAAATTTGTAGCATGCACACAAAGGATCGTAAAAATTTGGAAAATGGTCAAGATAATATGCCATTTGGAATGGGAGATACCCCAATTAAAGAAATATTACAGCTTATGAGGGATAAAAAGTATTCTTTCCCTGCAACTATTGAATATGAATATCGAACTCCAAAAGACTCTGATATAATTAATGAACTAAAAAAATGTGTTGCCTATTGTAAAGACGCGTTAGAAAGCTAATTTTATTGTATGAAAAATATTTATTTTTTTCTATTGATTTCTTTTTTTGTCTCTTGTGACCAAGTGCAAAAAGACGCCAAGGATTTAACAAAAGACAAATCATACAATCCTGAAGAACAGTTAAATAAAATTGGAATATCATTACCTGAGGTTTCAGCCCCTGTCGCAAATTATGTTAGAGCTGTGAGAACTGGAAATCTTTTGTTTTTATCAGGTAGCGGTCCTAAGAGAAGAAATGGAGAGTACATTGTTGGTAAAGTTGGTAAAGATCTTTCTATAGAAGAAGGTTATCAGGCTGCAAGAATCACAGGCATAAATCATTTAGCTACATTAAAATCTGAACTTGGTAATTTAAACAAAGTCAAAAGAATTGTAAAAGTTTTGGGGATGGTTAATTCCAGCCCTGACTTTACTGATCAACCTAAAGTAATAAACGGTTTCTCTGATTTAATGGTTGAGGTTTTTGGTGAAAGAGGAAAGCACGCTAGATCAGCAGTTGGTATGGCTTCACTTCCAATAGGTATCGCTGTTGAAATTGAATTAATTGTAGAAGTAGAATAATTATAATTAGTTCATTTGTGTTTTGATCCACTCCATAAATTGCTCTGCATTTTTATTTGCAATACCATTTGCTTTTTCAAAGGGTTTTTTTGAATTAAACTTTGATTTAAAATATTCTGAAAACATGTAGGCTGAAATTTCATTTGGATGATCAAGTCCTCTTTTTACAGGAAAAGATTTTGTGTAAGAATCTATTTCAGATAAGGGTTTTGACTTTAACTCTGAATTAGTTTTTGAAACATAAAACTCTCCTCCTTTCATTTCCACTTCAAAGGCTATATCTTCAAAATGTTTACCCATGATTGGTATTTCAATATTTTTTTTTAGTAAAGTTCTAACCCAATAAAATTTATTTTGATCTTCTTCAAAAGGAATTAACCATTCAGCAATTGGTGCGTCAGGATTAGATACTTGATTAATAATTATTTGATTCTCGTCATTTACATTTGCATTGATAAAATTCCATTTATTAGAGTATAATTGATCAAATTTTGATGGAAATGTTCGCTGTAAAGAGTGTAATTGTTCATGAACTAATAGGCCTCCTAAAGCAGTGACTAAGCTAGCTTCTGTTTTTTTAGACATTTTATCACTCCAATCTTTTGTTAACCTATCAAGATAAGATTGACTCAATATTATATATGTGCCCCTTGTATGTGCGAATCCACCACAAAGCCAATTTTGAATTTTAATAAATCTCCAAGGATGGTTGGCCATTAAATTAATTTCATTCTTTCGTAACCAATTATTTGTTTTATTTACCACGAAGGATAATATTTTTTTCTCTTTATCACTGAATTCTAGTACCGCTGAGGAGAATTTTTTTCTTGCAAAATTTCTTGCAGAGTCAATAGATATTGGTGATTTTTCTTGAACAAATGTTGTTATTTCACGTGGTTGAAGTTGTGAGAAATACTGCTCAAAAGTCTCATCTAGTATAGCAATACTGGCTTGTTTTTTATTCAAAAAATTTATTCTTGAATGCACTAATGGGCTCATGTGAATTTCTTTTATTTGGTAATCTGATAAGCTATATTTTGGATCAATTCTATCTTTAAAATCACCTTCCCCCTGAATATTTGGAATTGAATCTATAACATTGGGATCATCAATCGCATGTTTTAACCCTAAATTATGACCTATTTCATGTGCAACGACAAATGCTTCCATATATTTTTTTTCATCCTCTTTATACTCATCTCCCTCACCTAAGCTTATGAATATTAAATTTCCATTCATCATTCCTCTTCCTGTTGGCCCCTTGTTGCCGTCAATAGCGTTTACAAAAAACATATTTACTATATCATTTTGACCCCTTAAAATTTTTTCTCTTTTAGCTATTTTAACAATGCTATCGAGATTAATTTTCCCATCTCTTGCCTTAGTGTTATTGAAATAAATGGGTTCTAAAAAATGAAAGCTTAAATC
>CETE01055442.1_pt1 | contig 17069 bp, 10 predicted proteins | sample 531241 | NCBI WGS metagenome assembly CETE01 (sample SAMEA2622336, study PRJEB7988) | marine metagenome | biome: marine biome (ENVO:00000447); feature: deep chlorophyll maximum layer (ENVO:xxxxxxxx); material: "saline water (ENVO:00002010), including plankton (ENVO:xxxxxxxx)" | depth 30 m
GTTTATCAATTGAAACAATAAAAGTATCTATTTTCATTCCTTTTCGAATTTCATCTAAGCTCCATTTTCCTATTTGGGCGAGGCTGTCTAATTGATAACTATAGCGATTAAAATAGTAAGTGGTTTTTCCATCTTCTTCGAAACGAATGAATGATTGCAGCGTAGGGTTATCTATTCTCCATTCTCCAACTAGATAATTTTCAAATTTATAAGACTTTTGGTAAGTACATTTTAATAACAAAAAAAAACATAAAAAAACTAAAAAAAATCTCATCAATTAATTTTAATTTGTTGAAGAGCCTGATTATTTGCTGCTACTAATAGATGTCTTTTATTACCAACATTAATTAATTCTATGTTTCGTGCATCTCCTGTTATAACAAGACCACTTTCTCGTGGTTCTTGCGTAATAAAACCGCCATTACCATCCCCCTTGAGCCAAAGTCCAAAACTAGCATCATTTCTTGGAGTTTCCACTTCAGCATTGTATAGATTACCTCCTATTATAAGATCGAGATTTCCGTCAATATCTATATCTTCAACAACTATAGAATTTATATTTGAAAATTGAGCTTGATAGGGAAGAGGTTTAGCAGTAAATTTTCCATTATTATTTTGCAGATATATACTTGCAAACGATTTGATTTCATATTTCAGAGACTCATTTAACATTTGATCTGTGTAAATTTCGTTAAGTGAAGCACTTGCAAAACTATTGTAATTTTTGAATTTATCTTTTATAGCTGGCATTTGCTGAGAAGAGCACTGACGACCTCTAACAGGATATTCAGTATCGCCTGAGTTATAACTTAGTACGATATCATAAGTTGCGTTTTTGTCAAAGTCATTTAGATAGACACGAAATGGTTTTTCGTTTGATGCTTGGTATTTATAATTTAAACCAAGATTTCCAACAATAAGATCTATATCTCCATCTTTATCGAAATCACCTTTTTCAATATCGTTCCACCACCCACGCTGTTCATTTTTAAATACTTCATTTGTAACTTCAGTAAATAATTTTCCTTTATTATTTTTAAAGAAACGCAAGGACATCCATTCTCCAGTTACAACAAGGTCATCCCACTTGTCACCATCAATATCAATCCACGTTGAAGTGGTTACTAAACCAATATTTTTTAATGCTTGATTCTTTTCGCTGGTAACATCAACAAATTTAATGTTACCTGAAGAGCTTCTATTTTCTAAGATTCTTGAATCAGAGGGATATGGATATTTTTTTGGAGTCAGTCTACCACCCACAAATAGATCGATGTCACCATCGTGGTCATAATCATGAGATGAAATTTCAAGGCCACTAATCCTTGCATTTGGTATAGCGGTTTTATTTCTTTCGAAATTAAGATTTCCTTTATTTTCATAAAAACGATCCTCATAGCCTTGTGATCCTTCATTAAATTCGTTACCTCCACTAGCAATGTAAATGTCTTGGTCGCCGTCGTTATCTGCATCAAAAATCTCAATACCTAAATCTTCATAAAATTTATCTTTTTCAAATATTGGAACAGTAATTCTTTTGAAAGATCCGTTCTCTTCTTGGATAAAAAGTTCAGCAGCTTGGGCTATTGCACCTCCAATAATATAATCCTCTCTATTGTCGTTATTTAAGTCACCAACAGCCAGAGCAGGCCCTAAAGTAGAATTTTTGTGAGGTAATAATATTTCATATTTAAAATCGTCATATGGATTTTCTTTGTGAATAAAAGGATCTTCAACTATTACGGTTTCGAATTGATTTACAGAGGATGGACTTTCCTTTTCGATTAGAATAGAGGCTGAATTTGCGTCATATCTAATTTTATTATAAGCATTAACTTGGAAATCTTTTAATTCCTGTTTGGCACCATTTGGCCATTTTATGATTACTTCATCAATTTTTTTCATTGCCCCTAACCCAAAATGTATCCGTGGAGAAACAGATGAAAGATAGCCTCTACTAAGGTTCAGCTCTTGCATTTGATATTTCCCATCGGCTTTTATATATATTCTAGTTCCTATTGGAATGTGTTGATTTTCAGCTTTTAGTTCAAATCCAATAAAATTTGAATTGCTAGTATTATTTCTGTAGATACTAGCAAAATCTTCAAGATTATTGACTACTAAATCAAGATCACCATCATTATCTAAGTCACTGTAAACCACCCCATTAGAAAAAGTTTTTTCTTCTAGACCCCAGTCTGTATTTCTATTGATAAAGCCTTGATCTTTTTGATTTTGAAATAAATAATTTGCCAGTTTTTCAGAAGGCATTTTTTCTAAATAAGACAGTAAATTGACTTCCTCCTCTTTGTTTTTGTATTCAGGATCATTTTCCATTTTATCGAAAAAATCACGATGCTCATTATAAAAGTCTTTATTATTTACATCCCTTCGTATCCCATTGGTAACAAATAAGTCTTTCCACCCATCATTATCAAAATCAGCAAATAATCCTCCCCAACTCCAGTCCGTTGAAGACACTCCACTCCACCGTGCAATGTTGCTAAAAGCAGGAGACTTTGAAAAAAGATTACCTTGATTTAATTGAAGTGAATTCTGCATGTATTGGTGATGAAGCCCCAGTGCGACAGACTGGTAAAATACTTCTGGATTCATAGAAGACATATTAGCTTTGGACCTGAAATTATCTGCAGCATTCATATCTAATTGAAAAATATCCACCCATCCGTCATTATTAAAGTCTGCTGCATCTACACCCATACCAAAGAATGAAGTTTGTTGGAGTGAATTGAGTATTTCATTGGTAAAAGTTCCATCTCCATTATTCAGGTACATAAAATCTGGAGCGTTAAAGTCATTTGAAATATAGACATCTGTAAAGCCATCATTGTTAAAATCTGAGGCTACTACTCCGAGACTTAGACCGAAATTACTAATACCTGAAATTTTGGTTACATCTACAAAATGATCCCCCTCATTGCGGTAAAGATGATCTGAGTCACGAGGCTCATGATGGTCTAACATATATCTATAATAGTCTACAGGAGCTGTAAAACTTGTAGGAGGGTAGTTGGCTACATATAAATCTAAATCACCATCATTATCATAATCAAAAAAAGTGGAATGCATACTGTATCCATCATCATCGATACCATAAGCTTTTGCTTTTTCAGTAAAGGTATTATCTTGGTTATTGATGTAAAGAACATTATTATTGGGTTTATTTTCACCACCTACTGCAATATAGAGGTCTAAAAACCCGTCATTATTGATATCGATAACACTAACTCCAGAATACCACCGATCATCGCCTTGAATACCCGCTGTTTCACTTATGTCTTTAAATTTAAAATCCCCTTCATTTAGATAAAGCTTATTGGGTACCATATTCCCAGTGAAAAATAAATCTTCTAATCCATCATTATTAAAATCTCCAGTAGCTACACCACCACCTAAATACATATAGGGGTAAGTAAAGTAATTCCTTGTATTGGTTTCGTAAAGCTTATTTACAAAGTCAATACCAGTATCTTTATGACTTAGTTTTATGAACTGCTTTTTTTCTGATTCGCAGGCCATTATAAAAAACAAAACAACTGTTAATCTATATATCCTCTTCATGAGCTTGTTTTTTCAAAAATAAAAAAACCCCACTATTTAGCAGGGCTTTTTTATCAATAATAGTTACCTGAAATTAGTATCCAGGATTCTGCTGTAGAGACGGATCACGGTCGATTTCGTTTTGTGGAATCGGCATGAAATACACTTGGTCTCTCCATACTCTATTTTCAAATACGATATCAGTAGGTCTGTATGTATAATCAAAATCAGCTTTACTCTTTCTGTAATTTGCAGGAGTCATTGAACTACCTGATTTTTGAATACCTTGTATTAATGCTTGTTGAACTTGCTTGCCTAGGGAATAAGGTCCTTCTAACCAGCGTTTCATATCAAACAATCGAGCATCTTCGTTTACAAGTTCTTTATCTCGCTCTCTTTTGTAAAGCTCAACTAAAGCAGAACCAGATTCTGTAACCTCAGGCAAACCATTTCTAAATCGTAGTCTATTTAACCATGCCTTAGCTTCAGCTTCATCTCCAAGATTAATATTTGCTTCTACATAATTAAGTAAAACTTCTGTGTAGCGTAAGTATGGAGCGTCAACTTTTTGAAGGTTATTTGGCCATGAAGCTGGCAGGTAAGGATCCGAGAATTTTTTGAAATAGTAACCGGTTCTTGATCCGTTCCAGTCTTCAATTGGACCTTGACGAGTATCTACACCATTTACGATAGTTCCGTCATTGAATGTATAGTAACCAGTTTGTAATTCGTTAAAGTTGTCAAACTTGGTAACGTCACTCGTTCTAACTTTCCAGGGTGCTCCATCAAAAAGTAACGTAGAATAGAAACGAGCTTCACGACCAGTATAAGGATCAGCAGCATGTGCAGGGTTATTCCAATCGAACGCTGTACCGTCACTCATAGAATATTTATCTGCTAATGCACCCGTAGGAGTAGTTCCTGCCCACTCATGATAACCGTTTGGACCATGATAAAGAGCAACCATTCCTGGTCCTTGAGACCAACCATCTCCACCTGGATAAGTCCTAGATCCATAACCGAATCCTTCAATCATTCTTCCCCAAATAAAATCCTGATTCTTATCGCCTTGCAACCAAATATCTTCATAATTTTGCTTAGCCTCTTCAAATGAAGCTGGTGCAGAATAATCAAGTTTATATCCTGAGGTAGCATCCAAGAATAGCTTAGATGCAGATTTAGCAGCTTGCCAACGAGCATCTTGAGATCCTCCAGTGTATCCTATAAGTTCTTTACTGCCATAGCCAGATATTGTCGAAACTCCAGCATTTTTTACAGGATCATGTAAATCACTCGCTGCATGAGTTAGAACCCTAGATTTTAATGCATGAGCTGTTAGTGCATGAGCTCTTGCTTTACTTTGTGGTGCATCTGCCAATAATGAAATAGCTTGATCTAAGTCAGAAACTATTTGATCTACAGTAGCCTCAAAACTTGACCGAGGATTTGATGCCTCGCTTTCTAATGTAAGTGGTTCAGTCAAAAGGACGACACCTCCATATTGTCTCATTAATTGGCTAAAAAGATAACCTCTCATAAAGTGAGCTTCACCAAGTAATCTTTTCGCAAGTCCAGCTTCAAGACCACCTTCGTTAGCGGTTAGTTTTTGAATGGCTATGTTAGCGCTTCGTATGAATGGATAAAGTTGGGTCCAACTCATCCACTGCATATCCATGTATCCACCAGCAGGATTCATTTTTCCTTCAGTATAGCCATCTACACCACGTCCTGGGTGAGTAAATACCGCTTGATCTGTGAAAGCGTCTGTAGTTTCCTCTCTGGTTAGTGTACCTGCCCAAGTTGATTGGTACAAGTCAAGAACCGCTGCCTCAGCAAGTTTGGCTGATGACCAAACGTTAGATTCAGCAATTTCACTTAGTGGTGTCGTACTTAAAAAATCATCTTGGCAACTTATTATTGCCGAAACAAACATAAATCCAACAGCACATTTAATTATAGTCTTCCTCATTTTTCTCATGTTTATATTTAATTAAAAGGTTATTTGTATTCCGGTTATTATTGTTTTCAAAAGCGGATAAGCTCCACCGTTATTCACATTTCCTCCACCTGCGTTTCTTGTATTAGTTACATTAATACCGTTTTGAACAACTTCTGGATCAAATGGGAAATCTGTAATAGTGACTAAATTTGTTCCTGTTACAGAAAGGCGTATGCTTTCAGCATTTATTTTACTTGTGATAGAATCACTAAAATTATATCCTAATTCTAGAGTTTTTAATCTTATAAAGTCTCTTGTTAGAAGAGCATAATCTGTTTGGCCCGAATACCACTGGTCACCTCTATCTGCTAGACGAGGAGCAGGAGCATCAGGATTATCTAATGACCATGCACGATCAAAAACATCACGCTGAACATTAGCAAGTGTACCAGACATAAAACTCCATTCATATGAATTATATCCACCTGCTGCACCGTTCCAGTACATATTAAAATCAAAGTTTTTATAAGTGAATGCTGTATTTAATCCAAACTGAGTGTCTGCAAAAGTGCTTCCACCTAATCGGGTTTTGTCTGCAGGAGTAATTTTTCCATCACCATTTATATCTTCAACTCTAGCATCTCCAGGACGAAGAAGAGGCGCGATAGCACTATAGTCTAAAGTTTCTGAATCAATATCAGCTTGTGTTCGGAAAATACCTGTCATTCTGTAGCGAAGAGGTCTTCCAATTTCTCCTCCAGTTTCTCTTTGCCACGGTCTGTCAGCTAATTCAGGCTCATCAACAAATACCAATTCGTTGTTCGAATCACTAAAGTTGAATGTAAAGTTATATGTGAATCCTGAACTGCTTTCTCCATTGAAGCCAGCAGTTACTTCGATTCCAGCGTTTTTAAACTCACCTATATTTTGTGCAGGCGGTGTAATTCCACTATATGAAGGCAAAGTTTTGTTAGGTAAGGTTAATATGTCCTCTCTTCTATTGTTAAACACCTCAAACCCTAACGAAAGCTTATTATTCAAAGCTCTAACGTCAAAACCAAAATTTTGAGATGTTTGGGTCTCCCAAGTAATATTTGGATTTGGTACTTTAGTCTCATAAGCTGTTGTCACAACATCTCCCAAACTAGTTGCAGAAAATCCGTATGATGCTAAGAATTGGAATGGTGCAACATTGTCATTTCCTAATTGACCCCATGATCCTTTCAGTTTTAAGTAGTCTAAGAAACCAACATTAAAGAAAGATTCTTTAGACACAACCCAACCTGCTGATAATCCAGGAAAGGTCCCGTAGCGTGTTGCTTCAGGGAATGTATATGAACCGTCATATGTTACAACTGCTTCTAAAAGATATTTTTCTTTATAGTTATAGTTTAAACGACCGTAGTAATGAATACGGGCAATTTCGCTTCCAGTACCTTGGCTATATTGACCGTCTTGTCCTCCAAAACTTAGTTGATCCAAATCATTAGATAGGAAAAAACGCTTGAAAGCTCTCATAAAACTTATTTCAGATTGCTCTCGTGTAATCCCTCCCAAAATTTTAAAGTAATTGTCTCCAAAATCTTTTTCATATGAAGCGTTAAATATAGCTGTGACATCCGTTCTAGTAGTGTGGTCTTGCTGTAAGCTTGGATCGCCAGGACCTCTTTGGGAAGCAGTTAATCCAGATGAATCTCTATTTACTCCATCCCAAGTATATAACTCCCATGGGCGCTGCCATACTTTCTGATCAAAATTCATTTTATCATAAGAAATATTTCCACGAATTAAAAGACCTTCAACACCAGGAACATTAAAATTAAGACCTATGTTACTTTGAACAAAGTTTGTGCTTCTATCATTATAACCAGGCTCATCAGTAACACGGATGGCAGGGTTATTTCCATTTTCAATATCTGGACCGTATTCACCAGTTGGCCAATAAGCAGGAAACCATGGATATTGTCGAACTAAATCATTAAAAACATTTCCAGGTGCGTTTGTTGCAGTTAAATTTTCTTCTTGCCTAGAATACAAACCGACATCAAGACTTAAAAAGTCATTAATCTTTGCATCTAAGTTAAGACGAAGATCGTACTGCGTAAATCCTTTAGGTGCACCTTTAAAGTTTACATCTTGTCTTAAATAGCCAGCTGAAGCTAAATATTTTACGTTTTCATCTCCACCAGTTACCTGAACATTTTGTCTTGTGGTCGGTGCGTTTCTTCTTTGTACTGCTTCCATCCAGTCTGTATCAGGATAAAGCCAGGGATCAGTTCCAGATCTTGTATTTTCAATACGGTCAGTAGAATAAGTTGGATTTAAAACTTCTCCATTGGGACGGGTAAAAGGTTGTCCTCTTACTGCATTTGCAGCAGCCCATTCTCCAACAGGTAATTTATATACATTTAAAAGATTAACTAGGTCCATGTATTCAGCTCCAGTTAACATGTCTGGTGTAGTAGTAAAATTTTGCCAGCCATAATTTGAGGTAATTTTAACCTTCGCTTTACCCTCTGACCCTCTTTTTGTGGTAATCAGAATTACTCCATTTGCAGCTCTCGCTCCGTAAATTGCCGCAGATGCATCTTTTAGTACGGATATGCTTTCTATGTCAGCAGGATTAATCCTGGCAAGTCCACCAGCTCTGTCTGGAATACCATCAATTACTACAAGCGCGGATGAATTATTAAAGGTATTAGTACCTCTAATACGAACAGCTGGGGTATCAGCTCCTGGAGCACCATTATTTTGATCTATAAATACACCAGCCACTTTACCAGCAAGCGCTGTTCCTAAATTAGGAGATGATGATTTTTCTAATGCACCTCCTCCAATAGTTGCAATTGAACCTGTCAGAGTTGCTTTTCTTTGTGTACCATAACCTGTAACAACTACTTCTTGGAGTTCGTCTGCTCCCGAAATCATTGTAATATTAAAAGAATCTGAGCTAGCAGAAACTTCTTGCGTTTGGAAACCTATATAAGAAAAGACAAGTGTAGCATCGCTGCCAGATACTGTGATAGAAAAATTACCATCAAAGTCAGAAACAACTCCGTTACTTGTTCCTTTTTCCAAAACACTTACGCCGGGTAAGGGTCCTGTTTCGTCGGATACACTTCCTTGAATTGTCTGTTGAGCTGATATGAGCCCTGCAGCAAACAAGAAAGTCATATAAATTAAGTTTTTGAAATTCATTTGTCTCTTATTTTGTTTACGATTATAAACACACAAATTATGTAAATAATTAATTTATCGCAAATTATGGGTCAAAAATTTATTTTTTTACAAAAAATCGTCTAAAAAAATTGAGAAGAAGATGAACAAATCATCATATTTTTTTTATTTATTGAATTCAATTATATAATTTATTATCTTTTAATTACAAATCAAATAATCATAATAAATTAAAATTGAAGGTAAGTTTTTTTTACGTTTTTATTCTAACTTTTGTAGCATTTGGACAAGAAATGTATGTAGAGAGAATATCAAATAATTATGAAATGGATATGGTATTTATAAAAGGAGGTTCTTTTTTAATGGGTAGCCCTAAATCTGAAAAAGGACATTTTGGTGACGAAGGACCACAACATGAAGTAATCATTGACGACTTTTGGATGGGTAAATATGAAGTAACTTGGGATTTATATAACTTGTTTGTAACAAGAGAACTTGATGCTGATCAAATTATCAAAGATCAAAATTCTGAAGTTCAAACAGATGTAGATGCTGTTTCAGGAGCTACAACACCCTATGTGGAAATGAGTTTTGGAATGGGGATAGAAGGTTACCCAGCTATTTGTATGACTCAATTAGCTGCAGTAAAATTTTGTGAATGGCTTTCCGCAATGACAGGTCATTTTTATCGTCTACCAACAGAGGCGGAATGGGAGTACGCTTGTAGAGCAGGAACTAATGATGCGTATTCTTTTGGAAATAGCTCAACTGATTTAGATGAGTATGCCTGGTATCAATCAAATAGCAATGAAAAATATCAACGTGTAGGTACTAAAAAACCAAATCAATGGAACCTACATGATATGCATGGTAATGTTGCTGAATGGACTTTAGATCAATATCTTCCCACTGCATACAGAACAAGAAGAGGAGAAATAAAAAATCCTTTTCAAAAACCGACTAAAGTCTATCCTAAGGTAGTAAGAGGAGGTTCTTGGATGGATTCGCCCAATCGATTGCGCTCTGCCGCTCGAAGACCCTCATCAAAAAAATGGAAAATGCGTGACCCTCAAATACCAAAAAGTAAATGGTGGCATACTGATGCTCCTTTTGTGGGTTTGAGAGTAGTAAGACCTGTTAAAACACCTTCTGAAGAAGAGCAAAAAAAATATTGGATGTATAATTAAATAAATAGACAAAAATGAATAATAAAAATAAATTTAAAGACCAAGAATTGACTCGTCGTTCTTTTGTAAAACAAACCGCTTTAGCGACAGGTGGAATATTATCTGTTCCCTTGTCAGTTGAAGCTATGGCTCATGTAAATGGAGAAAAGAAATTAAAACTAGCTCTTGTAGGTTGTGGAGGAAGAGGTTCTGGAGCCGCTGTACAGGCTCTAACTGCGGATGAAAACGTAGAACTTGTAGCTATGGCTGATGCCTTTGCTGATAGAATAGAGAAAAGCTTAAAAGGTATCAAAGAGCATTTTGATGGTGTGAAAAAGATTAGCGTTAAAGAAAAAAATCGATTTGTGGGTTTTGACGCTTATAAAAAAGCAATTGATCTAGCAGATGTTGTTATTTTAACTACACCTCCTGGTTTCCGTCCTTATCACTTTGAATATGCGATACAAAACGATAAGCACGTATTTATGGAAAAACCTTTAGCAACTGATCCAGTAGGGATTCGTAAAGTTTTAGCAACTGCTAAAATGGCCAAAGCTAAAAAACTAAATGTTGTAGTAGGATTACAAAGACACTATCAGTCAAAATATATTGATTTAAAACAACGTATTGACGATGGTGCAATTGGTAAAATTAGAGGTGGTCAAGTATATTGGAATGATGCAGGTGTATGGACAAAAAGAAGAAAAGCTGGGCAAAGCGAGTTGGAATACCAGATGAGAAATTGGTATTATTTTAACTGGCTTTGTGGAGATCATATCTTAGAACAGCACATTCATAACATTGACGTAGCAAATTGGTTTATTGGAGATTATCCTGTTTCTGCACAAGGTATGGGAGGGCGACAAGTAAGGACTGGAAAAGACCATGGTGAAATTTTTGATCACCATTTCGTTGAATTTACATATGCCAGCGGTGCTGTAATTTCAAGTCAATGCCGACATATCAGAGGTACAATGAGTAGGGTAGATGAAGTTTTTCAAGGAACTAAGGGTAGTATTGAGATAGGTAGAGGTGAAATTACTGACCTAAACGGAAATTCTAAATACAAGTATCCAAAAAAATGGGGTGAAGATCCAAACCCTTATCAAGTAGAACATGACAAGCTATTCGCGTCAATTCGTAACGGTGGAGTAATTTCAGATACTGAAAATGGAGCTATGAGTACCTTAACAGCAATTTTAGGTAGAATGGCAACTTATACTGGTAAAAAAATAACGATGGAGGAAGCTCTAAATTCCAAGTTACATTTAATGCCAGAAGAAGTTACTTGGGAAACAACTCCTCCTTCTTTACCAGACAGCGAAGGAAATTATCCTATTCCAACTCCAGGGAAAACTAAAATGATTTAAAAATGAATCGTAGAGATTTTACAAAAGCCTCAATTATGGCTGGTGTTGGGCTCACCAATACAAATTATTTTGGAAACTATTCTAATTATACTAAAGCGTACAATTATAATTTAAATTATGCACCTCATCTAGGCATGTTTCGACATCATGCAGGTAATAACCCAATTGATCAGCTAAATTTTATGGCTGATCAGGGTTTTACTGCTTTTGAAGATAATGATATGCGAAAACGTGATGTAAGTCTCCAGGAAAAAATGGCTAAAACTATGGAAAAAAGGGGGCTCAGCATGGGAGTTTTTGTGGCACACGAGATTTATTGGCAAAAACCAAATCTTGCGAGTGGTGATTTAAATTTAAGAGCAGAATTTTTAGATTTTATAAAAAAAGCAATACCAGTGGCTAAACGTGTCAATGCCAAATGGATGACTGTTGTTCCTGGTCATGTGGATTTGAGGCAGAATATGTCTTATCAGACAGCTCATGTTGTAGAAAGTTTAAAACAAGCATGTTCCTTGCTTGAGCCTCATGGTTTAGTAATGGTTTTAGAACCATTAAATTTTAGAGATCACCCAGGTTTATTTTTATCTGAAAGTCCTCAGGCTTATGAAATATGTAAAACTGTAGATTCTCCTTCTTGTAAAATTTTATTTGATATTTATCATCAACAGATCCAGGAAGGAAATCTGATTCCCAACATAAATAAATGTTGGGATGAAATTGGTTATTTTCAGATTGGAGACAATCCAGGTAGAAAAGAACCAACTACAGGAGAAATAAATTATAGTAACGTTTTTAAATTCATTCATGGGAAAGGATATGAAGGAATTTTAGGAATGGAACATGGAAACTTTAATAGAGGTAAGGAGGGTGAAATGGATGTGATCAAAGCCTATAAAAAAGTAGACCAGTTTATTTAATAATTGGCTTGGTGCCCTCCATTAAGTAATTTTTTGGCTTAAAATGTCTCTCTATTTTTTTTAGGAGCATTATTTCTGAGGTAAACTGCCAGTCAAAATTAATTGTCTGATTTGCAGGGTGACGGTGGTGGTCTTGATCCAGTATGTAGTCTTCTGGCTTATTCAATACACGAGTTTGACTATAGACTTCTTCAAATTCCTTTCTTACCAATTCAAACTCATTTTTTATTTTGTATAAAGCCTCCAGATGATCTGTTTCTTCATCAATAGTTTTTGCTGTATCAAAGTTGTTTAATTTTTCCATTAATTTAAAATTATAATCTACTAGATTACTTACTTGTCTGTATATCATAAGATTATAGTCTGAATTTGTCCCCACTTTTTGAAAATTATCTAAAATATTTTTAACTTTTTCTAGTTTCTTTTTTTGGAATTTCAATTCTGTAAGACGGTTAGCATATTTTTTAGACCAATCTCCTTTGTTGTCAAAATCAGGAAGGTCTATAATATACTCTTCTATTGGATCTTTGATTGGAACTGCGTTAAGTAACACGCCAGTTACATCCTCATTGATTTTTGTTACATCACCTTGATTAAGGGAGTTTCTATGTGTTCCTTCTTCTACAAGTAAATTAGTCCAAAGACCTACTGGCTCGTCAAGTAAATCGATAAATGAGTATTCATCTGATTGAAAACTATTTCCAAATTTACGATGTCGGTATGCTTTTTTAAATTCTTCTTTAGTTCTACTTAATCCTGCCCAAGAAAATTCTGCAAAAGCGTGTATACCTCTTTTATACAATTCAAAATGAGGCGAATCATCATCCCAAAGAGTTAATAGTAATCCATTATAATTTCTTTTTATTGACTGGTCAGCAAAAATCCTTATCTGATCAATATTACTTTCTCTTTGTGGCATGAGAGTCCATCTTGTTTGTCCAGCTGTAGCTCCCATTACTTTAAATCCATTGGATGAGAACCAGTCCATTGCCTTTGCATTTCCATAAGATTCAGCCATATGATAATTCCAACGCATGTAAACGCAATTTTTTGGAAACTGTTCGATAAAACGATTTAAGTTTGGTTCATTAGCCATCCAAATAGAATCTACCTCTGATTTAGACATTTTATTATTATAAATAGGCCCCATCAGGTTTGCTTGCTTTAATGGCATATCATCCCAAAAAATTGGGATTCTGTTTTGTTTAGATGCAAATGAAGTTACCTTATTGAGCCAAATTAAATTTAATTCTAAAGGGCTTTTTCCACTTCCTCTTCCAGATGTTTGAACCTCATCTCCTCCAATGTGTAAATATTTTCCGTGAGGGAATGCTTCAATAGCATCAAGATATAAATCAAATTGTAATTCATAGGTTTTTGGATCTAGAGGATTGAAAGCCCAATCGCTATTTGGATCATCTCTTAAAGGTTTATTTTTTTTGTGTTTTAATACAAAAGAGGCGTGTCCCAAACCTTGTACTAAAGGACTAATTTCAATATTTCTAGCTAAGGCATATTTACTGATTTCTCTCCATTCTTCGATAGCCAATGCATCGCTTGACGCTACCTCAGGTCTTCTTTTGTATTTAAGCTTGTCTTCAATTTCTAAAATTATACCGTTAATCTTCAATTGCGCTAGTTCATCTATAAGATTATAATAGTAGGATTTTTTTTCTAGATGATGTTTTACGTCAATTTGTATTGGTCGAAAAGCAATTTTTGGCTTATCATAAATTTTCATTTTAGGAAGTTGTAAATTTTGGTTAGTAGCGTCTTCCATCAATTGATTTAGAGTCAAAAAGCCATAAAATAACCCAGCAGAATCATTTGATTTAATAATAATTTTATCTTCATTAATTTGCAGGGAATACGATTCTTCAATAAATTTTTCTTCAGGCTCAATGGCGAATTCAATTTGAGCATCTTTTGGATTATCAATAATTTTTATGTGTTGGGTCAACCCGTATAAAATAGGTAGTGAGTCATTAGTTGGACTGTAAGCGTATTTTATTTTTTTAATTTCTTTTTTATAATGACCCTCTTTAAAGTCTTTTTCTAATACTGAAGGTATCAATATGTATTGGTCTTCTTGTTTTGATTGATTATTTAAACATGAAAGAAAAAATAATTGACAACCAATAATTAAAACTATCGAAAATCTAAATTGCAATAACATTAAAATTTTTTAACCATTTGCAAAGTACAAAAAAACACTAAGCGAAAAATTCCAAAAATCATTAATATAAATACATATACTTATAAAAGTATCTTATTAAAATTTATGTTTTATCATTAATAATAGGCAAGAGATAAGAGCTTTTAAATTGTGGCACTAGTTAAGCCCTCTAGTTAAAAGTAAGAATATTTAATTATATATTAAATCTCATATTCCTGATTTAATAGAAAAAATATTTTCTATAATCCATCTCTCTGTTTTATAGAAAGGATTTACATAAAACTTAAGGATTTTCATCCATCATGTATCTACACAAATCCCAAACAAATAACTCTAAAATAGCATCAAGAAATCTTTATTAATAATTAGTTAAATAATACAAAAAAACCTCTTAGAGCTGACTAAGAGGCGTATTCGAAATTTGCAAAAATTCAAAATTATAAAATCATAGATTAATATCAAATGATGAAAATATTATATGATTTACTATTATTACAAAAGAAATTATAAAAACCCTAGTAAAACTTTTTTTAAAAAACATTATTTTAATTAACCTTTACGAATAGCATGTTTCAAAAGATTAAAACTATCAAGATACTTGACTATTTTTCTAAATTTCTCTTCAACTTAAAGATATCACATATCTATTCAGATTTATTTAGCTTTGATAAATGAAATATTTTCGGTTCTTATTTTTTTTTTCTGTCTTATCTTTTTCTCAATGGAGTGTCAAAATTGATAATAATCCGAGATTTGGTAAACAAACAACTATAATTGCCCAAGGTAATGGGGGTAAATTCCCATACGATAATCCAATATTAGTTTTTAGGAAGACAGATGAAAAAATTGAAATATTAATACAAAACTCTGGACCTTCTAATTGTGACGATTTAAGAGTTGAATTTTCCTTTGACAACGAAAGTGAAGTTTTAAGCTTCACTGCTTTTCAAAGTTTTAATTTTTTTGAAGCAGGACTTATAGAAATTAAAAATTTGGTGAAGGTAAATAAACTCGTAAATGCCTTGAAAAAAAACAAAAAAGCATATGTCCGATGGGAATCTAAATGTTATCAAAATCAATTTGTAATTCCATTAAAAAATTCATCTCGAGCATTATCATCTATTTTTGATGCTAATTGGATTTCTAATGCAAAACAAAAACCTTAAAAGTTTAACTAAATAAGATGTAGAATAAAATTATGAAAGAAATGTTTTTGAAAAAAGGGTTTGCAAAATCTTCTAATTTCATTAATAAAAAAGAGGTAGCAAAAATTAAATTAATTTATAATCAGATTTTAGATGACTTTGAGGGTACTGCGCATTTAAGAAGTGATCTAGGTGGTGAAGGAGGTATTGGCGAAGAAAAAATTACTCAGATCATGTGCCCTAGTAATATTTCAAAAAAATTAAAAAAAAGTGAAACCTACAGTAAAGCTTTGTATCACGCAAAATATCTTCTAGGAGAAGACATGTCCTTAGATTTTGATATGTTGATTAACAAAAGGCCTTACTCGGACACGATTACACCTATTCATCAGGATGCAGCTTACTGGATAAAGATGCCAGACAAGCGTGCAGTGAGTTTTTGGATTGCGATTGACAGGGCTACTGAGGATAATGGATGTATGTGGTTTATTCCTAGAAGAAAATTTGAAATTGAATCACATCGTGCTTCTATTACTGGTGGAGCACTAAGCTGTAAAATACCAAAAAAAAATGCTGTTTGTATTCCTTTAGAAGCTGGTGGAGCAACTTTCCATGACGGTTTTACTCCTCATTTTAGTAAAGGCAATAAAACAAACTTTAACAGAAGAGCATTAATTCTAAATTTCCGACCTAAAACAATGATTAATCTAGAACGCTCAATGGGCATCAATCATCAAGGTGAGAGAAAAATTAGAAACAAATAAATTTGGGAAATATTTTACTTTATACCTGTATTTGCTATCACGAAAAATAATTAAAACAGATTCAAAATAAGAAAACAAGCAGAATAATTTATTTAAATTATTTAAGTCTGAAGATTATTTGGAATATTAGCTCTAATAGATTTAAATGCCATGCTAATATGAGCTTCGACTGTTTTAATAGATATATTTAATTTTTCTGATATTTCTATATTAGTAAAGCCTCTTTTTTTACTCAACACAAAAACTTTTTTACATTTTTTAGGTAGTTTGTTTATGCATTCGTTAACTAAGGCTACCATTTTTTCAAAGTCAGATTCAGAAGTTTCCTCAATTATTTGGTCTAATAATCTAATATATTCATCATGTAATTTTAAAAGAGATTTGTTCTTATGATATTTATTTATAAACTGATTATATACAGACCTATATAGAAAACCTTGGGGAGAAAATCTTGAGTCCAGTTTTTTTCTATATTCAAAAGTTTTAATAAAAACCTCTTGAACTATATCTTTTGCCAATGAGTAATCACCTGACAAACTTATTGCATAACTAAAAAGCTTTCGATTATATTTATTTATGAGTTCAGTAAAAGCAGATTCATCTCCTTTTTTTAATAATTCGACAAGTTCTTTTTCTGAGTTCATTCAAGTGAATATAGTAAATATTAAAAAACCTACTTTTTTTTTAAGGGTTTTTTACTAATCTGTTGTATACATAATATATATACAAACCAAAGCTTGGATAAAGAATTTGAACACTTAATCGATAGGTATATAAACCAATCATCATCTGTTGATGAACTTAAGAGGATATTAGTTAAACTTAATGATCCTAAAAATATATCTATATTTAAA
>CETE01021612.1_pt1 | contig 17067 bp, 16 predicted proteins | sample 531241 | NCBI WGS metagenome assembly CETE01 (sample SAMEA2622336, study PRJEB7988) | marine metagenome | biome: marine biome (ENVO:00000447); feature: deep chlorophyll maximum layer (ENVO:xxxxxxxx); material: "saline water (ENVO:00002010), including plankton (ENVO:xxxxxxxx)" | depth 30 m
GCTTTTGTTTTGATAGATTTAGTTTTTTATGTCTATCACAGGCTTTCACATAGAGTAAGATTTCTATGGGCAATCCATATGAGCCACCATTCAAGTGAGGAGATGAACTTTGCAGTTTCTCTCCGACAAGCATGGTTTGCTCCGCTATCAAAACTTCCTTTCTTTGCTGTACTCCCACTTTTGGGGATGGACCCTACAATTCTAGTTATAGCGGGCGTAATTAGCACACTCTGGGGCGTTGTTGGCCACACTCAAATTGTTGATAAACTTGGTCCACTTGAGATTGTCTTCAATACACCGTCTCATCACAGGGTTCATCATGGCGCAAACAAGGAATATATTGACAAAAATTATGGAAATTTATTTATTATCTGGGACAAAATGTTTGGTACATTCGAACCAGAAATAGCCCCAGTTAAATACGGATTAGTGAATAATGTAAATACATTTAATCCAATAAAAATTACCTTTATGGGTTGGAGCGCAATATTTAAAGATGTTAGAAAAGCAAAAACACTTAAAGAAGCATTTTCTTTAACGTTTGGGCCTCCTAATACAAAATTAAGAGGCGGGTCATTCTAATCAATCAAGGGCGTCGTTTATTTTCCAATTTAAATAATCAAAATGGCCTTTTACCATATCATTACCATACGCTGAGTTCGTGAAGTTCTTTATCTTAACCAGGGAACTAAAGATAGCTGCTCTGGATATTTCATCATAACTATTGTCATCCATTGCCGCTATTAGGCCATCAACATAAGCAGACTGAAGATTCATTTTAAAGGTATTTGGAATCTCTCTCGGAACAAAAATACCATTAAAAAGATCTTGAAGAACTTCATTTGGTAAATACTTATTACCATATTGAGCACTATCTGATAGTCGCTTCATCACTCTAGGATGAAGAATAAAGCTGAGTGAGCTCAATTGCATTCTTAAAACAAGATCATGAATCTTTGGATCATTGTCGGAGTTTCCGTAACTGGCAGCTCTTTTTTCAGATTGAAGTAATTTCAATATTTCAGGATCAAATGTAAAAGCATCATTAGCAAATAGCTCGGTATTAAGAACACTCATCGCTCTTTTTTGCTCACTATATGGAACAACCTCAAACGGTGTCATATTCTCGTCTTGGCCTATAACAAGCCTATTTGAGTAAACACCTCCAATTTGGATTGCAACAGATTCAAGAAACCTACCTTTATCTCTCACTAGACTATCGAAAGTCCCTTTCAGTTCAGAATAAGTTGTACCTGGCTCATTAAAGATTTCTGTTAACTCACTAATTTTTTTGTCAATTGTTTCAATTCTCTGCACTGTATAAGTTATTGGATCTTTTGACATGTCATACCTTTTATTTCTCGGATCGGTATTTCTTCCAGGACTTCCCATAACATCATCATCAGTTCCAAAAATAAGTTCAGGCTTTGTTGATTGTGCGAGGAGATCTTCTCTCTCTTGTTCACTCATTTCTGGCGTATAACCAAAGACAACGGCCCAAATATCATAAAAACCAGGTTCAGTTGGAAAGTAATTACCTTGCTCAACACCCTCAGGCGCTATATTGATTGGATCATAATCCATTACAGAACCAATATGATTTTTGCCTGTAATGTTTTTATCATGAATTTCAGTCGGACCATATAACCAACTTGCTTTAAAGTTATGACGCAACCCAAGAGTATGGCCAATTTCATGAAGGGTAAGGGATATAATCCATTGTCTAAGCGGATCATTTTCTTCATCATAGCCCCAAATTTTTCTGAGCCTATAACCATAACTGATTGAGTTAAACTCTTGAACGATATCTGCAGCTATCATTTCACCTGTTCTTGGGTTAGCTACGCTAGGACCATAACCTGAATATCTTGGTGACGGTGTTGATGCCCATCTAATTACGTTGTATTGAACATCACCAGCATCCCACTCTGCATCATCAGGCTGAATCTTTGCAACAACTGCATTTTTAAAACCTGCCTTTTCAAATGCAATATTCCATAACTCAATTGCTTCGACTACAAATGGTTTAATTTCCTCAGGAGTTGAATTTTCAACCCAAAACACGATTGGGTTAACTGGTTCAGAAATTTCTGCTGTTGGATCTTTCTTAATTAAACGCCATCTGTTAATTAAATCTTTACCTTTAAAATAATCATAAGTACTTAAATCAGTAATTTTTGTAGAAAAATATCCTACTCTCTGATCAGCAACTCTTGGTTCATATTTATCATCAGGCATCTCAACAAACATATGCCGCGCTACAATACTTGAATATCTTGCATCTGGTACCGCATCAACTGATCCTTTTGGGCTCGGATTAAAGAATCCGTAAGTTACTTCTACAGATGTATTTTTTGGGTAGTTTTTTACTCTGCTGATATAAGTTTTTTTATCATCAATTCTTCCAAGAATGAGGCTATAGTACTCTGCATATTCTTTTGGAGGCGTAAGACCAACTAGCATTTCGCCAAGAAATAGTTTATCTATATTTATAAGATATCTATTTTCTTCTTCTATCTTAACTTCGAATCTGCCAACAAAAGATTCAAGTATATTTGTCAAAGTTGACTTCGATATATTATTTGAATCGTCATAATTGAATACGGTATTTTTTTTATAAAGGGCTAAATCATCCTTAAACTTTCTAAACTCTAGAACAGAGCTATCTCCCATATCTCCACCGCTAGCCCCTCCTGCTTGGGCACCGCTTATGATGTAATAAAAATATATAAATTCTTTAGATAGATCTCCCTCTTCAATTATTGTGTAATAGGTATCCTCTTCAGTTTCATAATAAATATCGAGCATTCCTTCAATGATTTCGAATTCTCCATCTTCAATGAATTCAGCAATTGTTGGTTCTTTCTCTTCCTCTTTTTCTTTATCCTCACTATCTTCTGCAACATCTTCGACAACTTCCTCAGATGTATTTTTAGCCTCTTGGACTTCTTCTTCTGCAAAAGACATGAAGGAAATAATTAACATTAAACTTAATAAATAACTGATATTTTTCATTTTCTACCTCGTAAACTAGGTGGTTATTCTAATGGTCAAGTAGCCAACATGCAATCAGATTAGATGTTAATATATGGGCATGGAAAAAACATACGATTTTGTAATTATTGGCGCAGGTTCAGCAGGCTGTGTTTTAGCTAACAGACTAAGTGAAGATCCGAATACTTCGGTTTGTATAATGGAGGCTGGAAAAAAAGATACTGACCCAAGAATCCATATTCCAATAGGTTTTGCATTCTTTGGTGAAAATAATCCGGTAAGTTGGAATTATGAAACAGTTCCCCAAAAAGAGTTTGAGGAAGTAACTGTCTCTGAACCAGCAACAGAAGTCGTCGATACAACCGGAGGAGTTCACTCTTTTAAACAGGAAGTCAAAGAACACAGGAGGGGAGCTCAACCAAGAGGGAAGACGCTTGGTGGCTCAAGCTCAATTAACGCTATGCTTTATGTTCGTGGGCATAGGTGGGATTATGATCATTGGGCAAGTTTGGGAAATGATGGTTGGTCCTATGACGAGGTCTTAAAATATTTTAGGAAAGCAGAACACAATGAAGCATTTGATGATGAGTTTCATGGTCAAAACGGCCCATTAAATGTCTCAAGGATTAGACACGAAAACAAGCCCACAAAAGATTTCGTTGAAGCAGGATCAAAATTATACGAACGTAATGCAGACTTTAATGGCAAAGAGCAAGAGGGCGTAGGCTTTTACCAAACAACTCAAAAAAATGGCAAAAGATGCAGTGCTGCAAAAGCATATTTGGTGCCCGCCTTAGAAAGGCCAAACCTAACCGTAATAACTGAAGCAAATGTCGATAAAATAGTTATTGAAAATGATAAAGCTTCAGGCGTTGAGTATATAGACACGGAGGGAGCTACTCATACTATTGCCGCCTCAAAAGAAGTATTGCTGTGTTCCGGTGCTTTTGGATCTCCTCAAATATTACTCAGATCCGGAGTAGGACCAAGAGAAGAAATTGAAAAGCATGGCATAGAGCACAAAGTAGATTTGCCAGGTGTTGGAAGGAATCTTCAAGATCATATTGATTATCTCACTGTTCATAAATATAACTCTATGCAGTTTATTGGTACCTCTATCAGAGCATTCTTAATAAAATATCCACTCGAAGTAATAAAATACATAATTAAGAAAACAGGACTCTTTACTTCCACTATTGCAGAGGCGGGCGGCTTCATAAAATCTAATGCATCCAAAGAAATACCTGACATACAACTCCACTTTGCTCCTGCTATGGTAGTTGATCATGGAAGAACTCAAGTATGGGGGCATGGATTTAGCTGTCATAGTTGCCTCTTAAGACCAAAATCGAGAGGTACGGTAACACTAAAGTCTGCCGATCCGCTCGAAGATCCATTAATAGATCCAAAATTTCTATCACATCCTGATGACATGAAAGATATGATCGAAGGTTATAAAAAGATGATGGAAATCTTAAATACTGAACCAGTGAATAAATATATAAAACAGCACTGTCAAAGACCAGTAGATATTAATGATGATTCAGATATTGAGAAGGCTATTCGTGAAGGCGCTGATACCGTATATCACCCTGTTGGCACATGCAAAATGGGAAGTGATTCCGAGGCTGTTGTTGATAAAAGATTAAAAGTACATAAAGTAAAAGGGTTGAGAGTTGTTGACGCCTCAATAATGCCGACACTTATAGGTGGCAATACTAATGCTCCAACTATTATGATTGGCGAGAAAGCTTCAGATATGATCTTAGAAGATTGGGGTGGCCCTAGATGACAGAGACTGGTCGCTGTCAATGTGGAGAAATAAACTACTCATTCTCAAGAAACAAAATCATTTCAGGACATCATTGTCATTGTAAAGATTGTCAAAGAGCAACTGGTTCTGGGAAAGCAACCATTTTGGTCATCTCTAAGAAAAATCTTTCAATAAATGGCGAGCCAAAATATTATGAGAGTGTCGGTAATCAAGGGATGCATATTAATCGCGGATTTTGTGAAAAATGCGGATCTGGAATACTAAGTTTTGCCAAAGAGCTTGAAAGGGTAGTATTTATAAAGGCAGGCACGCTAGATGATTCAAGCTGGGTTACTATTGATTCAAACTACTTTACAGAATCATCAAATGATTGGAATAAGCCCGATGATGAAATTAAAAGCTTTGATCAAAACCCAAACCTATTTGAAAATATTAAAACAGTCCTTAAATCTTTTATGTAACCATGAATGATGCACTAAAAAATATTCTAGAAAGAAACTCCCATCGAAACCTTGTTGAGCCAATCCCATCAAGTGAGGAAATTGAGTTGATCTTTCAGGCAGCCTTAAGAGCACCCGATCATGCATGGTTAAGACCATCAAGCTTTATTCATGTGAGTGGGAATGGCCTTCAAAAACTTTCAGAAATATTTGTGGAATTTGCAAAGGAAAACTTTGATGATCTTAGTGAAGAAAAACTAGAGAAGTATAAAAATGCTCCATTTAGAGCGCCACTCATAATAATACTGGTATCAACAAAAAAAGATCATCCAAAAGTGCCTGAAATTGAGCAAATTGTTTCTACTGGAACAGCAGGTCAAAATATCATGCTGGCATTAAATGCAATTGGTTATGGAGCAATTTGGAGAACAGGTAGCTTTTCCTTTAATAAAAAATTATCAAAGCATTTCGACCTTTCAGAGGATCAAACAATAGTTGGATATATCTATATAGGGACACCTGAAGGTAAGAAAAAATCTTTACCAGTAATGGATACAAAAGATTTTGTGACCATTTGGGATTAATTACTACTCATGAACACAAAAGTATTTTTCATTCCACTTATTTGTTCATTCCTATTTTTTGTAATTTATTTATTGCTTGCGCAAACAGGCACCTTTTTATCAGTTGAGCCAGGCTATAGTATTAATGATATTTCAAGGTGGTGTGAAAGAATCAGCGGTGGATATTTTAGGGAGCCAAGTAATGCACTTTCTAACATAGGCTTTATAACAACTGGCCTAATAATGTTTTGGATTCTCTCTAGAGAACCGAAGGGCATTAATAAATTTCATGGACCAACACCTACAGCTCTAATTTTTGCATCAGCTGCACTTTTTTTAGGTCCAGGATCTTTACTTATGCATGGTACACATACTGCTTGGGGACAATGGGCAGATTGGCTAAGCATGATAATGTTTATTTCAATTCCTTGGCTTGTAAATATTTTTACAATAAAGAATTATCCTGAAAATGTTTTTGTTAAAACCTATGTCACCTACATAAGCATTTATGCTGTTGTAAGCTGGAATCTTGGCTTTGATCTGGGAGTAGGACTAAATCTTTGGTTTTTATCTATAGCGCTATGGGTAATTACAGAGACCCTTCAGCATTTCTACTCTAAAACACTCAGAATATTATCAGGTTTTCTAGGCTTTATCGTAGCTTCAATCTTCGGAGTCTTTCCAAATGAAATTATTCAAAACTTAAATGAATACTGGTGGGTTATTTTATTTTGGGTGCCAGCAATATTTATTAACGGAAAATCTCCAATGAGGAAAACAAGATTTAGATGGTTTTGGTTTGGAAATTTTACTTATATAACAGCATTTATCATTTGGCTTCAAGGATATCCGGATACAGCTTTTTGTAATCCAGATTCTATTGTCCAAGCGCATGCTCTGTGGCATATACTCTCTTCAATTGCTACCCTATTTTTCTTTTTCTATTTCAGAAGCCTTAGGCTTACATGAAAAAAGTATCAGACAAAATAATCTTCAGATCCGGTTTAGAGATGAAGAACAGATTTATGTTAGCCCCTCTAACAAATACTCAAAGTCATGAAGATGGATCTCTCTCAGATGATGAGTTCAATTGGTTGACAAAAAGAGCACATGGTGGATTTGGTATAACCATGTCCTGTGCATCACATGTTCAAGAACATGGGAAAGGATTTCCAGGCCAACTAGGGATTTTTGATGACAAGCATGTTGAGGGCCTAACTAAATTAACTTCAGAAATTAAAAGCCAACAAAGCTTGGCAATTGCGCAGCTTCATCATGCTGGCATGAGATCACCCGAAGATCTTATTAAAGTTAAGCCCATTTGCCCATCTGATAATGAAAGCACGGGAGCCAGAGGAATGACTTTACAAGAGGTAAAAAGATTAAGAGATGATTTTATAGATGCCTCAATTAGAGCAAAAAAATCAGGATATCAAGGAGTCGAAATACATGGCGCACATGGATATATTCTTTCTCAATTCTTATCAGGAGAAATTAACACCAGAACAGATGAGTATGGAGGCTCAAATGAAAATCGCGCAAGAATAGTTTACGAAATAGTTAATGGAGTTAGAGCTGAGTGTGGCAAAAATTTTATTCTTGGTGTTCGATTATCGCCAGAGGGTTTTGGGCTAAAGTTAAGTGAAATTAAAGAGGTTTGTCAGATTCTAATCTCAACAAGGAAAGTTGATTTTCTAGATATATCACTTTGGGATTCTTTTAAGGAGCCAAATGAAGAAGAGCATAAAGGAAAGAGCTTACTCGAACATTTCACAGAAATGGATTTTGGAGACACTTTACTAACTGTAGCGGGGAACATTCGCTCAGGTCCAGATGTAATCAAGATTTTAGAGAGCGGAGTAGACTTTGTGACGGTTGGAAGAGCAGGGATACTGCATCATGATTTTCCAAAAAAAGTAATAGCAGATCAAAAATTTGAACCTATAAAATTGCCAGTATCTAAAGATCACTTAATCCAAGAAGGCCTAAGTGAAACATTTATAAAATATATGCAAAGATGGCAAGGTTTTGTAGAAGAGTAAAAAAATGAAGATCTATTTATTTTTCGCCTCAGCCCTATTATTAATCCCTTTCAAATTATTTTCTTTAAATCTATATGATTTAGATCCCTATGAAGAGTATTTAAGCTCAGGAAAAAAGCTTATGAAACTTGAGTTTGGTCTTCATGATCTTGAATCACAAGAAAGAAGTAAAGAAATCCTGATTGCTATTCATGGCCGAGATAGCAGAGGCTTTGAGTGGATTTATCCCCTTCAGACAATAGATAACAACAAAACAAAGACTTACTTTCTCCGCTGGGATACTACTAAATGTCCCCAGAAGGCTATTCCAGACCTAATGAAAGAGATTTCAGAAATAGAAAATGTTGAAAAGATTACTATCTTAGGACACAGTTATGGAGGCATACTTTCCTCATTGCTATTGAATGAAATAGAAATTATTGATACGGATATTCATGTTATAGCCGCACCATTGGCCAGTACTGATCTAAAAAGATATTGCGGATATATCCATCCGACAACAAAAAATACAAATATTTCATATCATCAATGGAGAACAATTAAGAAATTTGATTTTGCATTTAGTAGCCTTAACTATGATCCACAAATCATAGAGTTCGAAGGCTCATCAGTTACTCGTCTTCCACAGCAATATAATGGAAAAAGACTTGGACATCTATGGTCTATAAGCTGGGTGGCAGAAAATATTGAAATGAGCAGATAACCCATCAATAAGCTGTCATAAAAATGACAATGATGAACCTTTTTTGTAAACTTTTAATATGCAAATAAATAAATCTTTGTTCTTATTCATAATCCTTATCTCAGGTTTTATAGCTGCTGAAGACCTTAAACAAAAACTTCAAGCTGATTTAGATCCATTAATGAAAAAAGTTATTGAATGGCGTCATGATATTCATGAGTACCCTGAGCTAGGGAATAGAGAATTTAGGACGTCAAAAAAAGTTGCTGAACATTTAGTTTCTCTTGGTGTAGAGGTCGAAACAGGAATTGCCTATACAGGCGTTGTTGGCCTTATTAAAGGTGGAAAGCCAGGTCCCACTATAGCTTTAAGGGCAGATATGGATGCTCTGCCAGTAACTGAAAAAACAGGATTATCTTATGCATCTGTCCAACGAACACAGTATTTAGGTCAAGATGTAGGAGTAATGCATGCATGTGGTCATGACGCGCATGTTGCCATTCTTATGGGGGCGGCCGAATTTCTTGCAAAAAATAAAGAACATCTCGAAGGAGATGTAATGCTTATTTTTCAACCTGCTGAAGAGGGAGCGCCCGAGGGTGAGGGCGGTGGAGCAGAAATGATGCTCGCTGAAGGAATATTTGATAGATACAAACCGGATGTAATTTTTGGATTGCATGTTACTAATTCTCGTCATGGGCATCTTGGCGTTTTACCAGGACCAGCAATGGCTGCTGCATCTTCTTACAGGATCACCATTAAAGGTACTCAAGCGCACGGATCAAGGCCATGGGATAGCATTGATCCAATAATGGCAACTGCTCAATTAATTGAGTCATTGAATACAGTTGTGAGCAGAAGAATAAATATTATTAACAACCCTGCAGTAATTTCGGTAGGCATGGTACAAGCTGGAACAAGAAATAATATTATTCCCGATATATCTCAAATAACTGGAACAATAAGGACATTTGATCCAGTCTTGCGTGCTGAGATCTATGATGAAATTAGACAAATAGCTCGAGGGGTTGCAGAAGGGACAGGAACGGAAGTTGATGTTGAGTTTGATGTTGGAGGCTTTTATCCAGTAACTTTTAATAATGTAGAATTGACCAACCAATATGCCAAGACTTTATCAGAGGCAGCTGATGGAAAGTTTTTAATACTTGATGCTCCAACGACAGGAGCGGAAGACTTCTCTTTCTTCTCTCAAGAAATACCTGGAATGTACTTTTGGTTAGGAGTAAATGAGCCAGGAGTAGATGTAGCACCTGGAAACCATACTCCTTACTTTAAAATAGATGATAGAGCACTAGATGAAGGCGTTAAAGCAATGATTTATCTAGCATTAGATTACGCTAGCAATAACTAAAATCCAAACGTCGCAGGATCAAAAACATAATCAAAGGATTTAGAGGACTCACAACTATTAAAAGTTCCGTTGTAAAATCCAATTTCAAGATGTAGGTGTCGACCTTCACTTCTCCCAGAGTTACCCATAAGACCAATAATTTCGTCTTTGGCAACTTTCTGACCAACTTTTTTATAAACACCATCAAATCTGAGGTGTCCATATCTGGAAAAAATATTATTGCCATGATCAACTACTAAATGATTGCCCCAGCCCGCGCCACATTCCCTCAATATAGTATTGTCCGAGAATTGAGTGCTAGAAGGACATCCGACCCTTGCATAAACGACAACTCCATCAGCTATTGTATGAACAGGAATATCGGATAAATTTTTATCAATATTAAATAAATCTAATCCCTCATGTTCTGCAGGTTCTCCAACAGAGCCAGTGAACTCACCTCTAGTTTGATATGTAGTTATAAATGAAGAAAAATCTAAATTCAGGTTTCTTTCTCCAACAGTTTGAACTGCAGAAAATTCCTCTTCTTGGCTTTCATATACTAAACACATTGTATTTTCTTTTTCCTGTGAACAAGAGGAAACGAAAAGAACAAAAAAAATTAAAAATAGATTAAAACGCTTATTCATTTACTGGTATATTAAGTTTTTAATTCTATTACTTAGGAGCTTATATGCCTATACCAGATTCAATAAAAGAGAATATTTCTATTCCAGTAATTGGAGCACCTTTATTTCTTATTTCAGTACCTGACTTAGTAATAGCGCAATGTAAGGCAGGAATAATTGGATCCTTTCCTGCGCTTAACGCCAGGCCTCAACATGTGCTTGAGGAATGGATTGTAAGAATAAAAACAGAATTAAAAGAATATCAAGAACAAAACCCGGACAAAAAGGTAGCCCCTTTCGCTGTTAATCAAATTTGTCATGGCTCTAATGACAGATTGCAAGGAGATATGGAAATTTGTGTTAAGCATGAGGTGCCTATAATCATTACTTCGTTAAGACCACCTGCAGAGGTTGTAGAAGCAACTCACAGCTATGGAGGCCTAGTATTTCATGATGTCATCAATGTTAGGCATGCAAAAAAAGCTGCTGAAATGGGTGTTGATGGATTGATTTTAGTTTGCGCTGGAGCAGGAGGTCATGCAGGAGCATTATCTCCTTTTGCTCTTTTAAGAGAAGTTAAATCTTGGTTTGATAAAACAATTATTTTGTCTGGATCAATTGGAGATGGTTATTCTGTTGCGTCGGCACTTGCACTTGGCGCTGATTTTGCCTACTTAGGAACTAGATTTATCGCAACACACGAAGCAAATGCTGAACCTGAATATAAGCAGATGCTAATCGAAAGTTCTGCTAACGATATTGTATATTCAAATCTATTTACGGGAGTTTTGGGTAACTATTTAAAACCCTCTATTCAAAATGCTGGTCTTGATCCTGAAAATCTCCCAACTGCTGATAAATCTGTAATGAATTTTGGTTCGGGCGGAAACACTGATTCAAAAGCATGGAAAGATATTTGGGGGTCTGGTCAAGGTATTGGTTTAATTGAAGATGCGCCAACAGTAGAAGATCTAGTAGGAAGATTGAGAGATGAATTTAATGAAGCTACTTCAGAATTTAATAATAAAGCAAAGCTTTCATGAAGATTGACCTATATTTTTCATATAGAAGCCCTTACTCGTATTTAATACTTCCCAGAATGCTCGAGCTGAAGGAAAAATATGATATCGAGATAAATTTTAAAGTTGTTTATCCAATAGCTATAAGAATGCCTGAATGGTTTAAAGGGAAAAACATATTTACCTTTTTCTTTTTGAAAATGATAGATATGAGGATACAAGCAAAGCGCCTAGGCATTCCATTTACAAGCAGCCTTAAACCTGATCCTATTAGACAGAATATTCTTACTGGGAAAATATCTAGTCACCAACCATATATATATGACATCTGTCATCTAGGACAAATGGCTCAAATGAAAGGAGTTGGTATGGAGTTTGCTTTTGAGGCCTCTAGTCTCATTTTTGGTGGTGTGGAGAATTGGAATAGTGATGAAAATTTATCAAAAGCTGCAAAAAATGTTGGACTTGATCTTAATCAGCTTCGAGAGAGTGTGAATGTTCACGAAGAAGAAATAATAAAACAAATCAAACAAAATCAAGTTGATCAATTAAATGCAGGTCACCATGGCGTTCCATTAACAGTTATCGGAGATAAATATTTCTTTGGGCAAGATCAATTTGAAAAGATTATGAAAACGCTTAAAGAACAGGGTCTAAAAGAGAGATAACTGAATGCCAAGAGTTGGGTTTATAGGACTTGGCACAATGGGATTTCCCATCGCAGGCCACATTTCTCAGTCTTATAAGACTTTAGTTTTTAATAGAACATTAGAGAAGTCGCGAAACTGGGCTTCACAATTTAGTGGAGAAGTATCCGAATCCATAGAAGATCTTGCTTCAAGATCTGATGTAATTGCATTATGCCTCAGTGAAGATAAGGATATTGAGGAGATTGTTTTAAGTAGAGGGGGTATTTTAGAGCACATTAAAGAAGAGACTGTGGTTATCGATCACTCAACTACTTCTGTTGATACTGCAAATAGGCTGAGCAGGCATCTTCTCAAGAAAAAATCTTTTTATTTAGATGCACCTGTTTCCGGGGGCGAGGCTGGCGCACAAAATGGTGCACTATCTATAATGGTTGGTGGTGACCAAGCTGCCTATAAAGAAATATCAAACATCCTTGATTGCTATTCAGGCTTTCATAAATTTATGGGCAAATCTGGTAACGGGCAGCTGACAAAAATGATTAATCAGATATGTATAGCTGGCTTAATTCAGGCCCTAGCCGAAGCAGCTAGCTTTTCAAAAAAATCTGGCATCTCATCTAAGGAAGTTTTAAGCGTGATTTCAAAAGGAGCAGCCCAATCTTGGCAGATGGAAAATAGATGGGAATCAATGGTTGATGACAAGTATGATTTTGGCTTTGCGGTTGATTTGATGGTCAAGGATTTAGAAATAGTTTCAAAGTTTTCAAAAAAAATCGGTGCAAACATAACTATTACAGAAATGGTAAAGTCATATTACAAAGAGCTCCAGGAAATAGGAGCAGGGAAACTAGATACTTCCAGCCTACTGAGAAGATTAGATGAACAAGACAGCAATTAGACTTAATATTCTTACCCTGTCTCTTTTATTTATTTACTCATGTAGTGGAGGTTCTAATTCTATAAGTCCAGAGATTGTTGAGCCATCTTCTTCACCCGAACATCCGCTTATTTGGGAGGTTGTTACTCCCAGTTCTGTCAATATGAATGAAGTAAAGCTTAGTAGCGCCTTTGATTATGCTTTTGCAGATGGCACTTTTACACAGTCAGCTGTTGTAATAAAGGATGGAAAACTGGTTTATGAGAGATATAGGGGTATTTTGGATGGCGAGAGTAATGCTATTGCGAACACCACAACGCTTGACGTTGCAACTTTACAATTTCTTTTTGGCGAAAGAGATCAAGAAAGTCTTTCCTCCTCATGGTCAAGCGCCAAATCTTTTACAAGTTTTCTGATTGGAATTGCCGAGTCGCAAGGTTTAATTTCATCTATAAATGATTCAGCATCAATATATATAACGGAGTGGGCAAATGATGCAAGATCAGAAATTACAATTAAAAATATTCTTGACATGAGATCTGGACTCGAGCCAATGTGTTTTGATTTTACAAACCAAGAGTTAAGAGTATGTCAAAGCCAACTTGATTCTGGATCCGGAGGAGATATCGTTTATTCTGATGATCAACTTTCTGGATGCATAAATAGAAACCTTGCTGAGAGTGGAGTTATACAACCATGGTATTCGACAACAGAGGTTTATAATAGAGGAGATTTCAAATACTCAAACTGTGACACTATGGTTTTGGGAGAAATTATATTTCGTGCTACCGGTCAAGATGTTCAAACATTTGCTGACTATCAACTTTTCTCAAAAATAAATATAGATGCTTTTTGGTGGAAAGACTTTGTTGCATCAGGGCAATCTAATGGAAATCTGCTCGCATATTGTTGTCTAGATTCGAACGCAAGAGATTATGCAAAGTTTGGTCATATGCTTCTGCTTGGCGGAATCTGGGAGGGCGACTCACTAAGTTATAACTCCTATGTAAATATGATTAGAGAACTAGAATATTACGGATTACAGTTTTGGAAGCTTTGTGCAAAATCTCCCGATGAAAGTGGAAATTGCCCTGACAACAGCTTTATACATTCTACGGTTGGCTTTGATGGACAATACATTATGATTGATTTTGCCAGAAATATGGTTGTGGTCAGAAACAGCCTTTATGCACCCATCTTAAATCTTTCAACCGAGAGAAAAATGAAATTGATTCCAACAAGCCTAAGTTCCTCTAATTGGGTCCTAACTTTACCTAGAGCATCAGGAACACCGGTAAACAGTAATTTTAATGCTTCAGTATTTTACGATTTAGTTACACAGGCTATTGAATAATTAAGCCAAAAAGATAAGCAAGAAACCAACAATAATGTAGTAAGAAACTGTTGTTATTTCCATAACCTGAGAATCAAAAATTTCAGAAGAATCTAAGATCTGATCTTTAAAGAAGACAATTGTAAAGATATTAGCTCCATGAATCATGAATAACAAAATAAAAAAAACAGAGCTAGTAAAATAATAAGAAAACACAATAATAAGCAGGAAGAAAAGCTCTAAATATAACGTCTTATTAAAATTTTTTTCTTTAAAAAAGTATTTTGTTAGGCTGTAATTCATCTGCCATGCAATGAAAAAAATTAAGCCAGTTATTGAGTAAATATAAGCAACTATATTTTCAATCATTAAAGATCGCCTTCTTTTCTGACCTCACTTCTTTGAACTTCAAATTGCTCACCATATCTTGCTTCTAATTTTTTTTGATTTTCGGCAATGACCTCATGTGGATCTAAATCAAGAGCAGCACATGCTGTTGCCCAGTACCACATTATGTCACCTAGCTCTCTTTTCATATGAAAGATATTTTCTTCTGATGGTGGCTTCCCTTGAAGGTACATTTTCTTTACGATCTCAACAAATTCTCCTGTTTCGCTTCCGAGCCCCATAGCGGCAGTCAATAACCTTGCAGACTTAATATCTGAGGACGAATCAATTTCTTTTAATCTATCCATCAAAGCATCAAGATCAAGGCTTGGATCACTCGTAACCTTAGTAACAAAGTCCGAATATGTCTTAAAAAAATCTTTTATTTCTTTACTCATTAAATTTACTCTCATTTAAGTTCGAAACTGTTTGATTGAATTCAAAAATAGTTTCACTAATTATTTCGTTAACTGACTTCACTTTATCAATTAAACCTACTGATTGACCTGCAAGAGCTGGAGCGGCCTCCATATCTCCATCAAAGTATAAATTCTTAATACCCATCATTTCGGACATCTCCATAACTCCCTTGTCATGAATTGAATGCGTTAAATCCGTTTTAAGCGCCCTGATACATGGCTTTGATTTTTTATTAAGAATTAACGTTCCATTAGTTCCTGAATTAATGATTGTGTTCTTAAAATTATCATGAACAGGACTTTCTTTGCTTGAAACAAATCTTGTTCCCATTTGAATACCTTCTGCTCCAGCAGCAAATGCAGCAGCCATACCAACCCCATCAACAATTCCTCCAGCAGCAACTATCGGCAGGTCTATTTCATTTTTAATCGCTTGAATTAAGACAAATAGACCTACTTCTTCAGGGCTTTTAAAGCCTCCACCTTCGGTACCTTCAACCACTAATCCATCGACACCAGCATCAAAAGCTTTTTTTGCTCCAGCTAGACTAGGAACAGCATGGTATACAGTGATATTTGCTGATTTAAGCACATCTATATATTTCCCAGGATCACCAGCTGAGGTAGTAACAAAACTAACACCATGCTCAACAATAAAATCTACCATCGTTGAATCGCTTAAAAACAATAGAGGAAGATTTACTCCAAAAGGATTATTGGTAAGCTCTGCCATCTTTTTTATTTCCTCTTTGCAGGCATCAACCTCACCAGAAGAAGTTTCAATAATCCCAAATCCGCCAGCATTGGAGACCGCTGAAGCAAGTTTACTTCTTGCAATCCATCCCATTGGAGCCTGAATAATTGGATACTTGCTTCCAAGATGTTCAACAACTCTATTCATAAAATTATATTAACACCCACATGATTAGTTTCAATATATACTAAAACAATCATATGGACGTATCCCACATACTTGATAATTTAAATGATCAACAGCGTCATGCTGTTGCATCTGAAGATCAAAATATAATGGTTTTAGCTGGCGCTGGCTCTGGAAAAACAAGAGTTCTCGTTCACAAAGTTGCGTGGCAAGTAGAAGCACTTAATTTCTCACCTGGCTCAATCATGGCAGTTACTTTTACCAATAAAGCTGCTAATGAAATGAGGTCTAGAATTGAAGATCTTCTTCAACATCCATCCCCAGAAATTTGGTGCGGAACTTTCCATAGCCTTTCCCACAGAATACTGAGAAGATTTAATAAAGAGGCTGAGCTATCAACAGGTTTTACTATCTTGGATGCAGATGACCAGTTAAGAATTATAAAAAGGTTATCAAAAGAACAGGGTATTGACGAAGCAAAGTTTCCATATCGACAAACCCAGTGGCAAATAAATAGCTGGAAGGACTCTGGTAAAAGAGCAAAATCGATAAGAGATAGGGGAGACTTTTATAGAAAAACAATAAAAGGAATCTATTCGGAATATGAAGAACTTTGTAAAAATGATAGCTTGGTTGATTTTGCAGAACTAATATTAAGATCTTATGAACTCATTCGTAAAAACAGTTCTGTAAAAAGCTATTTTCATAAAAGATTTAGATCTATTCTTATTGATGAGTTCCAAGATACCAACACCATTCAATATAAATGGCTCAAGGAAATTACCTCTAAAGATGCTTTAACAACGGCTGTTGGTGATGATGATCAATCAATATATGGATGGAGAGGTGCGAAAGTTGAAAATGTAGACGCCTATATAAAAGAATTTAAAAAGGTAAGCGTTGTTAAATTAGAACAAAACTACAGGTCAACAAGTAAAATTCTTTCTGCAGCAAATGCTTTAATTGATAACAATGCCGACAGGCTTGGGAAAAATCTATGGACAGATGAACTCGAGGGAGAAAACCT
>CETE01147066.1_pt1 | contig 16955 bp, 13 predicted proteins | sample 531241 | NCBI WGS metagenome assembly CETE01 (sample SAMEA2622336, study PRJEB7988) | marine metagenome | biome: marine biome (ENVO:00000447); feature: deep chlorophyll maximum layer (ENVO:xxxxxxxx); material: "saline water (ENVO:00002010), including plankton (ENVO:xxxxxxxx)" | depth 30 m
AGTGAACCAAGAGGGTTATTCAACAATCACCGACCCCTTCCACTGGAGAAACATGTCCAGACCCCCAACAGATCTCCTTCCCTACATCAAGGAGGTTGTTACAATTCAAGATGAATTCAGATCATATTTTGGATGGAGTCTGGAACATGATCAACTCAGTGCAACTGAGCTAATTTCTGCAGTAGAGGATTCTGGGATTGATCTGTGGAGCAGAGCGAATAGAGCCGCCACGGTAGCAAACTTACAGAGAAGAGCAGTACTTAGAGAGCAAAATGTCGCAATTCTTGGCGCGGCTATAGACGTTGACGAATTGACCGAGACTCTGGAGACGCCCACTCTACTAATCGTAGCTGACGGAGCTGCGGGAGTGTTCTCCCTTTTGCCAGATACCTCTGCTGAGAGAGCATGGTCCAGACTACTATTCATGGTCAGCGATGCCGACGGAGGAGACGGCACAGCTCAGGCTGTCAAACGTGGAAAAACGATCTTTTTACACGCACACGGGGACAACCAAGCAGATTGGAATAAAATCCTGAAATTAGCTGAGGAGGCCCCCTCCCCTCCTCCATTGATCCTAACTCATCAGACCCCCGGTGAAATACCCGGGATGCACAACCCGGGGGGATTCACCGATGGAGACAGGGCTGCCTGCATCGCCCTGTCAATGGGGATCCCCCACAATCGAATTTCCCTGTTGGGAACAAACACCAAAGAAGTTGGGCGATGGTCAGGAACCACTGTCATAAGTATGAAACTTGACAAATTACAATGGATGGGTAGAATTCTAAAAAAACTCAATCTTGATTTTTGATTACAAGAAGTCCTCCAGAGTCATTACAGTTACCCTATCATTATTGAACAGAGAATCAACGCTGTCTGACATCCAATCAACACGTTGCTTTGTGTAGTCATCAACACCATAGTTTTCCATGACCTCTTTTGTTACTTGGATATACTTTCTCACAGCTCCTTCAGAGACAGTCAATACGACATTCCCTCCACAAGTCGCCAGCCCATCATCTGAACTGGAGAATCTTGGACCCCTTGAGATCGTACCGGCCTTTTGAATACACTTTCCAGCCAGAGGCATTCTTCGATACGAATGACCACATTTCACACACCTTACTTTCTGCCTCGTAAAAGCCATCATGTTCCCTCTCATATCGGGTAGGAAGTGAGATTCAATGACTTGTGAAGCAACTCTATCCACGCTGACGGAACGAAGCCTGCTTCCGAGGGCCAATTGTTCCCCCATCTTGTCTGTCATACTTACCAGTGTCTTGTAGGCGGAGTTAACGGGCCCGGAATCCAGCTCTCCTGAGTCATGTGTCCATCCGTATCCTCGCAGGTCCCCTATCGTCCCGAGCCTATCACTCACTAAATCTACCAACTCTGACGCTTCATTGGGATGTGGCTGTGACAAGGTTGCCTCATAGAATGCCCTTGAGTAGTTCCAAGAACAATCAACATTCAGTGCCTCCTTGTCTATTTCCATAGGATTTAACCTAGTAGTTAGTACAAGTGGAGCATCCATCCTCCCCCCTCTTCCAGCCGGGAGGATTTCCTTTGAGAAATTCAAAAGACCATCCATTAGCATCATGATACTGTCCTCGTCCCCATCGCAGTTCCTTCTTTTAGCAGCATGGAATAATGGATGCGCGTATCCTGCAGAAGACGAAGTCCACCCTATTATCCTACATAGGACCCCTCCTGATGTGTGAGGGGCGAGCCCGATAGCCAATCTACCAACCAAGTCATTCTCTGTGACGGCGTCGTAAAATGGCTCCATGCCATAGAAGCGGACAAGAAGCTCATCGACGAATCCGCAGGTAGCTAGAAGATGGTCCTTCGATCTGATAGAGGGGATGAAGTCTTGAGGGAGCAATTCGAGCATCTGACTATTGGATTTCAACTGATTCCCCTGGATATCGTGTGTGTAACCAAGCTCAGCTAAAGACTGCCACGGAGTACCAATCTCATGGGGTTTGAAATGAGTCACAGGCACGTCACTCATATCGTATCTCGATGTACCATCCCTGAATACTGAGACGCCATGTTTTGCTCTCAGAATCCCCTTTTCCAGCGGTTCAGGGGATTGCCCTATCGACACTAATCCCTTCACCGCCTTTATTTTCGATGGAAGCTTGTCAAGCCCCAAAGATCTTCGCTTCACCTCTATTATTGACGATATTGGAACAGTCGTAAACTCTCCCCTCCTCCTCCTATTCCCGATTCTCTTCTTCCGTTCCTCTGTCCTTCCGCCACATTCTCTTGCAATTGTGGGATCAGGTCTGTTGTGGCATCTAATATGAGGGGATTCAGAGCCACACACACTGCATATCCTTGGTCCCATCTGGACTCTTATGCTCCCCTTTGAGGATGATTCACCAAGTAACCTCTGTGGCCCGCCGGTCTCTGCAATGGGATAAAGGGCGTGAACCATCGGTTTCATTTCTCTAACTCCGGACTTCTCTGGCCTTCCCATCCTGGCGCCAATTCGACAGGTTGCTGAATCCTCCCACCTACACGAGGAAATCTCTCTAACCAGCCAAAGTGACCCATCAACGATGTGATCATCAATCAATGAGATGGATTTTCCAAGCTTTACTGGATCTGCAGGTCCAAGGTCGGGAATCGCCTGTGAAGCGCTATCTCCTATTGCCTCTGTTTCAAGAGTCCCCTTGCCTTCCTGCATGGCCACAGTTGTAGCCCGAACTCTAGCAATAGCCCTTCTTCCCTCCAGCTCTCTCTTCCTCTCATCCTCTACTGCGACTATCTCCTTGGCTCTCTTGACTCTTTCAAGACGATCGTTAATATGGCCATCAGTGTCCATCGAACGGTTAACCACGCCATTTTCGTTTACCAACCCAAGCCCCTCCAGAAGCCCCTCCCAATTGCAGGGAATTACAATATCCCCACTACTGTGAAAGTGGGGCAACCCCAAAGTCAGAAGCGAAGACTTCGTGATCCCGTGGTTCTCTATCGACATCCATAACGGCCACTTGTCAAACTCTGGCTCTAAAGTACGGTCCGAATCGAATGAAGGATCGGAATCCCACCCCTCGCAGGCACCGAAAATCCTCAGACCTTCCTCTCTCACTGTCGAGCCGATTAATGACCTGATTAGCGGTTTAACGATTGAGAGGGGGAGATCAGACCACCATAGATTCCAGGGAGGAGGAACTGCGGTCCCGAACATTTCTCCGATTTTCTTAGATTGGGACCAATTCAACTCTAGATCTCTGACAAAAATGTACCAAGATCTTTTTCGCCAATCTCTTTCCAGTGGATTTTCTCCTCCTCTGGAAATAGCACCATTGAAGGGAAGCCCATCTGGGAGTTCAGTGGGTTTGAGGCCCATTATCCCAGCAAACTCAGAGACTTTACTAGGATGGTCCAAGGCTTCCGTCAGATCCGCAGCCCACCAATCCCTATTGTATGCTGATGGTACGAGAGATTTGTTGTTCTCGAGAAACTCACCGAATCCCATTAGAATTTCCCCATTATCCCAGATTGAAACCACTCTCTCCTTGATAATAGCCCAATCCTCAATGGTGTCTACCCTCCTAAACTCTCCATCGTCAAGAATTACCATCGGACCCTCTATATCCGTGCACGGAGTTACCGCGCAGGCTTTACCCGGCCGTTCAATTTTCATCTGAGTTCCGACCGAAAGAAACCCACCGGCCGCTTCCATGGATACTGGATTCAATCCAGCCGCCGCCAATCCAGTAGCCCTGCTCCTACCGTACCTGAGCCTGAATCCCCCCGGCTCACATGGTTCTCCGAATATCGGACGTCCAGCGATAACGTCGTCCATATATCTCGTAATCTCAGCAATCTGCCTACTTTGGAAAGTCTTGGACTTAGCAGAATCATCCATTCCCTTTTTCGCGAATTGAGATATGAATTCCCAGCCTGATATCTCCATTCTATCTGTATGCTTTACAATCTTCGGAGCCTTTAGGCACAATCCTTCCCCAATGACTAGCATAACCCCGCCTCTAACTCTAGTTCTGAATGTCCCATTTTCATTTTGGATATTATTTACCTCCTTGAATCCGGCACATTCTTGCTTCTCAGTCTCTTCTCCGTTGATCATGACTGGGCACGCCCTTACGATTACTTCCACCTCTTCAGGAGGGGGTTTGTATTGCAACCCTACTCTGTAGAGCCCGAACTCTTCCTTCACCCTCTCCACCTCACTTGTTGAGGGAGTATACCTTCCAATACCCAACTCTCTCCTGATCATATCTCCAATTAGTACACACATTGCTTGGGCTGTTCCTCCCGCGGCCCGAATCGGTCCGCAAAAATCAATGGACAGGAATTCAGAACCATCTGAATTATTGAGTATCCTCACAGCTCCTATCCCATCTAGAGGAGCAACAAGTACAGCTTCGGTGAGTACAGCTAGCCCTACCCTCAGGCCACAATCAATAGCCTCCCGCAGATCTCCGTCACGAGCATGCATTCTTTTGGCTACATCAACCGCGATCTGAATGGATGCGCTTTCCCTGTCAGTATTCAATAAAATCTCTCTCAGACCATCTTCGATTTCCAATCCCCTAAGGTATTCCTCGAGTAGTTTTTCAGTTCTGCTAGCCAAATCAGAAGCTCTGGGAATCTCAATCTCAGTACTGAAATCAAGCCCTTTGCCCTTGGCAATTTGAGCAATATCATACGCTTCCTGGGTCTTCGAATCCAGCCATAACTGGTAAGCCTCAACCTCTGCGGTCAGCCTTTGGCGGTCGTATTGAGAAACAGATTCTATCCGCCCACTCATCTCATTCCCACGCTCCAATGCCCCTTCACAGGATGGACCGTCCAAGAACATTGACCGTGTTTACCCTCTTTGAGGCGAATTCTCAACCGAACCTTCATGCCAGTCTTGCTACTCGGTGTGGTTTGAATATGCAGCAGATTTCACCAGTCGAAGCGAAGCTCCAGCTAATTGAGAGAGTGAGAGAATTAGCATATCTTCATTCCCCAGAAGATCAATTTACTCTAGCAAGCGGAAGAATGAGTCCGCATTTTTTCGATATGAAACCAGTGATGATGAATCCTGATTGTGCCCACCTAATCGGGGTGTTGATTCATGATTGCATTGACTCATTGGGCGGAGTTGATGCTGTCGGAGGCCTTGAGCTAGGAGCTGTCCCTCTGGCTGCGATAGTTATCGCAAAGGCAGGAAAAGGCTCTGAAATTAGAGGATTCATGGTCAGAAAAGAGCCAAAGGGCAGAGGAGGTAGGAAAACCGGAAACCCTCCGGGAATTGAAGGCTCCACAATCAAGTCTGGCGACAGGGTGATTTTACTGGAGGACGTCACTACGACAGGAGGATCCGCACTGAAAGCTGCATCAACACTAAAGTCAATGGGTTGCGAATTGGTGGCTTGCGTTACGATTCTAGATAGGCAGGAGGGAGGAATGGACGCGTTTGAAGAAGCTGGCATCAAATTAATCCCCCTAATCCTAAGGACAGACGTTACGGGTGATTGATTGAACAAACACATCATCGATCCAGAGGGGAAACCGTACGATCCAGCAAGGCTACCTAGGAAGGAATACGTCGGTGCATCCGCATACTTCGATTTGGACCTAAGAGCCGGATTGGTCACAGACGTTCAGAAATTTCCCGAAATGAAGAAACCGTCATACAAGTTACAAGTTGATTTTGGTCCAATAATTGGTAAGTTGTGGAGCTCGGCTCAAATCACCAACTACTCACGCCATGATTTGATAGGGAGAACGGTGGTTGGAGCCGTCAATCTGGGCGATAAGACATTACCGACGGGATTCGTATCGCAATTCTTAGTTTTAGGTGCGCTTGACCCTGATGGCTCAGTAAAACTGCTGGATCTTCCGGAGGGTGTACTTCCTGGTTCAATGGTTGCTTAGCCCATCACCAACTCAGTTAAATTCCGTCTCCAAATGAATGAAGATTCCCAAACTCTCAGATAGTTACACTATTGGACCGGGTGCATAACGGGGTTACATGCCAACCACTGTGAGGATGACGACAAGCTCTGGAGATATCGATATTGCACTATATACCGAAGACTGCCCGGAAACGACCGGCAATTTTCTAAAATTAGTGGATGATGGATTCTACAACGGATTACACTTCCATCGTGTAATCAAGAATTTCATGATTCAAGGGGGGTGCCCCAGATCCAAGGACCCATTCGATGGAAGAGCTGGAACAGGTGGTCCGGGTTGGAAGATTGACTGTGAGCCTTCAGCGTTAGCAAAGAGACATGACAGGCCGGGATTATTCTCAATGGCTAATGCAGGACCAAATACAGGGGGATCGCAATTTTTCTTGACAACGGTCCCAACACCGTGGCTGGACGGCAATCATGCGATTTTTGGAGAGGTAATTGAGGGAATGGAGAACGTGTACAAAATAGAGAACTGTGATACAAAGCCTGGAGATAGGCCATATGATCCCCAGAAAATCATCAGTGTTGTCCGGATAGAAGACTAATCGTTCTACTGGCCACTGATAATTAAATTTATTAATAATTAATAATACGGAGATATATGGCAAAGCATCGCGCTGGGGATCGAAGAATCATAAGCATCAGCATACCTGAGGAAACCGCAAGGAAGCTAGATAGAAGGGTAGGAAAAGGAAAATCCAGTGGAAGATCAGCAACAATTGCTAAGATGATAGAGGACGGGTTGTCTCAAAATACCCCGAGTATTACCACTTTACCCATCGCAGAACCAAGGTCTGCGAGAGCAGATCCATCCGAGTTCAGGACCGAAGTCGATACCATGGGGGAGATTGCTGTCCCTGCCGACAGATATTATGGAGCCCAGACTGCAAGATCCCTGATGAATTTCGATATCGGCGATGAAACAATGCCAAGATCAGTTATCAGGGCCTTTGGCATTCTGAAGATGGCGGCCGCGGAGTCCAATTCAGAGCTGGGGGAGTTGGACAAGGATGTCGAGTCACTGATTGTTTCCTCGTGTGAGGAGGTTATTTCAGGAAGTCTCGATGGACATTTTCCACTTAGTGTATGGCAAACAGGCTCCGGTACCCAGACAAATATGAATGCCAACGAAGTCATAGCCAACAGAGCGATTGAACTTGCTGGAGGGAGGCTTGGGAGTAAGACACCGGTGCACCCCAATGATCATGTCAACAGGGCGCAATCCAGCAACGACACGTTCCCTACAGCTATGCACATATCATCGGCTGAGCAGATTACAAACGTACTTTTGCCGTCCTTACAGTACCTCAGGGAAGCACTTTACACCAAATCAAAGGAGTTCGAACCTATTGTCAAGATCGGTAGAACACATCTCATGGATGCAGTTCCGCTCACACTCGGGCAGGAATTTTCTGGATATGTTTCCATGCTGGATGCAGACATCAGGAGGATAGAGTTCTCTCTAATCGACTTACATGAACTGGCTCTAGGCGGGACAGCAGTAGGTACTGGTCTGAACACACACCCCGATTTCTCTGATCTAGTCGCATCAAAAATTGCCGAAAAAACTGGTTTACCATTCACCAGCGCGCATAATAAATTCTCCCAGATTGCAGCCCATGATGCGATTGTTTCCGCCTCAGGTGCAATGAATACTCTCGCGGCTTCTTTGATGAAAATAGCCAATGACGTAAGATGGCTGGGATCAGGTCCTCGATGTGGGATAGGGGAATTATCCCTACCAGCGAATGAGCCAGGATCAAGCATTATGCCAGGAAAGGTCAATCCTACACAGTCAGAGGCGCTAACGATGGTATGTTGCCAAGTGATGGGAAACCACATATCTACATCCATTGGAGGTAGCCAAGGCAATTTCGAGCTTAACGTATTCAAACCGATGATGATCTACAACATGCTACACTCGATCAGGATAATCTCTGATAGTTGCAGATCATTCACTGATAATTGCATCATGGGTTTGAAAGCCAACGAGGCCAGAATTGCAGAACATCTTGAGAACTCTCTGATGTTGGTGACTGCCCTGAATCCCCATATCGGATATGATAATGCTGCTAAGATTGCCAAGAACGCGCACGAGAACAATCTGACTCTCAGGCAGAGCGCGTTGGAATTGGGGGCTTTAACAGAAACTCAATTTGATGATTGGGTAAGGCCCGAACAGATGACAGGCAACAAGTAACATGAAGCCGAAAAAATTGTTTGAAAGGGCCAAAAGAGGGTGGGAGCAGCAGGGGTTCAGCTTGGGGAAGCTTCCCCCCTGCGTACTCCGCAGGGTCCGGTTCCTCCTAGTTAGACTAGGATTTCCCGGGTAGATGACTTAGGGGCCTCTTGGGTCCCTTTGCCTTTTTCTGGACTAAACGGGGTAGTATCCCCCCTGAAGAATCGCTCCTTCATTGCCCTCGTCGGTTCACTCCATGGCTAGTATCACCATTTTGTTCCTCGATCGGTACCGGTCCTCCACAGGTCTCCCTGCTCTTGTTCCCGGTGTGTTTCCCTTGAGTTTCGTTGTCCTTCCTTGCGTCCGGCTTCCTCTGCTCTTGTTCCCCACACCCGCTCTCCAGGCTCGTAACCATCTCTGGTTTCATTCCCTTCCTTCGTGTACCTCTGCAGTATGGTCTTCTGGTACGGTTGTGTTTTCCCCCTTACGGGTTCGGTTCCGTTTTCCCCAGCTTTCCCCGTTGCTTCTCTTTCCATCCTTGCGTCCGGTCGTATTCACATCGGTTCTACTGCCGCCTCCTCGTCCACAGACGATTTGACTGTTCCCCGTTCACCTTTCGGATCCCGGTTCTACCTCTCCGACATTGCGGATTCGGTTGTTGTGGCCCGCGGGTTTGCCGAAGCGCGCCCACACCACTCCCCCGGAGCGGCAAAGTCAACAGGGCAAGCGACGGCAAATAAACCTTTCGTTCAGTATCACGTTTACAGTGGAAATAAGGGTTCCAAAATGTTAATTTCCACTGTAAATTTTCATTTACGAAGCCTCCTCAGACGCTCTCTCATTATGGACGATCTGGAATCGGCACTCATTTCCACAGAACCTTCCTCCATTCGCCTATTGAGGAATTCGGTGTTGACGAAATGAATTCCTCCTCTTTCATCGGCCAGAACGATGGTGCCTCCTTCTGAGGCGCATTTGTCGATCCTGCATTCGTGACTCAACTCCAATTCTAGTTGGCCGCGCGGAATTGTTTCGGCGGGACTATCCTTTCTTGGAACTGATGTGGAAAGGACCAGTACCCTGTTACCTGTACAGGCCCACAAGCTTCGATTACTCTCGCCAATTCTGTGCGGTCCGATTGCCATTGCAGACACCACTCCCTGAACATCGTAGCTCCAGCCGTGATTACTTTTGACGAATCCATTTTCGTAGGCCGTGATGCTCTCCTTTCCACCGTCAGCAACTAGGATGCAACAGACCGCGCTCGGATCTTCAACAACCTTGGTCCAACATTCTGAGCTAATCGAAAACCCCTCCTCCGACTCGTCATACAAGTCCCCTATGAGAGTCGTCGCACCATTTGAATGACCAACGATTGCTACTGCCTCCTCACTCGGAGATCCGTAATCTCCACAGACTATTGGCTGTCTTTCCCCGACCTCGACATGTACCAACTCATTCCCTTTGATACTCAGAATCCCACACCTAGGGCGCCCAAGCCCCAGGATAACGCTCCCATGTGAGAGGCCGATAAACCAGCTTCTTTCAGGTATGGTCCATTGCTTCTCACACTCACCAGAGCCATTAAATCTCCATATTGATGACTCTGTGTAATCTCCAACCTCAATTTCATAGACTGACGAGGTAGCCCAAATCAAATTGCCCTGTCTTAAAACGTAGTCACTGGCCCCTTCCAGGTCTGCTTTCCAGAGGACAGTCCCCTCAGAATCATCTATGGCATAGAGCGAAGATGAGGCCGTTACAAATACGCGATCGAGACCTCTCGCGATATCAGAAATGGGGCCTTGTATAGATGCCCTCCACAACTCTTCTCCAGTTGATGTCAGCCAACTAATGAGCAATCCATCCTTGGATCCAACTACAACGGATCCTCTGTCGATAGAGATGGCAGTACAGGCGCCAAATAAATCCCGAGTGAAAGACGAGACCGCGTGAAGGGCCAACGAGACCATACATCACCCTAGCGAGTTTGAGATATCGTGCTTTCGCCGATTAATCAGTTAAATTCCGTAGAGCAGAGTAACCTTCCTCTTCAGGTACTCGACGAATGCCTCTGGAGAAGGAGGCGTGCCACACGCTTCTTCGATCAGTTCCGCCGGCTCCAAGACACTACCCCGCCTGTGCACTTTCTCTCTCATCCAATTTAACAATGGCAGAAACTCTCCTCTGGAAATCTGAGAATCATGCTCAGGAAGCTCATCTCTGGCAGCCTTTAGGAGCTGTGCAGAATAGAGGTTTCCAAGTGTGTAGGTGGGGAAGTAACCTATTGCTCCCATCGACCAGTGAATATCTTGCAAGACGCCAGAGGACCTGTCCTCAGCCCTAACTCCGAGGTACTCCTCGTACATGTCATCCCACTTATCCGGCAAATCATCAACCTCTAGATCTCCAGAGATCAGAAGCTTCTCGATCTCGTACCTTATCATGATGTGGATATTGTATGTAGCTTCATCAGCATCTACACGGATCAGACTTGGCTCTATCAGATTTACAGATTTCCAGAGTTTTTCAGCATCTAAGTCCTTAGTATTCTCAGGGAACTCTTCTTTCCAGAGAGGAAGAACCCATTGACAGAATTCGTACGAACGCCCGATCTGATTTTCCCAGAGCCTGCTTTGACTCTCGTGAATTCCAAGGCCGTTGGCATATCCAGCGGGTTGGAAGTCAAGGTCTCTCGGACGCCCTTGTTCGTAAGTCCCGTGACCGGTCTCATGCATCGAACCGTAGAGAGATCCGAACGGATCCTCATCATTGTATCTTGTTGTCCACCTAACATCGTCTGGATTCGGACCCCCGCAGAATGGATGAGTTGAGGCGTCCCTTCTTCCTGATTTGAAGTCAAATCCTATGGCCTCTGAAACCTTCTGGCTAAGCCTCTCTTGGCCTTCGCGACTCCACACGTTATCTGTAATCCACGACATATCGGGACCCTCTCCCCTCTCGGATACGGACCTAATTAGCGGGGCTACCTCATTCCTGAGACCGTCGAACAATGGGTCCAGACGTGCAACCGTCAACCCGGATTCATAGATATCTAGCAGAGCATCATATCGTAGATTTTCATACCCTAAGTAATCTGCCTTCTTTCTTGCAAATTCAATGGATTTAGCTAAGTCGTCCCTGAAAATTGAGAAGTCATCTCTCTCTCTGGCCTCAGTCCAAGATATGACGGCCTTGGAGTTATGTTTAGCCATCTCAGAAACGAATTCGGTGGGTAGTTTTGTGGCCTTTTCGTACCCTTCCCTCGCCAACCTAACGTTCGCTTCCTCAACCTCATTTAAGTCACTGCTACTTTCTAACTTGTCCAGTAACTCTCCGATACGGGGAGAGGTCTTTCTATCGTGCAACTCTCTAGAAATCCATGCCATCTGTTCACCCCTCAATCTGGCAGCATTAGGAGGCATTAGGACCTCCTGATCCCAACCAAGAAGACTCCTGACCTGACTAGTTAAATCAATGTCTTTCAACAAATCCAGAAGCTCATCGTAAGCGTCCATACCTCTTGAGAGAGGTGCCTCACTCATAATCTCAGCCATCGACAAGCCAATTCATAATCAAGTAATATTTGTCAGAAATCTCGCTCTAATTGTTATCACGGACGCTTAACCCGATGAAATAGTAAGCATGGATTGAATGAGTTTAATAACTCGTCACCTTGAGTCTTCCAAAGTAAGAAGGCTTGGGAAAAAGTTTAGATTACCCTAAAGGATGATATTATGAATGAGCTTATCAAAAAGATGAATGAGGCACTAGGATGGGAACTGAGAGCAATAAACATGTATGCGCATTATGCCGCGAACATCACTGGCATAAACCGGCTTCAATTATCACCAATGTTCAACACTGAAATGACCGAATCTATAGAGCATGCTGATATCGTTCGAAAGGGCATTGTTCAATTGGGGGGAATTCCAGTTACAGAACGTGACCCCCACCCAATTATCCACACGACAGATTACATTGAGATGTTGAATTACTCTCTTGAGACCGAGATTAAAGCGTCCGAAGTTTATTCAGAACTCCTCCCTTTAATTGAGCAGACCGACGACCTGTATGATTCGATCGAGCAGATATATCTCTCCGAACTCAAAAGCGTCGAAGAAATGCGACTTTTGGTTCGTTGAAAATAATCCATTTAACCGAATCCAATATGTGGACCATCATCCTCGGGTGTACATGCGAAGCCACAACATGGCTATCATGTTAATTTTCGTCTTTGCATTACCGTCCCTTTCTGGTTGCATGGGGTCAATCGAAGATAACGGTGATGAGGAGGAGTACAATCATTGGTTACCACCTGTCGAGCAACGTTCAGAGATGGAATACATAAATGATGACGATTTCAGTAGAGTCTCAAAAAATGGTACATACGACACAGGAGAGGTTCAGTCCGTTTTCGTCCCGGTTCCTTCAATTTCTGCGTCTGATGGGGGAGCAGGCCTGACGGGCGGGGCTGAAGTCCATCTTGGACTGTGGCTCCCAGAAAAAGAAGGCTGCGATTTGACAGCATCTGAAGTTCTAGAAGAATGTAAGGTCCCTGTAATTGCTGAGATAGGCCCATACTATGATGACGGGGACGTTGATGCACTTACGCCCGCTAACAGGCTAGGTAGGTTCCTTATCGAGAATTATGTTCAACACGGGTATGGTGTAGCACAAGTCTCCGTCTTCGGAACAGGCCAATCAAATCATTGCATGGACCTAATGGGGCATGATGAACAGGCTGGAATAAAGGCTGCAGTGGATTGGCTTGGGTCTCAACCATGGTCCAATGGAAAAGTCGGCGCAATAGGAAAATCATATGATGGTAGCACACCATGGAATGCCGCGGCATCTGGGTCGGAATATCTGGCCACCATAGTTCCAATGTCAGGACTAATCGGGGTCCATGATTTGATGTGGAGAAACGGCAGTATGGAGGCTAGAGGCGCAATAATGCACAATGGGGTGTATGGGTCATTTGGCTTGGACGGAGACAGTGGGGACATAGAAAATGCATGTGAGGGATATGTAGAGGGATACTATGCCGGTCCAGCAGCATACATGACGGGGGATAATCTGGCGTGGACGGGTTCGGATTATTGGGAAGAAAGACACTTCTTAAGTCACGCATTAGAAATTTACAATGGGTCAGTCTACATCATTCATGGCCTACAGGATTGGAATGTCGATCCACATATGGCATTCCCAGCTCATCAAATGTCCATTGACGCAGGCTTTGATGTCAAGGGCCTGTATGGCCAATGGGCTCATGATTATCCAGATAGAGATGGCGACTCTGGACATGCATCACTGTCGTCAGGCAGAGGCGCTGAAGCTTATCCTTACACTTTGCGATGGGATTGGGCAGATGACATGCTTGAGTGGTTTGATTTCTACTTGATGGATAAGGGCCCAAAACCAAGACTCGTCGCAGAAGTACAAGACAATATGGGTGGTTGGAGAGTGGAGGAAACATACCCTCCTCAGGAATTTGATATGATATCATTAACGATGGATGAGTGTGAAATAGTGGGCGGGAGTGACACGATTACTTCATCATCAATCTTGAGAGTACAATGTCCAGATTTCGACTCCCAGACTAGAATAGTAGGAACTCCAACGATACATCTCGAAGCAACAATATCACAATTCTCCACCAGTGGACATCTGTTTGTTGAGATGATACAAACCAGTAACGAGATTCATCTAGGCCATGCAGTAATGGATCTCAGATTCCATGAAGGAGGAAAAGAAGGAAGCCCTCTGGCTCCAGGATCTACTGTTACGGCAAAAATGGAGTTTTTTGGGATGGATGTCGTGGTCCCCGAAGGCGACTCTGTACAATTGATTATCTCCCAGACCGGAGAGGATTACATCCCTAGCCCAGTCTCAACCTCCCCAGTAACATTGTCAATGGGAAGTGAGAGCATCCTCAGTCTTCCATCCGTCGATAGGCAGTGCTCGGATCTGTTCCTCCCTCCCATGCAGGACCCATACCCTCAGTGTGTAGAATGAGCAAACCCCCGAACTCTTGATGGGTTTGAGTTCCTCGGAAGCGTCATGTCAGAGGGCATTCCGCGTGTAAGCGTCCCTGTCATAGACAGGATCTTGCTTCACCTATGGGAACAAGATCATCAGGCTGATCACTACTTAGTCACCAACGAAGTCACACGCCCCGGAATTTCTGAGGTCTGTGCAATGCACCCTCCCAATGTCTCACGTGCAATGAGGGACTTGATGTCCAAGGGATTGGTTTCCGAGCACATGCGCGCAATTAGGGGGGAAGACCGCCGTCAAAAGACCTGGCAACTGACTGATGATGGCAGGTCTATAGCACGGTCAAGAATTTCAAGTCTCAGGACCAATATGGTCCTATTGAGGGGCAGAGATGGGAAGCTATTGGAGATTAGGGCTGACGAGGCTGCAGAGAAACTCAAGACTAACCTGTCCATTCTCCAGGTCTTGATGCACGCTCAGCACGAGGGAGTTCTGAACTTCGGAGACATAAGATTTGGAGCAATAGTGTCGCCACAGGAACTGAAGAGAGCTACCTCAACAATATTTTCCGGAGCCCACTCAACTTACCATAATCTTCCACCCCCCACAAGAAAGGTTCATGGGAGATCCTCGGAGATGCTGGAGTTAGACCAATGGTACTCCTCTGAAGCTGCTATGTTTGTCCTATCGGGTATTGCCGGTTGCGGAAAAACTACCCTGACATCTCATTGGCTAAATGATCAGATCTCAAAGGCAGCAGATCCTCAAATTATGTACTACCCCTGCCAACCTTGGGATACTCCATTGGGAATAGCAACAAGCCTGCTCCACAGATTAGGAATAGGAGTCGGTGATGGAAAGCAAGACCCTTACAGGGTTCTTGACTCTCTGCCTTTGAAACCCGGTGCGAGAATAGATATTGATTCCTACAGAAGGAGGTTATGCGCTCATCTCACCGATGAGTCAGACCTTGTATCAGAAAATTTCGATAAACTACTCGTGGTACTGGACGATGTCCACAACATAGGACCTGAAGGAAGCCACTTATTCGGGGCACTACTTCAAGTCGCAGACACCACCTCGATGAGGTTAATACTCATTTCAAGGACGAAGCTGACGTTCTATGATACCAGAGATGTCCACACCAGGAACAGGGTGCAAGAGCTGGACCTTTCAGGGCTATCAATGAAAGAGGTTGAGGACTGGGTTTCCTCAATAGATTTGCCAGAGGAAACAGGCGCAGATGAAATTCACAGCATAACAGGCGGGCATCCATTGGCAGTAGAACTGTTAGAACTCTATGGAAGAACGGTGCACGATGACTGGATGCGTTTTTTAGATCAGGAAATTTTGGATGTGCTACCAGTTGAAAGCAGGGAAATTTTGTCAATTCTATCTGTCGCTGACAGGCCAGTACCGTGGGACGTACTCGCAAGGGCCGCATCTCATGATGGTCCGCCACCGGAGGAACTTATTGTCAGAGGTTTAATGTTGGAACTGGAGGATGGCATGTGGCTCCACGAAGCAATAAGAACAAGACTTCTCAGAGACGTTGGAAGGCCCTTGGAAGAAAGATTACGTAGACTTACCGACGCTTTGCAAGCCTAGGACATGTGTCTGTCAAGCCATGAATCCATTCCAGCTTTTGGCATTGCGCCAGTCATTCTGTCAATGACTTCCCCGTTGTTGAAGAGGACGAGAGCAGGAATCCCTCTTACACCGAATCTTCCGGGACTTAGCGGATTAACATCAGTGTTTACCTTGGCAATTGTTATGTCTCTCTCTGCTGCAATCTGGGTTAACACTGGGGCTATCATTTTGCAGGGTCCACACCAAGGTGCCCAGAAATCAACCAATACCCAGCTACCGCTTTTTGTTACTACATCAAAGTCCGAATCAGAAGTATCTATCACTTGTCCCATACCTACACCTATGCCTCTGAAAGGGGCTCCTCGTATCAACCTGTGTCTAAATTCTTTGAATACAAGGGATTGAGAACCTAACACTCATCCCAGGATACAGAGCGACATGGAAGTTACGCCCAGTATCCTAACCGCGGACTTTTGCAAACTCGGTGAAACACTGGATAATGCCGTTGAAGCGGGCATAAATTGGATTCACATGGACGTAATGGATGGCAATTGGGTAGTAAACAAGACAATCACCTTCGGACCCGCTCTGATAAAGTCAGCAAGACAGAGGCTCGGAGACGACGTATTCATTGATTGTCACCTGATGATTACCAATGCCGAGGAAACATGGAATCAGTATGTTGAAGCCGGAGTTGACATGGTGATAGCACACATCGAAGCGGTGGATGACTTTCCGAGTTTGATTAATAAAATCCATCGCACAGGGACCCAAGTTGGATGTGTTTTAAATCCAGATACGCCTGTTTCAAGAGTCATGTCACTTTTACCCGATTTGGATTTGGTTTTGGTAATGTCTGTCGTACCAGGAAAGGGCGGGCAGTCCTTCATGCCTCAAGTAGAAGCCAAAGTCAGAGAACTCAGATTAGCGATTGATAGTCAGGAGAATTCCGGCGGGAAAACCCCAATTCTGATGATCGATGGGGGAATTAAGCATCATAACGCTCCCCTAGTCAGGGATTGGGGAGTAGATATCGCAGTAGTTGGTAGCGGGCTTATCAATGAAAGGGGAACAATCTCCGAGAACTTGGACAAGATTAACAAGGCGCTGGAGGGTAGTCAATCAACGCATTGAAAATACACCCCCCTATCCAATATCATGGTCTCAGAGGATTGGGTTGCTTCCGAAGTCCGGAAAGTCTTGCCAAATGCTTCGGTCGAAGCTACTGACCTGCACGGATC
>CETE01074927.1_pt1 | contig 16834 bp, 9 predicted proteins | sample 531241 | NCBI WGS metagenome assembly CETE01 (sample SAMEA2622336, study PRJEB7988) | marine metagenome | biome: marine biome (ENVO:00000447); feature: deep chlorophyll maximum layer (ENVO:xxxxxxxx); material: "saline water (ENVO:00002010), including plankton (ENVO:xxxxxxxx)" | depth 30 m
GCCAAGAGCGTCATTCACGGGTTTAAAATTGTCTAAGTCTATAAACAGCAGCGCGAGCTGAAGCCCTTTTTCTTCACTCTCGCGTAGCTTTTCGTTGAAAAGTCGTTCGCCCAAAATCCTATTTGGCAAGTTTGTGAGCGGATCGTGATGTGCTAAGTGCTGGATATGTGCTCTATTTTGCTCAACTTTAGACACCTCTTGCTGCAGTGACTGCATAAGCCGACGAATATCCTGTATCAAAATAAAAACGCTGAAGCCCGTAATAACGTAAATAACCATGATGAAAAGCACATGAGACCAGCTCAAAATAGGCGGGTTTGGTGTTACCACATCGTGCATTATCAACCACGTAAGCGTAATGCACTGTAGAAGCACTAAAGATAAAACGGTGCCAAATAGGGCAATTCCACCTAATAAAGCCGCAAATATGATGACGCCAGGGTAGCCAATCATGGCGATATCAAATACGCCTGCACCTGTTGCGGATAGGGCAAACAGCATTGACGACATAGCGCCTAAAAGTAGGTAACTGCTGGTGGTAACGTAATACTTGTATGCGAGCGAGCCAGTGACGATTAATGAGAACAAGCCCAGTAAAAAGATATCAAAAGTTATGCCTCTCGCGACCAGAGACGAAGCGAAAAGCCCGAAGCCTGTTACCGCGCTTATTTGAATGACACGGCGCCTTCGGAGTGACGTTAGATCAGCAAGCTTTGCTGATGAGGAAAAAAAATCTTTAACCTGCATTCTTCCAAATCTTGAAGGAGGTTTATAGCAACCTTAAACCTAACTTGGAAAAAAGCAAGTGCAGAGACGCAACGTTATACGTTATTGGCAAAAGACGAGGAAAAACACAGCAGTGCTCGAAAACACTGCTGCCCGTAAAGTCAATAACTACCTTTCGTCTGATGGTGCGTAACGCTCCAACCAGTGTGCATATGGTGCAGGCATTACCCAAGATGGTTTTTCAACGCCTAGCTTTTTCGCTGCAAAGTAAGACCAGTGTGGGTTAGTAAGATGCATTCTACCTACCATAACAACGTCAAGTTGTTGGTTTTCAATGGTATCGTTGGCGAGCTCTGGTGTGTCTACTCCCCACGCTGTAGCAACCGGGATCCCGGCTTCATCACGTACCTTTTTAGCAATTGGAGCAAGGAAAGCCGGGCCCCAAGGAATATTCGCATCAGGCGTGTTAAAGCCAACGCTAACGCTAACGAAATCAGTACCAATTTCTTTGAACTGTTTTACAAGTTCGATAGACTCGCTCAACGTCTGTTCGTCATCACCATCGTATTCGATAACGCCAAAGCGTACGGTAAGCGGTAGGTTTTCAGGCCAAACCGCGCGCACTGCGCTCAGTGTTTCAAGTAAGAATCGACCACGGCCTTGCGCATCACCGCCGTATTCGTCGGTACGCTTATTGGCGTGCTTCGAGAAAAAGCTTTGAGCCAAATAACCGTGGGCAAAATGCAGTTCAAGCCACTCGAATCCAGCTTCAAGCGCGCGCTGGGCACCTTTCACAAAGTCACTCTTAACGCGCTCAATATCGGCTTTGGTCATTTCTGTAGGCGTAACAGGTAAGTGTGCCCCAAAGGCTTCTGCCGAAGGTCCAATAGGCTGCCACCCTTTTTCTTCACTTGGCTGAATGTGGTCATCACCTTCCCAAGGGCGGTTAGCACTCGCTTTGCGCCCTGCATGTGCAATTTGAATTCCAGCAACAGCGCCTTGGCTTTTTATACGATCAGCAACATTTTTTAAGCCACTAACGTGTTCATCTTTCCAAATACCTAAGCAATTTGGCGTGATGCGTCCTTCTGGCGAGACGGCGGTTGCCTCAACGATAACCAATCCAGCACCGCCTCGGGCAAATGACTGGTAGTTTGCTTCATGCCACTGATTTGTAAACCCATCTTCTGCAGAGTATTGGCACATAGGAGGCACAGCAATACGATTGCGAAGCGTCACGTCTTTTAACGAAAATTGTTCAAATAATGCAGTCATATTTCTCTCTTTTTAAATAAACACAAAAGCACTCAGCGAAGGCTGAGTGCTTTAAAATCTAGGGGTTATGCCGCAAGAGTTAGAATTTCACGGGCTTTAGCAAGGTCGATGTCACCATGCTCGCCAAGCGCTGTTAAGCCGTTGCGTTCAAGGTTCTCGATTAGTCCATCAATGGCAGACTTTTCAATGTTGTGGTCTGACAGGCGGGTTTTAACCTGCATAGTTTCAAAAAAGTCCTGAACCGCTTTTATGGTTAAGTCGATGGCCTTTTCTTTGTCATTTTCCTGAATGCCAAACACGCGCTCACCTAGCTGCAGAATTTTTTCCTGCTTTTTGTCACGCTGCACGAACATTAACGACGGTAGAACAATTGCTAGGGTCACGGCGTGATCTAAACCGTGTAACGCAGTAAGTTCGTGACCTATCATATGAGTGCCCCAGTCTTGCGGTACACCTTTGCCGATTAATCCGTTAAGCGCCATTGTTGCTGACCACATTACGTTTGCACGCACATCGTAATCTTCAGGCGTCGCTAACGCTTTAGGGCCTTCTTGAACTAAGGTTTGTAAAATTCCTTCTGCAAAGCGGTCTTGAAGCGGTGCGTTTACAGGGTAGGTAAGGTATTGCTCAATCACGTGAACAAAAGCATCAACCACGCCGTTCGATACTTGACGTGGTGGTAGTGAATAGGTGAACTCAGGATCGAGTACGGCAAAAACAGGCTGAACTGTTTCAGAAGAAAACGCGCGTTTTTGCGACGTTTCTTTTCTGTTTACTACCGAGTTACCGTTACTCTCAGACCCTGTCGCAGGTAAAGTAAGTACTGCGCCAATAGGTAATGGATTTTCAAATGCTGCACCTTTAACAAGTATGTCCCACGGATCGCCTGCAAAGTTAACGGCAGCAGCTACAAATTTCGCGCCATCAATAACACTTCCACCGCCAACCGCAAGAATGAAGTTCACGTCATTTTCACGGGCGACATTCACAGCTTTCATCAGTGTTTCAAATTCTGGGTTTGGTTCAACACCCTGAAATTCAATAATTTCAGCACCTGCTAGTGCAGTCGTTACTTTATCGTAAATACCATTTTTCTTAATTGAGCCGCCACCGTAGAGGAAGAGGACTTTTGCTTGTTTCGGCAAACGTGAAGACACTTCACTTAGTTGCCCTTTGCCGAACAAAATTTCGGTTTGATTCTTAAACGTAAAATTAAGCATAGTGTTGCCTGTCCTTAATTAGATTGTGAATTTAACTGTTGTAAAAGCTTTTCAGCTAACAGTTCATCAGAAAACGGGTTTTGGCCTGTAATAAGCTCACGGTCTACTACTACATTGGGCGCCCACATTTCTTTGAATTCCATCTTGCCACCCGCTTGCGCCATGGCGTCTGCTGGGTAGTACAATAACGTTGCGTCGTTTAACGTGCTTTCAAAATAGGCCTCTTCCGGTGTGGAGAAGATTGTCATTTTGTAGCCATCATAAATCCAACTCTCAGATGAGGCTTGCTCACCGGATTTCAATGCCAGTTCAAATGCCTGCGGGTTAGATTGCCCAGAAAGTAAGGCGATTGGGCCATGGCAGATAGCGGCAGTAGGTTTTCCTTCACTGTGAAAGTGAGACAAAATTTCACCCACTTGAGGATTGTTTGCCAGGTCGATAAGCGGTGCATGACCGCCTGGAATGAATACGCCTTCAAACTCTTCTAGCCCTTGTCCAATCACTTCGCTCAATGACAGCGTGTCATCAATGCCTTCTATTGACGCTACAAACGTTTGAATGTCTCGCATTTGCGATTCGCCGCCATCAAAGTATTGCGGTATTACTGACTTTTTATCTACAGATGGCGCATTGCCTTTTGGCGTGGCCAATACCAGTTTGTAGCCTGCGTCTACCAATGCTTTTGCCGGCACCCCAAACTCGTTAAGGTAATAGCCTGTAGGCTCTGTTTTGCCATCTGCAAGCTGCATTACATTTTCACTTGAAAGTAGTACAAGTATTTCGCCTTTACTGGTATTCGCAGCTTTAACGTCTGCCGCATAGGCCGACTGTGATAAACCCGCAATAATGGCGAGCGATAAAATTGATGATGCTGATTTCATGTGCAGCTCCTGTCGCATTAGAAAGTGCGTGTATCTTAGAGAGGTTGGCTTACATCGAGAAGTCAGATAAATTGTGATGAGTCATCAAAAATCTGATGGGTAGGGATTATGTCTTACTTAACACAGTTAAAAACCTTTGTAGAAGTTTATCGAAGCGGCAACATTACACGTGCTGCAGCTCGCCTTCATATGTCTCAGCCAGCGGTTACTTCTCACATACAAGCTATGGAGAATATTGTCGGTAAAGAGTTGTTCATAAGAAAAGCGAGAGGCGTTGAGCCAACGGCTATCGCTGATGACTTGGCGCTGCAAGTAGCCAGTCACATTGATACGTTAGAGCAGAAAGTGGCTTCTATTCGCAGTCGTGCTTCCACCGATCACGGCACTTTACACCTTGCAGGACCTGCGGAATACCTCAGTCTGGTGGCAGGTCCGGCACTTGCTAACTTGCTTCAGGCCGATAAAGTGAATTTAGTGATCCATACCGGCAACAAAAGTAATATTTATCATTTGTTGGAGAACGATGTAGCGGAGCTTGCCATTACGGCCTCTGAGCCCACTGACGCGATGTATGAATATCAGAAGTTGGATAAAGAGCGCTTAATCTTAGTGATGAACCGTGTGCAGGGAAAGTTGCTGGGAGAAAGAGAAATATCGGCAGCGCTACTCAACCAACATAAAGTAGTGACGTATGATGAACAGTTGCCGCTTGTTCGGCGATACTTTTCGGAGGTATTTAATGCCGCTTGTGAGTCGCCTGTCGCGGCTGTTTGCCCCGATATAAGAGCAATAAGTAGTATTATCAAAGCGGGAATTGGTTATTCCGTTTTGCCTGACTACTTATGTAAAGAAGGTATTGCAAAAGGCGAATTGGTCGCGCTGGGCAAGCCAGGCCCAGAAAATGATGTTTATTTAGTGTGGAAAAAGGGAGCGCTTCGTCATCCTAGGGTCGACTTCGCCAAAGATGTCATAATGGCTTTTGCAAACATTAACTATCTTTCGACACTTCCTGATTGAAGCTAGAGGCCTAAAAAGGGCGACGCATCTAGACAAGGCGTCGCCAATTGTTCCTAGATTAAATAACCAGGGCTTGTTGGTCTTTGCTGAATATTAAACAACAGCAGGCCCTAAAATGTACCAACAACTTTTACCGTGCCATCAACTTTACCTTCATCCACAAAACCTATGGTATTGGGGTTGGTCGCGACAAGATTTAACATCTCATCCTCAGTTGCTATCATTTCAGGCGGTGTGCCTCTGCCAGTAAACACAAGCTTCGACCAGAATGCAGAGTATTGTGATTCAGATTTTCCAAGCACATTATTTTTAAAAGCGTCTCTGATATTATTACCTTGTTCGAAGGTAAGGGGAATTGCGCGACTTCCATCGGGAAATGCTTTTACTTTTCCCAGATATATTTTCTTGACGGTATCGATATCGATCCCAGAATTGTTGTTGGCATTTATTATCACGGCTGTACCGGCATAAATCGGCGCAGACATTAAAAAGCACAGGGCTGCAACTATCTTCATTGATATTACCTTCGTTCTTAACTCGCTAACATCGAGGCAAGCATGCTAGTGGTTTGTACCCAAGGGCGACGCGCCCTCACGAAAGTATAACCGAGATTTACAATTTGTCGCATTTCGACAAAAGGTGAAATTTGAAGGATCCTAAAACATACAAAGAGAAATTATGGCAAAACCTAATGCAAAAGGGCCGGTCAGAACCGTGCAAATTTATTGCTCCAAGTGCAAATTCCAGCTATTTAAATATCGAAAAGGCGGCAAAGGCGCGTTGGTTAAATGCTTTAAAGAGAGAATAGTTGAGGACTTTACTCATGAAGAAGGAATATGTCCTTCTTGTCACGGACAGTTTGCAAGGAATGCCTTAATTCGAGGTGCACCGGCACTGAAAATTGTTGGCACAAAGGTGACCATGAAGTAGCACAGACTGATAATCGGTTGTTAATTGGACAACTTTTTTAAAATATAAACGTTTGGATAATTTGCTCTTACGTAATTTTTGCCTAAATTAATATAAAGGGATTGCTGCCTCAAGCCGTTGTGCTGTTTGGTAAAAAAATTTAAGGCCGAGGTTAGAAAGCGCAACGGAATGGCTTTGTATTAAACGTCTACATATCGAGATGATAAATGTCCATTCAAAGAAAGTTTCTATTTTCTATTTCTGCTGTTATCGCTTTGTTCGCTTTAATTGTTGCCGTGGCAACGGTTATCACCACTTCCTCAAATGTTTCAACCCTTGTTCAAGAGCAAAAGAAGAACACCGCCGATCGTTTAGTGAATATTCTTACTGTGACTGACTCTATCATGCTTGAACGCGTCAAAAGCAGTATGGCGTTGCTTAAACAACGAGGTGAGGCAATCGGTGAGCCTAATCAAACCGATATTGTTACCGTTAAAAATACGCAGGCTCGGCAGCTAAGGTTGGGCAATGCGGAGCAAGCCAACACATTCGATTTGGTCGATAACCTGACAAGCGTAATGGGAGGCACAGCCACGCTTTTTAGTAAAACAGGAGACGACTATATTCGCGTGAGTACCAATGTCATTAAAAATGGCGAGAGGGCGATTGGCACTAAGTTGGCCCCTGATGGCAAGGCGATCAAAAAGATTAATCAGCAGGAAGCGTATTACGGTGCGGTTGATATTTTGGGTAGCCCTTATTTAACAGGTTACGAGCCAATGTTTAACAGCAGCGGTGACGTTGTGGGCATCTGGTATGTGGGATACTCAGCCGACCTTAACGTTTTAGAGCAAGCCATTAAGCAAAGTCACGTGCTAAAAGAAGGCTTTGTTGCCCTTCGTGATGCAAAAGGTAACATTCGCATGCATTCCGCACATGTGAATGATCGGCAGGTGGCCGACGCCCTTCAACCTAATGATGACTGGGTTGTAGAAGTGGTACCGTTTTCGCCTTGGGGGTACGATATTATATTAGTGGCGTCGACGTCAGAAAAATCGGCTATGGTTCGAAGCTCTGTGTTGGTTGTTGTACTTAAAATCGTATTGGCGAGCGTGGGAATTTTGATCACCATTTGGTTGCTCGTTAAGTATATTGTTGGCAAGCCACTTGAAGAATTCATTGGGGTAGTAAACAACTTGTCTTCTGGTGAGGGAGATTTAACGTTCCGTTTTCAGGCATCAAGAAGCGACGAGTTTGGCACCATGGCAAGAGCGTTTAATGGGCTTCTTAGCCAGTTACAAGACACGTTGCAGAGTGTGGACGAAGCCACCGACCACATGCTAGCAAAGTCAGAAAGGTTAAATGCAACAGCGTTGCAATCCAAAGATACCGTTTCACAACTTAGCCGAGAAACGGAGTCAATTAATAACGCCATTTCATTAATGCAGCAGAATGCACAAACTGTGTCGTCAACCATTCGCAGTTCAAGTGAAGCGGCACACGCTGCCGATCAAGATACGCGAAACAGCGTAAGCGTTCTGGCGCAAACCATTAAAGACATCCAGTCTCAGGCAAGCGATGTGGACGCGTCAGTACAGGTTATCACTGAGTTGGCTCAGGCAAGTGAAGAAATTAGCGGTGTAATGGAAGTTATCAGGAATATCGCAGAGCAAACGAATCTACTTGCGCTTAATGCAGCTATTGAAGCGGCTCGCGCTGGTGAGCAGGGACGTGGCTTTGCCGTTGTCGCTGACGAAGTCCGTTCGCTAGCAAGCAGAACGCAGTCTTCCACGGAAGAAATTCGCAATATGATTGAACGCCTTCAGCAAGGTAGCCGCGTGGCTTCTGAAAAAATGCAGCAAAATAAAGAAACCGCCTATAAAACCGTGGACACCACAAAACATGCTGGCGATTCGTTAAAGCAGGCGCTTGACGCTGTTGCACGCATCACAACGTTAAACCGAGACGCTGCCACAATGGCTGAAGGACAAACAGAGGTTGCTAACGATGTGAATAAAGGGGTAAGCAGTATTCAACAGGTGGGCAATGCCAATACTACCTATGCAAAAGAAGTGGTAGATAACTGTGAAGCCTTAGTTCAGCAAGTTAAGCAAATGCAAATGCAGTTGCGACGATACCATTTCTAGAGTTACTGGCTTATTCAATTGATTTGGCTGTCAGCAGGCAGTGAAGCAGAAACAAGATAATTCGCCAGAGTCAATCTACGCTGAAATGCACATTTCTTGCGGTTGACATGAATAGTAACAATTTGAACCAATGCCAAAAGGGCTTTAGATTGCTAAGGCCCTTTTTGATATTTATTCTTACCCATGGATGAATATAGGGATCTTCCCATAACATGGATAAACCATAATGAAACAACTATCTACACTAGCCGGTGTGGTTGCGAGTGTTTTTGCATTCACATCGCTATCGACAACGGCAGTAGTGGCGCAAGAAGCGCAAACTGCATCTGCAGTCGTATCACCCGCGAAAAAGACACTTGCTGATGTTGAATACCGCTTACCGTCAACAATCGCTCCCACTTTTCAACGCATTCACTTAAATATCGACCCTGATAACCCTACATATTCTGGAAAAACGAATATTGATGTAACGGTTAAAACCCCAACTAAGAAAGTGGGCTTTTATCAGCAAGATTTGACCGTAACTTCTGCGCGTTTAGTGTCTGGAAGCAGCAGCTTTCCTCTAAATGTTACGATTGGAGAATACGACATCAATTGGGGCGAATCGCAAGATGAGATTGCGCCTGGGAAGTATACGTTAGAGATTACGTTTGAAGGGAAAGTGAACACGTCTTCAGATGGCATGTATCTGTCACGTTTTGAAGAGACCAACTATATATTTACCCAGTTTGAAGATATGCATGCGCGAAAAGCGTTTCCAAGTTTTGATGAGCCAAACTTCAAAATTCCTTATCAAATGACCATCAGTTCTCCTGAACATCAGGAAATTGTGGGTAATACACCTGTTGAAAAGGTGACAGTGGAAAACGGGATTAAAACCGTAGTGTTTGAAAAAACTAAGCCCATGCCGACTTATCTTATTGCCTATACCGTAGGGCCCTTTGATAGTGCTGAAATTTCTGGGCTGTCGGTGCCAGGAAAAATATACGTTCCAAAAGGGTATGCCGATAAAACCAAATTTGTTATCAAACACATCCCAGAAATCCTAGCCTCGCTAGAAGATTTTTTTGGTATCAAGTACCCCTATAAAAAAAAGGATTTTGTTGCCGTACCCAACTTTACCCACGGTGCAATGGAAAACGTAGGTTTAATTACCTATCGCGATAGTTTGTTACTGCTAGAAGATAACCCAAGCGTCACGGAGCGTTCACGACCGCTAAATGTTATTGCGCATGAACTTGCTCACCAATGGTTTGGCAACTTGGTAACAATGGCGTGGTGGGATGACCTATGGCTGAACGAAGCGTTTGCGTCTTGGGCTGCAAGTCATACCATGAAAACCTTGTATCCAGAGTTGAACTACGCCGATCGCATAGTGCAAGAGGGAGCATTTGGTGCAGATGCTAGTCCCACGGTGAAACCTGTTAAAAAGGTAGTGAAAAGTCAGCCAGATGTGATGGATGGGTTGGGCTTGAACTACTCAAAAGGTGAATCAATTTTACAAATGATTGAATCGCTAATTGGTACAGAAAAGTTTCGTGAAGGCGTTCAAAACTACATGAATACCCATGCTTGGGGTAATACCGTAGCAGACGATTTGTGGCGCGCCCTCGATGAAGTGTCCGATTTCAACTTAAGCGCCATGATGAAAGCCTACTTGGAACAGCCGGGCTACCCACTTATTCATATTTCAAAAGATGGCAAATTAACCCAGTCCCGTTTTCACCTTGCAGGCGCGACCGTGGAAGATAAGACATGGGCAGTTCCATTAAAGCTGACTTATCAATCAAACGGAAAAATACTAAACGAAGTGGTTTTTATTGATAAAGAAACCACAGTTTTACCTCAGCTTGCTGAAGCAGACTGGGTATACCCTAATGACAATGCAACAGGTTACTTCCGTTGGTCAATTGAACCAGCTCAGCTAAACGCACTGCTAAATAACATTGACGCGCTAAATAAGCGTGAAAAGAAAAATGTGCTATACAACTACCAGGCGCTGTTAAACGCAGATCAAGTAGGTGTAGACAGCGTGATGAAGGTTCTTAATAGCTTGGCAAAAGATGATGACCCTGCGGTCATTCGTGCGGCTGTTGGCGTGTTAGCTGAGTTTAGTTATTTAGTAAATGAAGACAATAAAGCCGCCTATGCAAAGCTTCTAAATCAAAATTATATGCCTTTGTTAAACAAGCTAACCTTGTCTCAAAGTGAGCAGGATAACGCAGATGTCATTCGCCTGCGTAACCAGATATACAGCTTACTGGGTACTCATTCGAACAATGATCAACTTGTTGAACAAAGCGTTAAAATAGCGAAACAGTACCTTGCAGATACTAGCAGTGTTCCTTCCGGTATTGCCGGTACAGCAATTGAAATTGCTACGCGAAATAGTGAACAAGGCGAGCAGGGCACATGGTTTAATACAATTGTAGAAGCATTTAAAAAAGCACAGTTGCCAAATGTGAAAAGCACGCTGGTGTATTCGATGTACTTTGAAGACAAAGCGACCGTCTTTAAAATGTTAGATTTAGCGCTTACCGATGATATTACGCCTGCAAATACCATGTATATGGTGGTGAGAGTAGCACGTAACTTAGACGATCATACGCTATTGTATGAGTGGCTTAGTAAGAATAAAGACGCGCTACTAGCAAAAATGCCTGATTACCATGTAAGCAGAATGCCGGAATTTGTTTCAACAACCTGTTCGGCTGAAAACTTAGAAAAGGCCAATGCGTTCTACGCGCCAATTAGCGAGACCTATCAAGGAATGGCACGCGGTGTCGAAATTATGCAGGACGAGTCTCAACAGTGTATGCGGCTGAAATCTGCATTTCAGGCAGACTTTAACGCCTTCTTAAACGAGCAGTTATAGGCAACAACGAAAAGGCGTTTACCCAGCGCTTTTTGTCCTAAAGTTATGATTGAAAGAGCGTCCACTAGGCGCTCTTTTTTTGTGCATAAAACTGTAACATGCACCACGGCGAGTCACTAAAATATTTCAAAGCTGAAACATTTACGCATTGTGACAAATCAACTTTCCCTGTACCAAAGTTCAGCAGAGTTAATCAATAAGTAAGTTTATTTTAAACGTCTAAGTTTCTGATTTTTAACGTTTGTGACGTTTATATTATTATTTTTATTAAGTGCTTGCTGTATATACGTATGTATAAGAATTTATACCTTCCTTATACAAAAAAGCGGAAAGCAAAATGATTCATGAGGGTAACACACAAAAGTATAAGCTGAGGAAATCAGCTAAAGTAGTCAACGCGTTGTTGGCGGGCGCATTGTCGTTAGGCGTTGTTTCTATTAATGCCTCTGCAGATACAGTATGGCAAGAGGACTTCGAAGCAAATGAACTGCAAGGCAAGGGCGCAACTGGCTCAGACCCAGCGGGAGCAATTGTTGATCTTGAAGGTGTTGATCGTTGGTCAGTAGACGTGTCAGCGAGTGAGCTAAGTGCCACTTCAGACTGGTTCCGTGTTGAAAGCGGCGCAATGCAAGCACGTGATACTGACGGTGAAGTAGTCTGGTTGAGCGAGTCTATCGATATATCTGGTGCCGGTGATATCACCATAAATGCCGTGCTTTCTCAAAGTGGAAATTTTGAGTCGACAGACTACATCGATGTATTTTACTCATTAGATGGTGGCGCATTCGAGCTTATTACGCTTTCAGAAGGGGCAACGAATACGGTACAGGAAGACTTTGGTTCTGCAACACTGACCGAAACGATAGGTAGCGGAAGCACTTTAGAACTGAAAGTAGCCATGGCTAACAACTCGGGTACCGAATATCTCAATTTAGACAGTATTTCAGTAAGTGGAAATGGAACTACCGATGGTGGGGATACTGGCGGTGACCCTGACAACGGCGGTGAACCTTCAAATGAACTTCTTTTCTTAAGTGGTACTTGTTTTAACTGCCCTGATTTGGAAGCAGTTAACCTAGCCAGCGACTTTGTTGCATCTGACTATTACGCAGCTCTCGACACAGCTATTGCAAACGGTGAAAGTGCGCAAACGTTAAAAGACACGGCGCATAACATCATTGAAAATGGTCATCGTACGCTTTCTTACTCAGAAGTGTGGACAGCACTCACTTACACTGATGAAGATCCTGCTAACACCGATAACGTTATCTTGTTCTACAAAGGCATATCACAAGGCAAGTTTACCAACGGTAGCGGTAGTCAAAGCACCAACCCAGACAATTGGAATCGCGAACATGTTTGGGCTAAGAGCCATGGTTTTCCTAGCTCAAGCCTAACGGCATACAGCGATATTCTGCACCTGCGTCCTACCGATATTTCTGTAAATAGCTCGCGCGGCAACTTAGATTTTGATTTTAGTGATAGCGTGCTTTCTGAAGCTCCGTTAAACCGAGTTGATGGTGACTCTTTTGAGCCTCGTGACGCAGTAAAAGGAGATGTAGCACGCTCAATGCTATACATGGACGTGCGTTACGATGGCAATACAGCTGGTGATACCGAAGACGACTTAGTGTTAGTAAATCGCCTTACCTCTACTAGCGAAGCCGCGTTTGGTAAGCTTTGCGTTTTGCTTCAATGGCATGAAAGTGATCCAGTGGATGATTTCGAACGTCGTCGTAACGAGCGCGTTTATGAATTCCAAGGAAACCGAAATCCGTTTATTGACAAACCTGAACTTGCTTCACTTATCTTCAACGAGAGTTGTGATGGTACAGGTGGTGATACTGGCGGTGACACGGGTGGCGATACCGGCGGCGACACAGGTGGTGATACCGGCGGTGACACAACACCTTCTACCAGCAGTATTTACATTTCAGAATACATCGAAGGCGGCGGTTTCAATAAAGGTATAGAGCTTTTCAATAGCTCGACACAACCGGTAAGTCTAGCGGGTTATGAGTTAGTTTTACTCTCCAATGGTGAGACCGCAGATGCTGACCGTAAAGTGTTAGCACTTGAAGGCACAATCCCAGCAGGTGGCGTAGCAACATTCGCTCACGGAAGTGCAGATGCACTGTTAACTGCCGGCTCAACGATTAGCAGCTTCGTGATTAATTTCAATGGCGATGACTACATTGAGCTCGTCGCTAACGGTCAGGTTGTTGATGCTCTAGGTACGTACGGCGTTAAAACTAACTGGGGTAAAGACGTTACTTTGGTACGCAAGAGTTCAGTAACAGCAGGCAATCCTAACCGCAACCCAGCGTTTACCCTTGAAGAATGGGATAGCCTACCAAAAGATACGCTTAACAATTTTGGTTCGCACAATGGATCTGTTAGCGAGCCTACGGATCCAACTGACCCGACCGACCCTACAGACCCAACTGACCCAGTTGGTGAAGTAGTCTTAATTAGCGCTATCCAAGGCGAAGGCGATACCTCGCCACTTACAGGCAATGACGTTGTTATTGAGGCAGTAGTGACTAAAGTTGTGCCGGAAATGAACGGATTCTTTATTCAAGAAGAAGCCGCCGACTCTGATGGCAATGCTGCGACGTCTGAAGGTGTATTTGCCTATTCGACAACCTTCACTGAATACCCATCTGTTGGTGATGCTGTGCGTGTTAGCGGTGCAGTGGCTGAATACAATGGCATTACAGAAATTGTACTAAGCGCCAATGCTGAAACGCTAGGTGCAGGTGCTGATATACTAACGACAAGCATTGAAATGCCATTTGACGAGAGTGTTAACCTGGAGTCACTTGAAGGTATGCAGGTTCAATTCCAGCAAACTTTGAACGTGACAGACGTTTACAATCTTGGTCGATATGGGCAATTCAACGTGTCATCAGGCCGCCTGATGATTCCTACAAACCAATATGCCGCGGGTTCAAGTGAAGCTATTGCCTTGGCTGAAGCGAATGCACGCAACACATTGTTGGTTGATGATGGCTCAAGCGCACAAAATGCTGACGATATTCCTTTCCCAGTTGGAGGTTTATCTCATGCGAATCCTCTGCGTTTAGGCGACAGTGTAGAAGGCCTGGAAGGTGTAATGCACTACGCATTTGGTGCTTATAACTTAATTCCAGTTGGCGCTCTTCAAACTGTACGCACAAACCCAAGAACAGATGTGCCCCAGTTAGACGTACAAGGCGATGTCAAAGTGGCTAGCTTTAACGTGCTTAACTACTTTAATGGTCCGAACTTCCCTACCTCTCGTGGTGCAGACTCAGAAGATGAATTTGCCCGCCAGCAAGCGAAGACAGTAGCAGCCATCGTTGCGATGGACGCAGATGTACTTGGCTTAGTAGAAATCGAAAACGATGGATACGGGAGTGATTCTGCCATTGCTTCTCTTGTAAATAGCGTAAATGCTGAACTTGGTAGTGAAGTGTATAGCTATGTAGCACTTGAATCATTACTTGGTGGTGATGAAATTGCGGTAGGTATTATTTATAAGCCTGCAACGGTTACACCACAAGGCGCAGCGGTTACTTCCTCTGATGCTCCTTTTGACTACGGTAACCGCCAGCCGCTGTTACAAACCTTTAGCGTAAATAGTAACAGCGAAGCGTTTACGCTCGCGGTAAATCATTTCAAATCAAAAGGAAGCTGTGGCAGTGCAACAGGTAATGATGCTGATTTGGGTGATGGACAAGGCTGCTGGAACGAGCTACGTACCCAAGCTGCGTTAGGGCTGACAGCGCTTGTGCAAAACAGTGAAGGTTTGTCTGACCGAGTTATCGTAATGGGTGACCTAAATGCTTATGCGAAAGAAGATCCAATTCTTGCTCTCGAAGACGCCGGTTACAGCAACTTGGTGAACCTCTTCCACGGCGAAAGTGCTTATTCTTATAGCTTCGGCGGCGAAATGGGTTACTTAGATCACGCGCTATCAAGCTCAACTTTGACTGAGTATGTGGCAGACGCAACGGTTTGGCATATCAATGCTGATGAGCCTCGTGTCTTCGACTACAACGTTGAATATAAGTCAGAAACACAGCTTTCTAGCTATTACGGAGCTGATGCTTATCGTTCGTCAGATCACGATCCAGTAATTGTTGTGCTGGATTTCCCTGAAACGAGTGAGCCGGAGCCAGTAGTTGGTGATTTTGATGGCGATAGTGACATAGACAACACCGATATTGTGGCGTTCTACACCTTGCTTCTGCAACGTCAAGCGACGGTTGAAGAGCACGACTTTAACAATGACGGCAGATTAAATATCTACGATTTATACGCGTTAATGTCTATGTGTACACGTACCGCATGTGCAGTTCAGTAGTTGGAAAGAAAATGAAAAAAATTATTTTAATGGTATTGGCAATTGCTACTTTTAATGCAAATGCCGCAATAATTGAAATCTCTACGGATAAATCAATTTATCAAGTAGGAGAAACTATCACGGCGACGGTAAGCTTTTCTAATGAAGATGCTTTTTTAGGTATCGTACCGTTTCCTCAACCGTTTGATGTATATAACACGACAATTGGTTTTAACGATTCGCTCTTGAGTTTTATTGGCGCTTCTACGTTAAATCCTTTTGGCTCAGTTAGCAGCTTGGGGAACCCAGTGTTAGAGATGTTTCTACCTCCTTTTCTACCGGGGGGAATTTTAGAGATAGGTTCACTAGCTTACTTGGAACAAATTGATTTGTTCTATCAACTGCAGACACCAGTGATTGGTTTATACACCGTGCAATTTATCGCACAGTCTGTTGGTGACATTACAATTGATGGGTTGTCAGGTTCTTACATTTTTCAAGGCTCTCAAGGGGGGCAGCTGACGCCTATACAAGTAAGTAGCGCAAGTTTCAGTATTGCAGAAGTACCTGCACCAGGTACCTTCGCGCTTTCGCTTCTGGCTTTAGGTGGTATGTTTTTCGCTCGCAAACGTGTGAAGTCATAAACCTTAATGGCTAAAAGTTTAAGCCCAGCCACGTGCTGGGCTTTTTTATTTCTATTGCTATTTACATACGGCTTTAAATAAACCACACTGAATAAAAATACAATAAGTGCGCACCATGTTAGAAACCATTTCTTTTTCTCAACGCCAACGACTGGCGTATATCGACTTCTGCCTTTTGTTTAAAGGGGCTATTCATCGCCAAGACTTAATAAATCGCTTTGAAGTGGGACTATCGGCTGGTTCTCGTGACTTTACAATATACAAAGAGCTCGCCCCTGATAACTTGGTCTACGATCCAAGGGAAAAACGTTACTTTCAAACAGAAAGCTTTATTTCGGTTTTTGAACACGATGCAAAGCGAACCCTTGTGAAGCTTGCCAACGACATATCAGATGGATTTGATGCGATCGGTGACATACATTTCCCTGTTGAAAGTGCATCTTCACTTAATGTTCCTGATATTTTTGTGGTGGCGAAAGTGGTACAAGCCATCGTGAACAAAAAGGCGATGAGTGTAATCTATACGTCGCTTTCAAGCGGCAGTGGTGCAAGAGAGTTAGTGCCGCATAGTATTGTTGATAATGGTCAACGCTGGCATGTTCGCGCATTCGACAGAAAATCACAAAGTTTTAGAGATTTTGTGCTAACTCGAATTAGTAAGGTAACGGTTAAAGCGGAACCTGGAACCCATGAATGCATAGATTGCGATGAAGAGTGGGGACGACTTATCTCACTTGAAATTGTGCCGCATCCTAAGAATATTAAATATGCTACCGCAATAGAGCTTGATTACGCCATGGAAGAAGGCGTGCT
>CETE01082449.1_pt1 | contig 16671 bp, 26 predicted proteins | sample 531241 | NCBI WGS metagenome assembly CETE01 (sample SAMEA2622336, study PRJEB7988) | marine metagenome | biome: marine biome (ENVO:00000447); feature: deep chlorophyll maximum layer (ENVO:xxxxxxxx); material: "saline water (ENVO:00002010), including plankton (ENVO:xxxxxxxx)" | depth 30 m
GCGGTCACACCTGACGGACAGATAGTTCCCGTACCACGGTCCCCGGATCAAGATTTGCCCGACACGTCAAGGACAGAAATGATGGGTGGCGAAGAGGCGGCTAGAGCTTTTCCTGAAATTACAAAATCAAGAGAATTAGCTGAAAAGTTATACAAGGCAAAAAAAGCTGACTTTGCAAACGAAGAAAATGTTTACTCTTTAGCGGATGATATTTTCAGAGAGACAAAAAAGCAAACAGGCTTTGGAACAGGGCCCTCCATTATATATAACGCAGACGGAAAACCAACCGTAACTTTTTACACTGAATTTGAAGCAGATCTTTCCGATATTAATTTTGGGACAGACGCCCCAACGGAAAGCATTGTCCATGACATGTACGACTTTTTTAATTATGAATCTTTGGATGGGGGGAATGTTATTTCTTATTTAGACAATAACATAAGCCTTCCGACAGAACCTGGCTTTGGAAAATTCTTTGACAGTCCTTTGTCAGAGCATTTGCCTTCTGACCACCCTATTATGCAGGCGTATGGGGATTTCATCAATCAATATCAACTTCGTATTTCTGAAACGACCCCAAATGGCGAATTAGGTCATTATAGTTCGTATGATAACCGCATTACAATAAGAGCAGATCAGCTTGATTCTAGTGACCCAGATCAATTTAGAAGCATTATGATCCACGAGTTACAGCATTTATTGCAAGACGTAGAGGGCTTACCTCAAGGGGGCATGGCTTTTACTCTGACTGATTATCAAAAAGTTTCTGATGAGTTTGTAAAACGCCTAGATGAAGTTGACCGGAACCTAAGAATTGGCCTTGATCAAGGAACCTACAGTATGGGCAACTTATCGCAGGCAAACCCCCAAAGCGAAAATGGTAGAATTTATCAAGCTTTAAACATGGCTCGTGATGATATTCTTTCGCAAAATAATATGCCCAATAACATGCGTTCTCGTGCGATGGTTTATCCAGGTCCCATGTACCAAGGGGCTAAATTAGATCCTAATAATCTCGCTATGCGTGAAGAAGTTTTGGCTCGCGCTAAAGAAATAATGGCTAATAGATATCAAGGCGCGATACAAAAACAACAAAAAGTAATGAAAGCTTTGGGCATTACTGAAGACTCTTATAGAAATTATTTAAGAATAATTGGGGAAAAGGTTGCTCGAAGCTCTGAGGAAAGGGAGAAGCTGTTTGCGGAAATTCGTGAATTGGAAAGTTCGCGACGAAAGGCTACTTCTCCTGCTGCATTAGAGAGAATAGATGGCCGACTATATGAGCTCAAAATGAGAGCTGCGACCGCTCCTATCGAAGTGTTTGCTCCAGGCGGCTTTGACATGCAGGACGTAATTAAAGAAGTCGGCCCTATGGGAGTTCAGTACCCAACAGGTAAAGGCGGCATTCAGGGCATGGTTCCAAAAATAAATGAAGCCGCTCGTCGCCGTAAAGTTGAGACTTGGCACGGGGCAGGAACTGATTTTGATAAGTTTGATCTTCACTATGTAAAGACAGGTGAAGGAGCAAACATGTTTGGTCATGGTATTTATCTTTCGGATCTTCGTCAGGTGGGCGAAACATACAAACGCAACGTAGGTTTTCGCAAAGAGTTAGACCCTTTTGCAGATGAAGACGATTTGAACATGGTTGTTGGACGGTTTAACACAGATCGTGTGACAGACCCTGACACAGGAAGACCAAAGCTTTTTGTTGAAGATAACGAAGAGTTCTCAAATTTGCTCGATGAATTGGTTTATGGCATTGGCGAGGACAATGTAAATACAAATTTAACCGGGGGCTTTACAGACTACGCTTTCGATGACGGTAAAACTTTACGTTTGAAAAACGCAGTTCACGTTGATGAGAAGACGGGTGTGGAGCGAGATGGTTTTGAGGTTATAGGTCTTGGACCTTCTGACGGTACGCTTATGCAAGTAGCTATGGACATTGATCCGCGTACCGAAATGATTGATTTCTATCGCTCAATGGAGGACCAGCACCCTGCTGTTCGTGAAAAGGTTTCAGCAATCGCTCGTAAGATTGGCGATGAGAAGTTGATTAAGGAGGTCGAACGGGGGCGGGCTGACGGTCAGGGAGTTCTGTTGTCCATTGCCAAATTCTATGGTGGTTCTAGTTTAGATGACCCGCGTATTTCTATTTTATTGAACAATAACGGCATAAAAGGAACGAAGTATTCAACCCGTGGTACGCGGTACGATAGGTTAGACCCCGGAGCAGACGATTATAATTACGTTGTTTTTGATGCGGCTACTTTAGATATTTTAAAGAAATACGGTTTTGCGGGGACCGTGGGCATTGGTACAGGGGCGGCGTTGACCGAAACGCGGCCCACGAACCAGCCACAGGAGTTTGCAAAAGGCGGTCATGTAAAAGCAGGAATAGCCAAGTTTATTCCTTTTATGCAGAAGGGGGGAGAAGTAGAATCTCGTGCTAATGAGTTTGCAGAAGCCGTAGAGAGTAATTTTCAAGCTAATTTATTACTTGATAATGCCTCCCCAGAGAAACTAATTGAAGAATTTGGAATAGAGGGGTATGCAGCTCTTCTTTATGCTGCGGGCCGTTCTCAAAAAGAAGGTGCGGACCCAAATCGTTCAAGTAATGTGTATTTTAATTTACTGGGAAACCCTGAAACAAAAGGTAAATTATTTGATTTATATGAAGATTCTGACATGTTTGCCCCTCCTGCAACTGCAGAGGACCATCCTTTGCTTGCTTTAGATGTTTTAAGAGAAAGAAATATTCCTCTAAAAGCGACAGAAGGTGCGGGTCCGTCTCAAGCTCTTTTAAATAGGCGACACACAAAAAAGACTTCTGAAAGGGAATTAAGCAAAAATATTAGGAAGGTGAAACGAGGCGAAATGGATATTGAAGATGTTTTTACTAACATATTTAAATATGCGGGGCCTCAAATAGGAATGGCAAAAGGCGGCCCAGTTAAGGCTGGTATCGCAGAATTTATCAAACATATGCAATAATGGAGGGATATGCTATGATAGAAGAAGAGTTTGACGAAGAAGTAGTCATGTTGAAAGCGGACGGGTTTGATGAGGCCATCATTGGATCTGCTGAAAGATGTGGACTTCCCGTGATGATTGCTTACGATTGGGATAAATGTGTGGATATATTGCGGAAACGAGACGGCATGTCTTTGACAGAGGCGATAGAGTTCATGGATTTTAATGTGACAGGCGCATACATGGGCGAGGGAACACCTGTCTTTATAAAGGGTATGAGCCCGCGTTGCGGATGTGAGGTTGTAAATGGTTAGACCCCCTATTTCTTTGGTAGAGAATCAAAATCCACAGATAGATCAAGAAGAGTTGATGGCAGAGGTGGAGATTGAAGCCCCTGGCAGTCTTGAAATGCCTATTGAAAGTGAGTTTGACATACAAATATCGGAGGATGGTGGGGCCATTGTAGATTTTGAACCGTCTACAGACATGCCTGACAATGGTTTTTACGCCAATTTAGCAGAGGATTTGGACGACAGAACGCTTGGGGCGGTTGCAAGTGAGCTTACAAGTGACTTTGACGCTAACAAAGCTAGCAGACAGGAATGGGAAGATGCTTATGCAAACGGTTTGGAATTATTGGGATTCAATTATTCAGAAAGATCGGAGCCTTTCAGAGGTGCGTCAGGCGTCACGCATCCGTTGCTGGCTGAAGCGGCGGTGCAGTTCCAAGCTCAGGCGTTCAATGAGCTGCTGCCAGCGGGTGGACCCGTGCGTACTGCTATTGTCGGGTCAGCAGACGCAGCAAAGTCTGACCAAGCTCAGCGTGTAAAGGACTTTATGAACTTTTACATCACGAATGTGATGGAGGAGTACACCCCTGAGTTTGACCAAATGCTGTTTTACTTACCTTTAGCGGGGAGTACCTTTAAGAAAGTCTACTATGACGAGGGTATCGACAGAGCTGTAAGCAAATTTATAGCTGCAGAGCATCTAGTAGTGCCTTATGAAACCGCTGATTTAGAAACTTGCCCCAATATCACGCATGTCGTGCGTATGAGCTTGAACGAATTGCGTAAAAAGCAGATTGGGGGCTTTTACAGGGACATACCTGTGTTGCCGCAACAGGCGGTGGATGACGATTTGGGCTCTGAACTCGATCGTATTACCGGAATTGAGCCGTCATCTGTGGACTATGACTGCACCTTGCTGGAATGTCACGTCGATTTGGACCTTGAGGGGTATGAAGACAAGGGTCAGGACGGCGAACCAACAGGAATCAAGCTGCCATACATCGTAACTATCTCTCAGGACAACGGTCAAATACTGTCAATTCGCAGAAACTACCGCGAAAATGACCCAAATATGGAGAAAATCCAGTATTTTGTGCATTATAAGTTCCTTCCAGGCTTTGGTTTCTATGGATTGGGGCTAATACACACGATTGGTGGTCTTTCAAGGACAGCGACTGCAGCTTTACGGCAATTGATAGATGCAGGGACGCTTTCTAACCTGCCCGCAGGCTTCAAAGCTCGTGGCCTACGGATAAGAGACGATGATGAGCCTTTGCAGCCGGGTGAATTTAGGGATGTAGACGCTCCTGGGGGTGCAATTCGGGATAGTCTGATGCCCCTGCCGTTTAAAGGCCCTGACGGCACATTATTTAACCTTCTAGGCTTTGTAGTTGACGCAGGCAGGCGATTCGCGACCATAACAGACCTCAAGGTAGGGGATGGCAACCAACAGGCTGCTGTAGGGACTACAATCGCAATGATGGAGCAGGGCTCTCGTGTGATGAGCGCGGTCCATAAACGCCTTCATTACGCGATGAAGCTTGAATTTAAGTTGCTTTCAAGGGTTATGGCAGAGAGTCTGCCGCCTGTTTACCCATACTCTATTGAAGGCGTAGATTCTGCAGTAAAGGCGCAGGATTTTGATGACCGAATAGACGTAATACCTGTTTCCAACCCCAATGTATTCTCTCAAGCACAACGGATTGCTCTTGCACAAACCAAAATGCAGCTTGCGTCCCAGGCCCCACAAATACACAACATGTATGAGGTCTATCGGGACATGTACGAAGCCTTGGGTGTACGGGATATTGATAAGTATTTGATGAATGAAGAGGCACAGCAGCCTACACCGAAGGACCCGGCCCAAGAAAACCAAGAAGCACTTGATGGAAAGAAGATGCAGGCATTTCCTGGGCAGAATCATGAGGCGCACATTATGGCGCACCTTGTTATGAGCGGTTCACCGCTTGTAGGGGCGAACCCAATGGTTGCCATGAACCTTCAGAAGCACGTTTTCCAACATGTCCAGATAGATGCGGTAGAAAGAGCCATGCGTGAGTCTGGCATGGAAGGACAGCAGCAAATACCTCCTGAAGTTAAGATGGAGATTGATGCTTTGGCTGCAGTGTATATGGCTGAGGGGATGAAAGCCGTACAGGACATGGGTCGCCAGCTATCTGGTAACGCTCAACCAGATCCTGTAGTAGCGTTGAAGCAACAGGAATTGCAGCTTGACGCATTGGCAGAGCAGAATGACAAGGAACGGGAAGAGCGGGAGCTCAACCTGAAACAAGCTCAAATGATGGATAAATCTCGTCAGTTTGATGAGCGTATTAGAAGTCAAGAAGAGCAGACAGCCGCTAGAATACAGGCTGCTTTAGAAAGAGAACGCATGAAAGATAGGAGCGTACAATGAGTGTAGTAAAGATAGTGACAAACACCCCAACAGAGTCACCAAAAGCTAAACCTTTTGCGGAGATTGAGGGGCAAGGTCGTGTGCCATATGGCGAAGCAAAAGAAGTATCTGTACCGACCGCTATGGGTATCTCAAAAGTTCGCGGCATGGGCGCAGCAATTAAGGGCGGCAGCTACCATAGCTGCAAGTAAGATAAGAGGCGAAAATTTTAGCGGAACTGGCGGCTGCAAATGCGGCTTTTACAATTATCAAGAAGGCTGTCCAGAACACTGGAGATATTGCCAAAGCAGGAAGAGCTATTTCAGATTTTGTCATAGCCAAAGAGGAGCTGCAGCGAAAAGGTAATAAGAAAAAGAAGTCGGGAGTTCGTTCGTCTGATCTTGAAGAGTTTATGGCCTTAGAAAGTATTCGTCAAAAAGAAGAACAACTAAAGCAAATAATGATATACACAGGAAGGCCGGGGCTTTGGCATGATTGGCAAAAGTTTCAAGCAAACGCTAGAAAAGAACGCAGAGTGCGAGAGGAGTTGGCTAGACGCAGAAGAGCAGAGCTCTCAGAAGTAATTGGTTTAGGGGCAGCGGGTCTATTGGTTGCTTCAATGGTAGCAGGGCTTGTTGCTTGGGTAGCATGGTTAAAAGGGATGTTTGATTAATGAGCGCAGAAGATGTAGCAAGAAAGCTGTTAGAGTTAAAGATACTGCCACGGTTCATGATGCTGTGTATGACAGGTGTTTACATACGCTGCATTGAATGGGCACTTTCACAGCCGGATTTAACAACTCAACAGGCTTCACTAATTTCAGTTGTCACGGGTGCCATGACAGGCAGTCTGGCGGTATGGCTGAACTCAGAGAAGTAAATGCCAGCAAGGTTAAATGAAAATACAGAGGTAGCATTACCCTTACGTAATATTGTGTCTATGGTTGCAGCAGCTAGTCTAGCAACGTGGGCTTACTTCGGCATTATTGAACGCTTAAATCAGATTGAAACCAATATCACAATGATGGAATCTGACGTACAACATAACACAGAGTTCAGAATTAAATGGCCTAGAGGGGAAATGGGGAGCCTTCCTGCAGATAGCGAACAGTTCATGTTAATTGAACACCTTGCTTTAGAATTTGAAAAGCTTCAATCTCAAATAGAAGACGGCAAAGCTCCCTATGATCAACAACAGAAATTGACGTTGGAGTTTTACGAAAAAAGAATAACAACAATAGAAGAAAATTTAGAAAAGATGCGAAACGGTGGTTGAGCTTACCTTTGTTTTATTATTGGTTATGGGCGGCGAAAAAGTTGAGTATACGCCGTATAAATCGCTTGGCGAATGTTTGGCAATAAGGCGTAAAATTAAACGTAATGTGGGGCATACCAATAATTTTGAGCAAAAGTGGTCCTGTAAAGAATTAAAAGTGATGGTTTTAAACGGAGAAATTTTAGATTTTATTGAGGAGTAACCCATGTTTCAAGCTCTTATTGGACCTATCGCATCGTTGGCAGGCTCATTTGTTGAGGGGCAAGTTTCCAAGCAAAAGGCGAAGGCAACTCTTGCACAGACTGAGGCAGAGGCAAAAGCTGAAATAATGAAAACGGCGGCTACCCACGATAGTAAGTGGGAGTTAATTATGGCTGAGTCTACAAAATCGTCCATCAAGGATGAAATAGTCACCGTCATTATACTCATTCCATTGATATTAGTTTTCATTCCAGGAATGGAAGATATAGTCAAGAACGGCTTTGACCGTTTGAACGAATTACCGGAGTGGTATACGTATCTAGTTTTTCTTACAATATCCGCAGCTTTAGGGATTAAAGGAGTAGACAAGTTTAGGAAAAAATAGTAAATATCTTATATGGATGAGATAACTCTCGCACAATTCATACTTAAGCTTATTAGAGACCGCAAAGAAAACATTGTAGATGTTTTGGTTAATAATGAAGTTAAAGATATGGAACACTACAGGCAGTTAATGGGGAACATTGACGGTCTGCAATATGTTGAACAGGAACTCAAGAGCCTGCTAGAGAAACAGGAGCTAATAGATGACTGATGCAGTCAAAACTACAAATGAAGACGCCTCGTCTTCTCCCTGGGTACATCCCTCAGAACGTGTACTCGACCCTTCAAAAATTGATAAATCGCTATTGGACAGAATGCCAGAGCCTACAGGCTGGCGTATATTGGTTCTCCCTTACAAGGGTAAAGGTAAAACTGAAGGGGGCATTTTGCTTCCAGATCAGATACTGGCAAATCAAGAAATATCCACTCAAGTGGGTTACGTCCTTAAAGTAGGTCCTCTTGCTTACGAAGATAAAGACAAATTTCCTTTGGGCACTTGGTGCAACAAAGGAGATTGGGTTATTTTTGCAAGATATGCGGGTTCTCGCTTTAAGATTGAAGGTGGTGAGGTTCGGATACTTAACGATGATGAAATCCTTGCTAAGATATCTGACCCTGAAGACATTTTACACGGTTGAGGAACATTATGGAAAACCAAGAAAATAAAAAATCAGAAGAAGCTTTGGCTGTCGAGCCAAGAGAAGAAGCTGTTGAGGTAGAAGTAGATGCTTCGCCTTCAGAAGAAGCTGTTGAGGTTGTAGAGCAGGCGGCTTCAGAGGAGCCACAAGAAAAACCTGCATCAGATTCTAAAAAACGCATTGATCGTTTGACAAAACTTCGCAGAGAAGCTGAGCGTCGCGAACAAGATGCACTCCAATATGCTCAAGGAGTGAAAAAAGAATTAGAAGAAACAAAGGCGAGATTGCAAAATCTGGACCAAGGGTTTGTTAGAGAATTTTCTAATAGAGTTGACGCAGAAATAGCGCAAGTTAAAAATGATTTGAGCCAGGCATTGTCTGTCGGGGACAGTGCCGCTGCAGTAGAAGCGCAAGAAAAGTTAGCAAAGCTTGCCGTTTCTGCCGACAAGGCTGAAAATGCTCAAGCGGTACAAAAACGCCGCCAAGAACAGCCTGTTCAAGAACAGCCCGTGCAACAACAACAAGCCGCACCTAGACCTGCGGATCCAAAAGCAGAGGAGTGGGCGAACAGAAACGAATGGTTTGGCGCAGACAATACCATGACTTATGCGGCTTTTGGCATTCATAGGCAATTAGTCGAGCAGGAAGGGTTTGACCCCAGCTCAGATGAGTACTATAATGAATTAGACAAACGAATTAAGACGGAGTTTCCGCATAAGTTTGACACAAATCAGTCACAGAGTAATCGACCCGTTCAGACGGTTGCTTCTGCATCTAGGACTGCTAATAAATCTGGACTCAAGAAGGTCAGTTTGACCCCATCTCAAGTTGCTATTGCAAAAAAATTAGGAGTTTCTCTTGAGGATTACGCAAGGCAAGTTGAATTACTAGGAAGGAGCTAGTGATGGCTGAAATTCAAGTTACAAAGAACGTAGGCGTTGATCGTAGCTCTCGTGCTAGTCAGACAAGGGAGAAAGAGACACGGCGCAAGCCTTGGGCTCCCCCGTCTATGCTAGACGCACCACCTGCGCCCGATGGATACAAACATCGTTGGGTCAGGGCCGAAGTTCGTGGATTTGACGATACGAAAAATATTTCTGCTCGTCTGCGCGAAGGATACGAACTGGTCCGCCAAGATGAGTACCCAGATTTTGAGGCACCCGTCGTTGAATCAGGTAAATATGCTGGTGTGTTTGGAGTTGGCGGATTAGTTCTCGCTCGTATTCCGTTAGAAACGGTAGCCGAAAGACAAGCCTACTTTGATGGTAGGACTAAAGATCAGATGGATGCCGTGGACCACGATATGATGAGAGAAAATTCTCACTCTACTATGAGGATCGGCAACGCCGATCGTCAGTCGCGTGTAACCTTTGGTGGTCCTAAAAACTAGGACCTGATTGGAGAAAAAAAATGGCAAACCAAGATACTGCTTTTGGTCTGCGTCCAATTGGCCTTACAGGTTCAGGTGCAAACACTACTGGTGTGACTCAATATGAGATCGCATCGAACAACACCAATGCAATTTTCCAGTATTCGCCAGTGATTCCATTGGCTGCTGGTGTAATTGACATTGTTGGTGCGGCAAACGGTGGTACAGTTCCTGCTCTTGGGGTCTTTATGGGCGTTGAGTACGTAGATAGTTCTACAAAAAAGACTGTCTTTAAGAACTTCTGGCCTGGGTCCAACAACGTCAGTGTAGACACAAACTTTCCTGTGAAAGCTTTTGTTGCTGACAACCCAAATCAGTTGTTTATGATTGCTGCGGACGGCAGTTCAACAGATCGTGCGACAGCGTTGTCAAACATCTTTGCAAACGTCTCTTTAGCAAACGGAGCCTCTGGTTCAACAAACAACGGGCGTTCTACTGCTGAAATGGACATTTCAACAGTTGCAACCACAGCCACCTTAATCATGCGTATAGTCGGCCTTTCAGGTGACGAGGCTAACCTTGATTTTGACGCTGCGGGTGTGAATTACATAGTTCGCTTTAACTTCCACCATAATGCTCCATGCTCTAGCTCTGATTCTCAGACTACAGCGGCAAGCACTGGCATATAAGGGGGACATAGATAATGGCTATATCTCGCGCACAACTAGCTAAAGAGCTAGAGCCAGGTTTGAACGCACTGTTCGGTCTGGAATATAACCGCTACGAAAATGAACACACAGAGATTTTTGAAGAAGAGACCTCTGATAGAGCATTCGAAGAAGAGGTAATGCTTGGTGGATTTTCTACAGCACCTGTCAAAGGTGAAGGCTCTGCCATCACATTTGATGATGCACAAGAGACATATACCGCACGGTATACACATGAGACTATCGCTCTTGCATTCTCTATTACTGAGGAAGCTATTGAAGATAATCTGTATGATCGTCTGGCGTCTCGTTACACCAAAGCTTTGGCTCGCTCTATGGCGCAAACCAAGCAAATCAAAGCAGCTTCTATTTTGAACAATGCGTTCAGCACAGGAAGCCCTGTTGGTGACGGTGCAGCACTGTGTTCCGCAGCGCATCCCTCTTTGTCGGGCAATCAGCGTAACTTGTTGTCAACTGCAGCAGATCTCAATGAGACCTCTCTTGAGCAAATGTTGATTGATATTGCAGGGTTCACTGATGAGCGTGGTTTGAAAGTTGCTGTACGCGGCACAAAACTGATAATTCCAAAAGAACTTCAGTTTATTGCAGAGCGAGTTATCAACTCAAATCTACGTTCTGGCACAGCAGACAATGATGCAAATGCAATGAAGAACATGGGAATGTTACCTGAAGGGGCAGTGGTTAATCACTTCCTAACAGATACAGACGCCTTCTTCATCAAAACAGATGCACCAAACGGCTTTAAAATGTTTAATCGTTCACCTATCAAAACTGCTCTTGAGGGCGATTTTGACACAGGAAACACACGTTTTAAAGCTCGTGAGCGGTACAGCTTTGGTGTCTCTGATTGGCGTTGTGTTTTTGCAACACCTGGAGCGTAAAACAGTTTTTTTAAAAACAGAAAGAGCGGCTTCACAGTCGCTCTTTTTTATTATATATTGATTTTGGGCTTAACTTCAGCTTTGTAGACAGGATCATGCCCACCTGACATTGCACGGACTGCAAAGCGAAACCTTGTGCAAAGGGTGTCAATATGTCTACTACTTTTTCAGGTCCAGTGATTTCTACTGGCGGTTTTATTTCAGGATCAAATTCTCTCGTATCTATAACTGCGGATGCCACGTTAACCGCAGCTTCACATGCGGGACGTACAATGGTGTTAAGCGTAGCGAGTGGGGCGACACTTACTCTTCCTGCTGCCAGCGGTACGGGTAATATCTACAAGTTCTTTGTGGCTACTACCATTACATCAAACAACTACATAGTTCAGGTTGCAAACGCCAATGACACTATGGCTGGTGTAGCGATTGTGGCTAATGATGGCGGGGATACAGCGTCTATTTTTGAAACTGCCGCAGATAGTGACACCATTACTTTGAATGGCACGACCACAGGAGGTATTCTTGGGGGCGTTGTTGAAATACAAGATGTAGCGACAAATGTATTTTCTGTTGTGTCTCGTGGCGCAGCAACGGGCTCTGAAGCTACTCCATTCTCTGCCGCTGTTTCATAAGGGGTTTATCATGGGTAAGCTCAACGGTGGCAAAAAGTCTGTAAAGAGGGTTATAAAAGCCGTCAAAAAGGCTACAAAAAAGAACGGAGAGTAAGCTATGGCAGGCTCTGATGTTAAAACGAAACGGATTACTGGAACCGGGTCACTAGGTGTTGGCCCTGCTCGTATTCGACAGATACAGTTAAAAACTGCATCTGGAACTCCAAGACTCACTCTTACAGATGGTTCAGGCGGTGCTACAGTCTTAGATTTAGACTTTAATGCTTCTGACACACACTCTGTAAATATCCCTGCTGAAGGTATTCGTGTAAGTGACATTTTTGTCGGCACTCTAACCAATATCACAGCAGTGACCTTCTTTTTTAATTAGGTGAGTTATGGCTTCGCGTAATGATAAAATGCCGAAGCGAAACAAAAAGAATTTCCGCCCCACAAAAGCTGGGGCGGGGATGACAAAGGCAGGTGTTGCCGCGTACAGAAGAGCTAACCCTGGATCCAAATTAAAAACTGCTGTCACAGGAAAAGTAAAAAAGGGTTCAAAAGACGCAAAACGTCGCAAATCCTTCTGTGCTCGCAGTGCAGGACAAATGAAAAAATTTCCCAAAGCTGCAAAAAATCCAAACAGTCGTTTACGTCAGGCTCGTCGGAGATGGAAATGTTGAACATAAGCACATTGATAAGTGGAGCAAGTTTGGCTTTTATAGGTTGGATTGCTTTTTCTGTTGTTGAATTGAAGACAGAAACCGCAGTTATTTCAGTAAAAGTTGATCAAAATCATAAGCTTTTAGCTGAATTATGGGATTTTTATCTGCAGGAGAGGGTAAATGACGATATCGCGTGGACAAATCGCAAATCAAATATCCAAGCCCCCGATGAAAGGTCGTAAAAAAATGAAAGGCAATCCTACGCCAAAAGGTTTAAGTTACTTCCGAAAAGGAGGTGCGGCTTCAAAAAAATCAAAAGGAAGTAAGATCTGCCCGGAAGGTAAAGCTTGGGCAAAACGTACCTTTGATACATATCCTAGTGCATATGCAAATCTTGCCGCCTCAAAATATTGTAAAGACCCCAATTATGCTAAAAAATCTAAGGGTGGAAAGAGAAAAGGTAAATGACGCTTACAAAGTCAAATAAGAAAAAAGTTCGTAAAGTAGTTAAAGGTTTGAATAAAGCTTCAAAATTACATGCAAAGCAAGCAAAAACTTTAAAACGAGTGTTAGGTAAGAAAAAAAGAGCCTAAAATGGGTGAGTTAAAGAAATGGGTAAATCAAAATTGGGTTCGGATTGGAACTGATGGAAGCATTAAGGGCAAATGCGGTACATCTAAAGACAAGAAAAACCCAGACCGCTGCTTACCAGCTTCAAAAGCTAGAAGCCTCTCAAAAACTGAAAGAGCATCTACAGCACGAAAGAAGAAGAGAGCGGGAGCAAAGGGCCAGACAGTGGTATCTAATACAAAACAAGCAAAAGTCACAAAACTTGCAAATGGAGGCCCCGTTAAACGGCCTTTCCGGGGTAAAAAAGTGGCTGGCACGGCTGTTGCTAGGGGATGCGGCGCAGTCATGAATGGCAGAAGAAAAAGAACACGCGGGTCTGTAGTGCAATTTTGAGGATCTAATGGATTTTGCGACTGAAGAAGCTATAAAATCTGAAATGAGAGATTGGTCTGCTCATGCGCTCGAAGTGCCAAACGAATATTATAACAATTTACCTGCTTGTCCTTATGCAAAAACAGCCTGGGCAAAAAACAGAGTAGGTTTTTCTTTTAAGTACGATAGTCATTGGCAACCCTTATATACTCTGATTTCTACTTGGGACGATAGTAGAGACGTAGTCATATTAATAGATTTTGACCCACTTCCTGTTGACGTAATGGACAAGTATTTAGACGGCTTAAATCACGCTATATCTGAAGGCGTGTTTATTAATAAAGACATGTTTCTAATGGGATTTCATCCGGAAGATGATGGCAATGAACTTTTGGACAATGAGTTTGAATCGACTGTTGATACACCGTATGGTATGGTGTTTCTACAGAGACTTTCTAAGTTGCAGGAAGCCTCTGATGCCCTTAGAGTAAAGGGGTATTATAAAATTGCTCAACAATATTATAATGCAGATTTTTTATACCAGCAACGTCAAAATTTTTATAGGAGACTAAAGAATGGTGAAAAAAGCAAAGAAAATGATGAAGGGCGGAGCCGCTAAAAAAATGATGCGCGGCGGAGCCGCAAAAGCAAAGAAAAAACCTGCTTTCATGAGAGGTGGCGGCGCGGCTAAAAAAAGAATGCGGATGGGCGGTAGAGTTAAGAAGTAATGACAACGTCCGGTTCAAAAAACTTTGAGCTTCAAGTCGATGATTATATCGAAGAGGCTTTTGAGCGATGCGGGCTCGAATTTAAGACGGGATACGATGCTCGCACCGCAAAACGATCGCTCAATCTGCTTCTAGCAGATTGGGCAAATCGTGGTTTGAACCAATGGACCATAAAACAACGGTCTTTGACGCTCACTCAAGGCACTGCGTCCTACGATTTAGATGCGGATGTCATAGATGTTTTATCTTCAGTTTGTCGTAGAAGCGGGTCAGATACGGTATTAAATAGGATTAGCAGGCAAGATTATCTTGTATTGCCCGATAAGACTCAACAGGGCAGGCCAAGTCAATTTTTCTTAGACAGACAAGTGACGCCTAAGATTTTTTTATACAATGCTCCTGAAAATGCCACTGACACTATTATTTATGACGCTCTTGTTCGTATGGACGACGCAAGTCAATTAGACAATACGCTTGACTTACCGTTTAGATTTTATCCTTGTTTGGCGGCGGGTCTTGCTTATTACGTTTCGATTAAACGTGCACCCGATAGAATACAGCTTTTAAAAGCAATTTACGATGAAGAATTTGAAAGGGCTAGGGCAGAAGATCGCGACCGATCATCTTTCAATATTTCACCTAACTATCAATATTTAAGGGTGAACTAATGCCTTCTTTTGCAAGTGGAAAAAAAGCTTATTTTATTTCAGATAGGTCTGGATTTAGATACCCGTATTCATCAATGATGATTGAATGGACGGGGGCAGCCGTAGGACCTGACGAATTTGAACAAAAACATCCACAACTAAATCCAAGAAGACACCCGTCCGACCCTCAAGGGTTAAGATTGGCAAAGGTTGACCGCACAGAACCTTCTGTAATTCAGTTACTTAGACCCAATTGTTTTCAGAGTAGTTCATCTGGGTCTCCCGTAATTACTGTGACAGAGCCCTCTCATGGGAGAAGCACCTCCGATTCAGTGAGATTTAGAAAAGTAAATGGGTTTGATGGTTTTACAAAGGCAACGCTTGAAGTGTCTACGGGGTACACAATTACTGTTGTTGATGAGAACACCTACACAATTATAATCACTGGGGAAACGGCTACAGTTGGGGGTATACGAGGCGGAGGAGAAGTTGCAACCGTAGATACAGGTACGAGTACTCCTCCTTCTTCTGCATCTACCTTTGATACCACAAATGTAAAACTTGACTCAACAACAAAGACTTTTGACGAGGGTTAAATGGCAAAACAAACAGTAGGAATTGGCTCTGCTGCAAATGACGGTACAGGTGACACCCTTCGTGCCGGAGCGGATAAGATAAACGACAACTTCAACGAAATCTACAATGCGCTGGGCAACGGGACAACGCTGACAGACATTATCAATACTGCGGGTTTATTGGACGTAAGTGCTGGGGCAAATAAAATTGTTTTCTACTATAACGCCCTGACTGATTTGCCAAGTGCTTCAACATATCATGGAGCAATAGCTCACGTTCACGCAACTGGTGGATTGTATTTTGCTCATGGTGGAGTTTGGATTAGATTAAATGATGAAACCACTGGTCCTGTGACTAAATACACAACAACATCAGCAAATGGTTCTGCTTATCAATTCTCTGGTCCAGGGGCAACCGCTGGCAATAACCCTAATTTTACATTTTACAAGGGCCACACTTATCTAATCGATAACACCTCTCATGTTGGTAGTCATCCTTTGCAGATACGAACTGCGGCTGGAGGCTCCGCTTTTACGACAGGGGTTACAGATAACTACAACAGCACTACTGGACTAACTCAATTCATTGTCCCACATGAGCCAAGTGACACTTCTTTAGTATATCAGTGTACAGTGCATGGCGGCATGGTTGGAAACATAGCAATAGTATAGTGAGCGGGTAACATGTCATTTACATACGCACAACTAAAACAGGCAATACAAGATTTCACAGACAATAGTGAAACATCTTTTGTCACCAATTTGCCTATTTTTATAAGAGGTGTTGAGGACCGAATTTTTTCATTAGTGGATTTGGAGTTGTTTCGTAAAAACGCTACATCTGCTTTATCTTCAAACGACCCTTTTTTAAGTTGCCCATTAGATTATTTAGCACCATTTTCCTTACAGATTACTACCGCAACAAAACAAGATTTTCTTCTTTTTAAAGACGTAAACTTTGTTCAACAATATCATTTAGACGTTGGGGCAAACGGACTTCCCAAATATTACGGAATTTTTGATATAGATAATTTTATTGTCGGCCCCACCCCAGATGACAATTACACCGTCGAATTACATTACTATTATCGACCAGCAAGTATAACTGCAGGAACAGATTCTGCGACATCTTGGTTAGGAGAAAATGCTCCTAACGCCTTGCTTTACGGTTCACTCGTGGAAGCGTATACTTACATGAAGGGTGAACAGGATATGATGCAACTTTATGAACAAAGATTTGGGCAAGAGTTAATGCGGCTTAAAGATTTAGCAGAAGCTAGAGAAAACTCAGACGCATATCGTAGAGGTTTACCAGATCAGCCAAGGACTTAGGAGTAACAAATGGCAACGAGTAACGCAGCAACCA
>CETE01066917.1_pt1 | contig 16640 bp, 28 predicted proteins | sample 531241 | NCBI WGS metagenome assembly CETE01 (sample SAMEA2622336, study PRJEB7988) | marine metagenome | biome: marine biome (ENVO:00000447); feature: deep chlorophyll maximum layer (ENVO:xxxxxxxx); material: "saline water (ENVO:00002010), including plankton (ENVO:xxxxxxxx)" | depth 30 m
CTTTCAGTATCAAAAATTTGATTTGTTACTTCAACTACTTCTGATTTTTCTGTTCTAGAAGCTACATCTCCCTGATTGCCTTTAACTACTACTATTTGAAATTGATCATCAATTACTTTAAGAGTTTCTGGCACTACAACAAAATCATATCGGACTGTCATTATATTTCCTCACTTGTATTTTCTTCAGCATGTTTACTTATATCATAAACAGTTTCGTCTATTTCGTTATTTATATGTTGAAAAAAATGTCGTTGAATCTGTAATTCTGTCATTCCATCGAACATAGACTTTTCATATCGAATAGCAACACCTTTATAATCACAACGATAAACAACAGTGCCATCGGTTATAGTTTCTTCGTAATAAATAATATCCTCTGCTTTTTCAACCATTAGCGTTGAATAGTTAAAGTCCATGTTCCAGACATAGTTATTGCTGAACTAAAATTACTAGTCCATAAATATCTTGTGACAGCACCAATAGTTGGAAAAGTATCATGTATGCAAGAAGCTTTAGATGTACTAGCACCATTATTACTCTGATTATCTGAGCCATACCATCTAGTAGCAGGTATTCCATTTTTAGCAGCAGAGTCTATCCAACGAAAAGGAACATTAGTCCAGTTATTGCCTGTAACACCATTCGTTCCATAATGGCCTTGAATCCAACAAAAAAAAGTAGCATTTCCTAATGCAGTGGCACTTGTTGAGCTTGTCTGATAAAGTCCAAATCCATAACTAAGTAAATTAGCCGATGAGCCAGCACTAGTGCCTCTAAAGTGATCTGTCTGTATAGCTCCAGAGGAAGGTATTGATCCTGCATTACCTGATACATCTCTGCCTACTGTAGTTGTCCATGTTGCAGAAGCTGATCCCATTGAACCTGAAAGATAATTAAGTGCGTACTGACTCTTAAATCCATTTGTTCTTTCATATAGTGTATAAGCAGGAACATATTTTGCGCCGGGGTTATACGTTGAATTGGTAAGGCTTGCTACAGTAGGACTAACACTACTAGAGGTGCTACCACTAGGTAAACTTCCTGAGTAGTATTCATTAGACTAATGGGGTTACTACCACCCCATTCGCTTTGTATTTGACTAAAAGATACTGATCCACTTGCAGGTATCGCCATTATCTATTCTCTAATTCTTTTACTTTAGCTGTAAGAGTTTCTATTTGTTCTTGTTGTTCTTTGATAGCTTCTACTAATAAACCTACTGTATTGCCATAACGAATAGCTAAGTGTTTATCTTCATCATCTACATCAGAAGTTTCGTAAACTGCTTCTGGTAATACTTTTTCTAAATCTTGTGCTATTAAACCTGTGCTTTTCTTTCCATCTTTTTTGTAATTAAAAGTAATCCCTTTTAATTGTTTTACTTTATCAAGAGCATCAGGAATAACTTCAACATTTTCTTTTAATCTAATATCTGAGGTGCTTCCAAAAGCTGTGATATTACCATTACAAATTAATGCACCAGAATCTGACATATCTATCCTTGCAGCAATAATACCTGAGCCGCCATCATTACCTAAAAATACAAAATCTTTATCTTGTACTGAAGCAGTCAAATTAAAATTTGAAGAGCCACTTTCAATATTACCCCATTCATTACCATCATCATAAAATCTTATATGCTCTCCACCAGCGTCTAAAATAATATCTCCAGATCCATCTAAAGTTAAATCTCCTGTTCTCGTAATCGAAGTACCACCAACATCAATAGAACCATTAAACATAGCTCTACCTGCATCAGACATATCAAGAGTAAGGGCAGTAATTCCTGTACCACCATCATTACCTCTAAAAATTATATCTTTATCTTGTACTCCTGCTTCTAAAGCAAAATCACTAGAACTGTTAAAAATTTTACCTATTTCTGTTCCAGCATCTTGAAAAGATATTTCTGCATTATTGTCAGCATCTAAAACAATACTTCCTACAATATCTAAAGTTAAATCTCCAGAAGCATTGCTAATAGTTGGTGCAGCACCCAATGCTATATTATCAGAGCCATCTTCTACTACTGCTTTACTTGCAGGTAAAGTACAAAATACATCTTTAGTTCCTGCAGAAAAATCTACAGCAGAGTCAGAGTTAGAACTACTAATGATCGTAGTTCTTGCCAATGTATCAGGAGTGGCGTCAGTAATTGTGCCTAAACCAACTTCAAATTCATTTGCCGATTGGTGAGCAATACAGTAGTAACAAGTATTAGAGTTTCCAACACCTGCTACAAAAGTTTCAAAACCAGTTTCGGCACCTGCTAAATTTATGGTGCCTGTGCCAGTAGAAGTGGTAGTTTCTTTTACCCTATCGTTTAGGACAAGAGCCATGCTCTCCTCCTAAGCTATTCTTATAATAGCCGTACTAGCTGCAGCTGCTGGGAAAACTATTGTGAAATCTCCAGCAGTAGAAGTTTTATCTCCACCAAAATCTATAGTAGCTACCGATTTATTAGAATCAGAACTGTTATAGATCATACAACCTCTAGCTGTAACAGTAGCAGTTCCAAAAGTTAAATCTGCAAAATCTGTTATAGCTGTAGTACCGTCATTAGTCGGAGTTACATTTGTTAGGTTGGCTCCTCCAGAAGTATAGTTAGTACCACTGGCTTCTTGTGCAGTTGAAAATGCAGTTGTGGTTGCTCCCATAGTAGCCGAGCTAGTAAATAAAGCTAGTTTAAAGGTATCGCCAGAACTGTTAGTAAAGTTATGAACACCAGTTAATAGTTCTTTTTTAAAACTAGTAGTTAAAGTTGAAGTTATTGCCATGTTTATTCCTCATAAAATAGCTAAATTTTTAAAACAATTTTAGCTAGTTCTTCTTCGCCACCTTTTATCAAATCTTGAATCAAAGTAGCTTTATAAGATTTTATAGCATTTTTTATATAAATTAAACAAACTTGTTTAATTTGTTCTCTATAAGCTTTTGCTTGCGCTGTAACGTGTGGTTCGTTGTCTTCTGAATAGCCAACTATTTTTTCAGTTAATCTTTCTGCCCAAAATTCTGGAGGGTGCCCACCGAAATTTGATGTCTTTGTTTCTACTATGCCTAACTGAGGCATTCCATCTGGAGTTATTTTCATTACCATTTTTTTGGTTCGTTATGACTTTCTTCTATTATCTCTTTTAATTGTATTTCTGCTTTACCGTCTTCTCTGCCTACTAATAGAGGTTGAGGAGAATATTTCTTATTTACCATATCACTTTTTTTTCTAACTCTTAATTGTTGTTTTTCAGAATCATAATCAACCATTAAAGGATCTTCCAACCTGTGATAGCCATAAAGTTTTTCTTCTGGCTCTACAGCTGTATCTAATAAATAGCTAGAGGCCGCTACTCCTATTTCGATACCAACATTCATACAATTAGTTAACCAATATTCACAACAAGCTCGACCAGCTTCGGCAAAATATAAATTACCTTTGTAACCAAAATCTATACCAAACAAATGCAAAGAGCCAACTCTATGCCAGTAAGCAAAAGCTATTGCATAGGCAACCGTGTTGTTTAAATAAGAAGAATTATTTTCTGCTACTATTTTTTCAATCGGATATTCAACTAATCCTGGGCAACGATTATCTAACTCACATGTATATATAGGACCTTCATGATTTAACAAAACTTCTTTCATACCATTGGTTTGTAACCCAGCATCATCGCTATCTAAAAATCTAGAAGCTGGGTCCATCATAAAAACTCTGTCGTGTTTAATCACATTAGCTACAGCATTGATTACCCATATTTCATCAAACTGCTCACCGTTAGATCTAGCTAATGCAAAGTCAAACCAGCTTTTACCTAAGCCAACTAAAGCTATTTTTTTACCTTGAAGTTCTTGAATCTTCTCCATTTTTTTATTTAAGTTACATTTGTTCTTAGCGCGTCAGCCCTATATTCATCTCTTCTGCTTCTGCCCTCTGCTCTGTTTTTAAGTCTTGCTATCTCTTCCATAAATCTTTTTTCATATTGAGCTAATACATCTGGCTCTCCTTTTAAAAAAGTATAGGCCTCAACTAAAGAGCCGTATAACAAAGCGCTTCTTGCATTTGTTGATAGCCAAGTAGTACCGCTACCAGAACCAGAAGTTAAAGAAGCTGGTTTGTAAAGATAGTGAAGTTCTGCGTTGTAGTTTGCATCTGGTACTGGACTTACTGTTATGGTAGATCCATTGTTAGATGCTGTAGAAAGTTCTTTATCAAAATCAGCGTAGTACAAAGGCAATCCTCTCAAGTTAGTATCAGCTGGATCTTCTGAATACTCTTGCATAAATGTAGGGTGTTTTTTTAAAAGATAATGATAATCTCCACCAGAATCTAATACTGCTAGAGAAAAACTAGCTATATAATCTGAAGGTGTTGTTAAAAATCTATTCCCAGAGGTAAATACTCCAGTTACATTCTTTCTAAAAAAATCAAATTCTACTAGTTGAAATATTCTTTCTTCTGAATTTTTAATAAAATCTGCAATCGTATTAACAAAAGTAGTTTCTGTGCTATCACAAAAGTTCTTAATTAAATCTTGTAGCTGCGTATAAGTCATAATTAAATTATATCAAACTAAGGAGTGTTTGCTTGACCTCCCATACCAGAATGATTAGTACAGTAATAATAAAGGGTCGGAGCTCCAACTGCCACTGTTATTTGAGTGTACGCTCCTGCATTTCCTGGAGTTCCATTAGTAGTAACTCCTGTTGTATATTCTGTTCCTCCTGAATGAGTACCATTAGAAGTTGTAGAAAATCTTAATGGGTGATTAGTATTACTAGCATCAGATTGATCAAATCTATAAGTACTACCCTCAGATAAATTTAATGTAGGATAGGCAACACTATCTATAAAGTATTTATTACCGCCTCCATAATAAGCTACCCTAACTTCGTATTCTGTAAAGTTTGAAGTAACAGTTATTGCTCCAGTTAATCCAAGTAGTTGTGAACTAGTTACATCAACAGTTGTGCTTATGTTACCCGTAACGGTTGTTGTTCCTAAAGAACTAGTTGCAGATACTCCAGACAAGTCTGCATTTGTTGGTGGTCTACTATTTTCAAGGACACTAATATCTCCTAGGTTGCCAGATAATTTAGCTAATTCAAATTTGCTAGGAATAGTACTAGACAACATAGAAAAGTTTTTTGTTATGCTTGGAGAAGTTACAACAACAAAACCATTACCACCATCTTCCGCTCTATCTGGTCTAGGATTAAACAGAGCTTCTGGATCAGCAGCATGAGTCCTTGGTTCTAATTGTGGGTGTTTTGGACTCCATTGATCAGGACCGACTAATAGGCCATCCCAAGTTCTTTTCATATCTTTTAGTTTGTACCTAAACCCAGATATGTCGCATATTCCATAAGCTTGTTTACCTTTTGCGTAAGCCATTATGAACTTTGTGAGGGATTGATTCTAAAGGAAGCTCGATCTCCATCTTCATCAGCAGCTCTTCTAAACTCTTCTTCGTATATTATTTTTAATTGTTCTGTTAATTGTGGATTTCTTTTCATAGATAAGTAGTACGCCAACCCAGCTACAAAACAAGGATAAAATCTAAATGGTAAATCCATAGTGTTGGTTGCTTTGTCAGCATCATCCATTCTTACCATTTTATTAAATACTAAAATATCTGTAGAGTTTTCTGGAGCAGGCCAAACTTTTAAAACTGGGGTATTTTGTTTATCTAAAAAATATTGATTAGGTCTAGCTTTAGTTCCTTTGGTTGGAATATTTATGTATTCACTTCTACTTACTCTAGACATTTGTGTATCAGTAGTAGTTGAACCTTCAGTTCTTCTTAACACTACATCTAAAATATCTATAACACTAGAATCTAAAGTATATTCTCTAGTACCCTCAGTAACTGTTTGTGTAGCCTCAGATATTGTCCATTGATTCAATCCTCTGTTAGCCCATTCAGCCAACATAAGATTAATAGATCTTCTTGCAGATTTTAAATCATATCCAGTTCTTAACTCTAAACCGCATCTCTCATAAGCTTCTTCAATAAACTCTGCGACATTTGGTTCAAAGTCTGTACTGTTTGATGTTGCCATGTTTAATCCTCATCACTATATAAATTATTAAAAGTTATCCTAGGATCTAAATAACTTTCATGGCCTTCAGCAGAATGTAGATGTTGTGAAGGAGTAAAATCAGGTGCTCCTTCGCCAGTTCTCCACAAAGCCGGGCTAGTTGCTCTAACTCTATTGTTAGGAAGTGCAACTATATTACCAGTCCACTTGCCAGCGTCTGTTAAATATATCACATGTGATTGCTTATGTTGAGCAGGATCATCTGCTATCTCATGGTCTGTATAATCTACAGTAAATAAATATTTACCTTGATAAAATTTATTATCGATCTTACACATCCATGGTGAAGAACTTACTCTATCCATAGTTATGATTGAATGATTTCTAGACTCACAATCCCATGGTTGACACAAATGATCTTCCATAGGTTCTGGCCATTCATCTAAAGGTATATCAGCAACTAATGCTTGAATAGGCATTCTTGCCCACATAGCTCCACCGTGAATATTACCTTCTTCCCAATCTTCGTCGTCTATCTCACACCCGGTAAAGACAACTTGAAAGCTTAATGATCTATCAGGGATTGTATTTACCGCTATTGCTAGCGCATGTAAATACTCTCCGTGATAGCGTAAATGATTACATGTAAACTCTCTTCTTACCCAACACTTAAAGTATGGGACATTGCTCATCAAATATGGCATTTATACCTCAATCTTCTTTTTATTTATTTTTTAGCAGCGCCGCCTCTTCTGTAACCTTTAGTTGCTTTACCGCCTTTGCTATACCCTTTGGTGGCTTTTCCTCCAGCTCTGTAGCCTTTGGTTTTTTTCATTGCACCACCGCCACGATAACCTTTAGTTTTTTTAGCCATGCCGCCACCACGGTAGCCTTTAGTTTTTTTAGCCATGCCACCTTTGCCATAGCCTTTAGTTCTTTTATAAACCATTTAATACTCCTCTTTATCCTGTAAAGAATATAGTTACTCTATCTATATTAGATAAAGTTGCATGTATGCCACTTGAAAACAATACGCCATTATCTGGAATATTTAATGTTTCTGTAGTGTCAGCGTTCACGGGCAACACCAATAGTGTTGCTCCTGAACTAGTATTTTTAAAAGTAACTGTGCCATCTGAAGCTCCGCCTGAAACTACAAAACCACGAAGTCTTGAACGCCTAGTAGTCATGTCGCCAGTTGAAGTTACAGAAGCTGTTACAACATCAGAAACTGCCATAGTTAGCTCCTATTATGCAGTTGGTGAATCGGAAGCAATTCCAAAGAATTTTAACGCTACTACTCCACCAGCTCCTGCTGTTCCAGAAATAACCAATTCTACTTCATCAGCTGTTTCAGTAGCTGCAGTTGTAGTACCACCAGACATACCTAAAACTCCGTTGCAAGGGAAAAATCCTTTGAAACCAGTTGAGTTAATAGCTACTGAGATTCCGTCTACGAAACCATCAGTATCTGCATCAGTACCAATATCTACTAAGTTTACGTTGTTAGCAGCTGCACCAGTTACAGTGATTGCTACACCCATTGGAATAAAGTTTGATGGTATTCCAATAGAACTTTCTTTGTGGTCAGTTCCAGAAGCAGCAATAGTAATAGAAGTGCTGTAAGTTGACATAGTCATTTCATTAGTCAATCCGCCAGTTGTTTCATTCTTGATAATAGTTTTAAAACCATTCTCAGATCTAACTGGTCCGTTAAAAGTTGTGTTTGCCATTTTTTACCTCCGTAGTGTTACTGTCTTGGCGAGTCTGCTAGGTCAGTCAGTAACGGAAAATTAATCCTAGTTGTCATAGGATAGCAATTTTTTTGCCAAAAAAAAAGGCACCCGTCGATGCCTTTCTTTTATCCCTTGAGTTAAAAAGTGGGATTTACTTCTTATAAATCAGTACTAAGATTAAGCTCCTTTAGATCCGTAAACTGCTCTTGGGTTAGAGAAACCAAATGAATATCTTTCTCTAGCCTTGAAACGCATATTACCAGTATCAAAATCACCTTCCATTGCAGTTGACAAAGGAGTTCTTTCAAAATGTTTAAACCCATCTGGGCAATCAGTTTTGAGGAAGAACGCATCTGTATCTGTCAAGAAGTGATTTACAACATAGCCATCAGGTAACATTCCCATGTTTCTAATAGCATTAATATCGTTATCAGCAGTACTTACTCTACCAGGTGTTTGTAACAGTCTATCAGCAACGAACTGTAGATTTGTAGGAACGATTAATTTCATACCTTGAAGAGCCAAGATCATGTCTCGGTCATCTTTAAAGTTAGCAATATCGATCAACGCCGCTTCTAATGAAGTTTCGTTCAAATCAGCATCAGTGCTAGGTTCGTTTGCAAAAGTTCCGCCGCTCGCTAATGGGTGATCAGTAGCACAAAGCTCCTTACCATCACCACCAGTAAAGCTTGAGTTAAAAGCGTTGTTTAATACAGAAGCAGCTTTAACTTGCTTAGTGTGAGCCATACTTCTAGCTAATGCTTTAGTATATCTGGCACCAAGTTTGTCATACAAATTATCTTCGATAGCTTCTTCAGTCAAAGCAAATGCTAATGCAATTGTTTCGTGAGAGTATCTAGCAGTGTATGACTCCATTGCTGTATCAAAATTTACGCCTTGCCCTTCAGCTTTAGTTGGAGCATTTCCGAAACCTACTAGTAATACTTCTTCTTCAAACGCTCTGTCAGAAGATTCAGTATCAAAGATTTCAGCGTGCTCGTTTTCGTACCTGTTGTACTCTAAACCGAAAAGGGCGTTTAATCCTGGTTCTAATTCTTTCGCTAATTGTGCTCTAGAAATTGCCATTATTAAACCTCTACGCTAATCCAGCGCTTTTAGCACCCATGACGTGGTTTTGAATAACCACGATTACATTTGTGCCTGCGCTAGCTACGTCGGAATTTTCTGGATCTTGTGAAATGTCAATAGCCTTCAAAGGTAAAGTTGCTGTAGTAGCACCAGTTGAAGTATCTAATTGCATGTTTGAAGTTCCAGTTTTTGTGTCGCCGACAGGAGATGAATCAACGATATCAAAGTTACCAAACAAATCAGTTACGGGGAAAGCCTCGTCTGATTGAATAGAAAATTGAACCATTGGGTCATCGATAACATTAGCAACAATATCACTAGCAGCAATGCTGCCGGGGTAACTGTTACTAAATACTGTTTCACCACTAGTAGGGTCAGTGTATGAACATCCATTGAAGACTCCAACAATTGGTACAGAGCCTGAAGCAGCATGTCTACCTATTGTTCCAGCAGTAAGTTGTGTTACCAAATCACCTTGGAAAATAGCAGTAGTCGCGCCACTCGCGATTCTGTATTTTTGTTGGCCGCCAGTCCATGATTGTCCACCGACTTTTCTAACAGGGACTAATCCCATTTTAGTAGTTTCGTTTGCCATGTTTATTCGACTTTAAATTCCAAACAATTAATAAATCAGAGGAAGTTATTTACCCCCTCCACCAAATGTAACCTTGCTTTTCCTTTCCCTAGAGATAGGCATTGCAGGGTTTTCTTCACGCATAAGGTCATTGTCCACTGCCGTCATTTGATTTTGTGTGGCTTGACTAAAATACTCAGATCTTTGTTCGACGATTTCCTCGTCTATTTTGCAGAGTATCAAACCACCCACTCCAATGACGCCCGCGTGACGACCATCATCGACGGTTGGATAATCGTAACCAGGAACTTCTTCTGGTTTAACTGGCTCCCAGCCCTCTCGGAATCTTTTGGAAACATTAGTTCGGTCTTCTTGACCTAACGTCTCGGCTCTTATCCATCGGTAGACCGTACCAGCTGGAGGATCACTAGGAACCTCTAACATGGAAGGCGGCTTCCAAGGAGTCTTAGCCTTTTTTGTTTCCCTAGATTCTTCAGCTCTAGGTGCCCTTTTTTCAGTTTTAGTTTCTTTATTCACGATTTTTGTAACCTCGCTTTTTGTATTGCGTAATCTTTAAATGAAACGCCTAAGCGTTTCGCTAGTCTTTGCTCGCTTGGAGAAAGCTCCACTCGATTACTTGGTTTGCGTCCAGTCGATGTAGTGCGTGATGGTGAAGCAACGGTTTGGACGGGTTTTGTAGCTTCCACGTTGTTATCAAACTTATTAGGTATTTCTGACCTAAGTCTGTTATCTAATTCATTGTAATACTCATCTGAGTTTAAATCAAAACCTTCATTAGCTAATTGCTCATGAATAGTAAGGGCCACGGTAGTGGCTACTCGGTCTTGACCGAACCAAGAGTTTTTATTTGCCCATGCTTGTGCTTTCGGAGAAGGCTCTGCATATTCTTGAACCTGTTGTGGTTCTTGAAGTGGGCTCTCAACTTCTTGAGTTACCGCTTGGTCATAATCTGCTTCAAACTGGCTTCTTTGCTCAGACGCTTCAATGTATTTTTTTTCAGCAATAGCAGTGCTTAACAATTCAGTAGCCCTTGCTATGGCTTCAGCATCGTTTGCCTCAACAGCCTGTTTGTGAGCTTGTTTAGCTAATTCAATAGTTGAATCAGTTTCGCTCTTACGACTATCAAACATAGTCTTTTCAAAAGATTGTTTGGTCGCTTTTAATTTATTGTTTTCTTCTTCTAGCTGTTTAGCATATTGCACAGCCATAAGTTCGCGTCTTTGAAAATCTTTTGCTTGAGCAACAGCTTTGTTAATTCTGTTTTGTGCATAAGCAGCTTTCTTTTCAACTTCGCCTTTGTCTTTGTTTTCTTCTACTACCTTGTCACTGGTTTCAAAGTTTTCTTGAATAGTGTCTTCTTCAATAGATTTAAGTTCATCTTTGTTTTCTTCAAGATCGATGTACTTAGTTTCATCAGAAGCTTCTTGATCAGCTCTTTTACCAACTGGTAAAGCAGCTTTCTCTACTTGCTCTTCTGAAATATCTGGTAAAGCATATTCTTGTTCAGCCATAAATCACCTATAAAGTTTTAATATCATCGGGATCATTAATGGTGCCGATTACCTCGTCATCATTAATAATTCTTACCTCGTGATTGTCTTCCAAACGAAAGCGAGCTCCCGCATATCTGCCAATCAATACCCAATCTTTTTCTCTGCACCAAGTCTGACTTTCAAATTTATCTTTATCTTTATAAGCGGTAGGACCTACTTTTAAAACATAGGCAACTACTGTAGCTAAAGATTCTCGATCTAAAGTAGATGTGGTTAAGTGTATGCCACCTTCGGTTACGCCTTTACCTTTGTAAGGTAAAACCAATATACGCCAGCCAGTGGGATTAGGCATTCTTTCAAGTAATGATTTATCTAGCAATGTAGGATCTAAAACTCTGTCTTCAGTTTTGACATAAGCTTTATCTACATCTGATCTTGCTGCTTCTTCTCTTTCCTTTTTTCTTTCTTCTGCGATGTGGTTTGGAACTGCTAGTTCGGTCATCGTTAATCCTCTTCTTGCAGCACTTCCCTTATTTCAGATTCCATGGTGCGAAGTGCTGTTAACTCACCAATGTGAAATCTGTAATCTTCAACGGATTTTATATTACCTGCACCCAATGTTTCAAGTATATCTTCTTGTCTTTGTCTAATTTTTTTTAATAGCCATTCGGCTAAATTGAGATCTTCTGCCATTAATTTTTATGAGTATCTAGTTTTCTTCCTTCTGTTTGACATCACTTTACCACAACCTTTGTGGTGTTTTCGTATTAGTTTGCCGTCTTTAGCAAAAGTTTTTACGTTGGTAGGTTTACCGCCCGGATTACCAGCTGCACGTTTTCTTTTAACTGCGCTACTTCTTTGTGCGGCTGTCATGCTTTTAGCTTTTGCTCGTGGTACGCATTTAGGATATTTTCTTTTAGAACCTTTTACTTTAGCTCGACCACACTTTTGAAACTTACCTTTTTTCTTCGGTGCGCCAATATCAACCCAATCTCCTTTAGGTCCTTTACCAAACCATTCTGTTAATCCGCCACTAGGCTTTGCCATGTTTTTTCCTTATTGTTTTTTCCTTGTGTAAATATTTTAACTTGTTGAGTTTTTCCTGCAACATTATCTCCAAGCTGGCCCTTCAATCCAAGTAACTAAACTTTTCCTAATTCCTTTAGTAACAGGATTTACCTTATGTGGTAAAAAAGAAGGAAAAATTAAAACTCTGCCTTTTTCTCTTATAATATTTTTATCAAAAGAGTCTGGTAAAATATCATTATCGAATTCAAAATCACCTCCTTCATATTCATCTGAATCAGATAACTGTATAGTCATACTAAGTTTTCTATCATACATTTCTCCTCTGCCTACAAGACTATCTATATGTTTATGATAAAAACCTCTGTTAGCTGCTAAGTATTCTGTATATTGAATATTAAATATTCTTTCAATATCTAACCCAAAATGTTCTCTATTAATATCAACAAATAAATTTGTGCAAAGATTGGTTAATTTAGCTGTATCTTCTGTACGTGGGTCTATCCAACGAATTTGAGATCTTCTAATATCTTTTTCTTGTTTAGTACTTTCACCTATTTTTCCACCTACGACTCCAATCTCCTCTGGAAATTTTAATGCCATAGTTTTTATATCTTCAATAATCTGTTCTGGCAATACTTCAGGAAGCAAAAAAGAAAGACTTCTCATGTTAGTTACTAACTTCTGTAACCGCCACCACGTTTTTTATAAGTTCTAACTAACCAAGCGTTAGCATAAGCTGAAGGATAAACTTTAAATTTACGTTTAGCCTCTGCTTTTACTCTAGCGTATAAAGCTGGATTGGTTGGTTTAGCACCACCTTTCTTTTTAGCTTTAGTAGCTTTACCACCTTTTTTTAATTTTAAAGCACTCAAAGATTTAGCTTGACTAGCATGTAACTTGCTAGCTTTTCTTAAACCTTTAACAACTTTTTTTACAGTTTTTTTATTTCTAGTATTTGTAGCCATTTAACACTTCCACCTTCGTCTTGCTTGTCTTAATCTTGAATTAGGATTCTTAGCTGCTTTAGGAAACTTTTTCATTTGTCCAGCTGATCTAGCACAAAATGATTTACGTCTCTTAGCCGCTTTACTACCTTTCTTCACCTTGCCAGTTACGGCAGTTTTTAATTTAGAGCCGGGGTTCAGCTTCCTATATTTTCTGACTCCAGCTGCAGTCATACCTGCACCTTTTTTAGTAGGTCTAAAATTCTTTTTATTTTTTGAGGGCATTTTGCCCTTTGAACTTTTTCTAGTAGTTTTTTTAAGTTGTGATCTAGTGATTGCCATAGCTCGTTAAAGTGCTAGGGCCGAGGGGAGAAGATTGAAAACTAGGCCCTAGCGTTTTTAATCTTATCACATTCATTAATTTCCTCTATTCTTTATCAGCAATTCTGCTTTTTTAATTTTATTACTAGAATCTAATCTATCACGACCTAAATCGTCTTTCATCTCGGCAATCGTTTGAGCAACATTTAATTTTTCTCTAGCTAATTCTAGTTGTTTCATGGCTTGCATAGCATCAAATTGTTGTCTAGCTGCAAACTCTTGACTCTTACGTTCTACGTCTTGAGCCTTAATATCTAATTCTTTATCACGTAAAGCTACCAATGGGTCTGCTGGTGGGGCTGGCGGGACAAATGCCATATTGATTTGTGACATCAATCCAGCTTGAATTTGTGCTACATCTTTTGCAATCGCTTCATCTATTTTTTGTTGTTGTTGCATAGCCATTTCTGGCGGCATTGACATAAGCATTTGTTGTATTTGCATGAACTCTGGGTCTTGCATATTTTGCATGTCCACAATTTCTGCAGCACGTAAAGCTACGTGTTGATAAACATGTGCTTGAATGTTAGTCATGATAATAGGTTCAATCATTGCTGAACTTGTTTGTACTAATGAGATATGCACGTTGATGTGTGCATCATGATCTTGCCCAGGGAAAGCTTGACAAGGTTGCCCTTTAATCAACAAAGCGTTTTCACTTGCTGGGTCAGTTGGCATTGGTTGTGGTGGTGGTGGCAATAACTGTTCTATGTTTTGCACACCCATAGCAGAATACATTCTACGATACGCCTCATACATACCTTGTATGCCATGAATCTCTGGGTTTGAATTTACGACTTGTAATATTTCATTAGCCAACATAACACGCTGACTCATAGAGAAAATGTTTGGATCTGAAACTGGTAGTACATCTACGCGTTCATCAAAGTCCATTTGTTTAATCATGCCGTCACCAGCAGAACTCATGTAAGGATATTCTGGTGGTAAGTAATCAGCGAATACTTTGGCTAATAAAATAAATTCAAATCTTTGTGAAGAATGCAATCTTTTATGGATTGCTGACATGACTTTGGTACCACGCTCTAGTAAAGCTACGGTAGTACCAACTGGCATGTTTTGGTTAGCATCGCCAATTTGCATTTCAGCTAAAGCTGCAAATTTTCTGCCACTATCTACTAAGGTACCTAATAGATTAAGCAAAGTGCCAGATGGCTCTTTAAATGGCAGTGGGACAAAAGCATCTCGTAAGCTCCCGCCAGGGGCATCCATGTCTCTGAACTCACCCGGCTGTAGCGGTTGGTCATCGTTTCTGATACGAATACCTCTTGCTTTAAAACCAGCTGGTAAGTTAGACAATGTACCAGCATCTATCAATTGTCTTAGAATAGATGTTGACGCTTTTGATAACCCACCAATCATGTGAGTTAACCCAAATCCGTAGAAACCTAAACCCGGTAAAAACTTATAATGCACAAAATAATTTATGCGTTTTTTCAATGGGTCGTTTTGTCTGTAGTTTCTTCTAATCGATAATACTTCGTTAGTAGTAGTTGAAAGCGTAATCACATAAGGTAATTTAATTCCTGTAGGTTCACCTTCAGCATCTACATCTTCATACCCTGGAATATCTAAGTCAGTATGTACTTCATAAAGTTCACATTGATCGCTTTCGCCATAGCTAGGTTCGACACCTTGCAATTCATCTATTTCTTCTTGAATAGAATCTGTATCGGTATCAACTATCATTGATTCAGATATATCTACATCTCGGTAAAATCCAGCTTGTTGTAATTTTTTAATATCGTTCATAGACATATCAACGATATGCGTAATTCTGCCAGCACTATAAATATCAGTTGTGGCATAAGGCACAACTAAATCTTCTGCTGGAATAAATCTAGAAACAGCACGGCCTAAATTTTGATCGTAGTAAACTTTTCTAAATGCTGAACCAGATAATGGTAAATAAAATAACATTTGATCTGTTTCAGTATCGTACTCTTCCATGACATTCATCAATTGATAATTCATGAACTCACTAACACGACCAGCTTGTGCTTCACTGTCTGGATTTTTTGCACCAACTACTTGAGTTCTTACTGGGCCATTTGATGGCAGTATTTCTTTGTAAGCTTGTGCTTGAAACTGAGTTACCGATTCTGCTAATAGCGGGTGCATAACGCCAGAGGCACCCTCGAAAGGTTGTGACCTTTCTTCATAATTCATTCCCAAAGTTTCTAAACCTTCCTTGTAAGTATCTTCCCAACCTTGTCGCGAGGATTTGTCGGCTTCTACGGCGTCAACTAAATCACTGTAAATAACATCGAGCTCATCTTGCTCTAAGTATTCAGCTAAGTTGTCATTGAATTGTTCTGATAAATCTGGCGTTAACACCGAACCAAAGGTTAGGGTTCCATCTTCCCCACGCTCGAAGACAGATAAATCTATCTCGATGTCTTCTGGTACTTCGACGTTAATTGTTTTGTCTTGATTCTCTACTTCTAAATCTATTAGATCGTCAGAACCTATCGCTTTATCTATATCTGCCATTAGTGTAATACTCTTTCATCTTTATCAAATATTTCGTACAAGTCATCGTAAAGAGAAATTATATCTTGTAATTCCCCAACTACAGTAACTCCCATCTGTTCCGCTATATTTTCTGCTATTTCCGAGCTACTAGCAAATATATTAGGTCCTTCGTAAATTGTGTTCTCACCCTGCACTCTAAACTCAGTCAAATATATTTTTACTTTTGAGTTTTTTTGAGTCATCTACGTGCTCCTTGTCTAAGACTTTTTTAATTTTATCTTCAGCAGAGTTTAACAATTTTTTAGCATGGTTGCTAAGTTTTACTCCGTAGGAAAATGCTTCGATAGATTCATCAATACTGAGATCATCTCTCTCTAAGTAACTTGTGATATTGGTAATCTTCTCCACGGTCTCTTCGTAAGAGAGATCCTCAATCTTCTTTGGCATAAGAAATTATTTTTTATCTTTGACGTTGCTCGCTACTACAGTTGCAGCTGTTGCTCCGCCGACAGTGCCTGCTACTTTTCTGTTTCTTTGTATTTTCTTTTGAGTTTTTTCGTAATTTTTAATTACATCAGAATAATCTTGTTTGACTCTACTATAGACTTCCTTTTCGTTTTTTAACTTTGGTTTGTAATCATCTCTTAAAATTTTTTTGACTACTTTTATTATCTTTTTAGCTGCCACAATTATCTCCTACGTCTTAAAGGCGGCCCGCCAGTTTTTCTTCTTTTAGTTTTAAAACCAGTTTTTTTCTTTTTACCACCAGCATTTAGATATTCTCTCAAAGTTTTATAGCCAGCTTTTTTAACTTGGTCTTGAGTAACTGTGCTGTATTTTTTACC
>CETE01153393.1_pt1 | contig 16612 bp, 13 predicted proteins | sample 531241 | NCBI WGS metagenome assembly CETE01 (sample SAMEA2622336, study PRJEB7988) | marine metagenome | biome: marine biome (ENVO:00000447); feature: deep chlorophyll maximum layer (ENVO:xxxxxxxx); material: "saline water (ENVO:00002010), including plankton (ENVO:xxxxxxxx)" | depth 30 m
CCCCCTGCAAATCTATGCCCGATTCACTGATGATAGCCCCGCTGGCAGCGACCGGCCCAGTTGATGCGTTGGCGCTGTTTTTCGCTCTCGTGATTGGTCATGCTTTCGCGGACTTTCCTCTGCAAGGAGATTTCCTTTCTCATGGAAAAAATCGGCACAACAAGCCTCCCCAACTTGCGGATGGAAGCGAAAATGCTCCTAAGGCCCTTTGGGCTTATCTAATGTCTGCTCACTGCCTCATCCACGCAGGTTTCGTTTGGGTTATTACTGGTTCTGTGGCGTTCGCTGTTGCTGAGTTTATTCTGCATTGGATAATAGACGTATTCAAATGCGAAGGAAAAACTTCGTTCGCCATCGATCAGGGCCTGCATGTCGCTACCAAAGCGGTATTTGTTCTTATCGTTTGGCTGTTTTGACAGCGCTTTAGCTGAATGCAGGCTGTCGCCATAATACCGACCTTGAAAAGACTGCGTGAATGTTGGACTTTCGCTAATGAAAACGGTCTGTAAGGCACTCTTTACCGCCCTTTTAACGGTTCTTATTTCAGGCGCTTTTGTCTGTTCGCAGGCTCAGGATGCCGAAGCAGATTCTGGATTTAAAGAGATCGAACTCTTTACCGAAGTGCTTGAGACCATTCGTCAGGGCTATGTGGATGCTGATAAAGTGACGTATGAAAAGCTGATCAATAGCGCCCTCGAAGGAATGCTTGCGGATCTGGATCCACATTGCCAGTTCATGCAGCCGAAGGTGTTTGAGCAGTTGCAACGACATACGGATAGCACCTATGAAGGAATTGGAGTGACTATTTCGACCAAAAACGATGTTCTTACAATTGTCACTGCTCGTGAAGATGGACCCGCAGGTCGAGCTGGTGTACTTCCCGGAGACCACATTTTGAAAATTAACAATCGCCTGACCGAAGATCTCGGAATCTCTCAAGCGGTGAATATGCTGCGTGGAAAGCCCGGTGAATCCATCAGGTTAACGGTGCGTCGACCAGCAACTCAAAAGCTTCTCGAGTTTGAGTTGAAGCGTGAAGTTATTAAGCAGTCATCGGTTAAAGATGTGCGAATCCTCGAAGAAAAGATTACCAGCCCATATCGAATGGGCTATGCACGAATCCTTCAATTCAGTGAGCCGACAGCTGAGGAGCTTGCGGATGCGCTCGATAAGTTAGAACAAGAATCAATGGATGCTTTCGTGCTTGATATGCGAAATAATCCCGGAGGCTTGCTGGGAAGTGCGATTGATGTGTGTGGTGAGTTTGTAAAGGCAGGCACTGTTGTTTTAACAACTGAAGGAAAACCCGGATCCGGTGAAATTAAGGTTTACCGCACATCAGTCGAGAGCAAACGTCGCGAACGTAATTACCCGCTCGCCATTCTCGTGAATCACTCTTCTGCGAGTGGAGCTGAAGTGGTCTCCGGGGCTCTTCAGGATCTCAAAAGGTGTATTGTCGTGGGGGAGACAACCTTCGGCAAAGGTTCAGTCCAGTCTATTTTGCCGATAGGCGAGGGCAAAGCAATTCGAATGACAACTGCGAAGTATTACACCCCGAGTCACCGGACGATCCATGAAAATGGCGTTGTTCCCAATATCGTGGCGACGATGACGCCGGCTCAGGAAGAGGGTCTGGCCCGGTGGTTTAGCCGCGATACGATAAGCCCGGAAGATCGTAAGCAGGCCGAAAAGTTTCGCGACCCTCAGTTGATCAGGGCTGTCGATGCGATGAAGGGCGCGCTGGTCTATTCGCAGATCCGAGAAGTTAAAACGGGAAGTGCAACTGACGCTGAAGAGAAGACTTTAGTTGGAGAGAAAAAGTCTGGCAAAGAAAAAGCCGATACTTCCGGGGCGACACAAGATCGCGAAAAAAAATAAGTCTCCTGACGATGTCCGAACGGTTGGTTCTTGCTATTGAGACTTCTTGCGACGAAACAGCCGTGGCTGTAGTCGGTGGCGATGGGGCCATTCTAATCTCGAAGATAGCTTCGCAGATTGAGCTCCATTCACCTTATGGAGGTGTGGTGCCCGAGCTTGCATCGCGTAATCATAGCCTCGACCTCAAGCCTCTCATCGAGAAAGCTCTTAAAGACGGAGGGATTCAACTTGGAGAGATTGATGCGGTAGCAGCGACCTCCGGGCCAGGCCTCGCTAGTTCGCTGCTGGTCGGTGATACTACCGCAAAAGCCATTGCAGTCGGTCTGAGGCGACCCTTTTATTCGATCAATCATATCGAGGGCCACCTGCTTTCGCCTTTTATTGGCGCGGGAATAGACCCCCCGGCTCATGTCGCGTTGGTAGTGAGTGGGGGCCATACGATGCTGGTATTTTTTCATGGGGTAGGAAATTATGAAGTGCTCGGATCAACCAAAGATGATGCAGCAGGAGAAGCGTTCGATAAGGTGGCAAAGATGTTGGAACTTTCCTATCCTGGCGGTCCGGAAATTGCCCGCTTGGCCGAAGCAGGCGATGCCGGTGCGTATGAGTTTCCCCGAAGTATGATCGATAGTGGTGACTATGATTTCAGTTTTAGCGGTCTAAAAACTTCAGCGCTCCACCTTCTTCAGAAGATTCAACAACCGATGAGCGAGACTGTGATAAGTGACTTTTGCGCTTCCTTTCAAGAGGCCATCGTCGATGTGCTGGTTACCAAGCTATTTCGTGCCGTGGAGGAAAAAGGGGTAAGAGTGGCTTCAATTAGTGGAGGGGTGAGTTGCAATGCGAGGCTTTGTGAACGATCTCTCAACCAAGCTGCGGCATTTGGTATTGATCTTCAATTGCCAGAACCTTCGCATTCAACAGACAACGCTGCTATGATTGCATATGCTGCCGCTTGCCGACGAGCGGTTGGAGAAGCTGAAAGCGATTTGAATTCAGATATCGATCCGAATCTAAATTTAGCCTGAATGCCTGATATAAAATGGCCATATCATAGGATTGCATCTTCAGCCTTCTCTATCTACTCTCCTTGGTCCCAGAGAGGTTGACGTGACGCCAGGCCATATAATCCCAACTACCAAACAGCAGTTGTTCAATCAATTTAAACCTTATTAGTTTAATCAGTATGACTAAAGATAACCCTTCTCACGAAAAAGAATTGTCCCGGCGTCGTTTTGTCGCCAGTGCGGCAACGGCGGGAGCCGCCGCCAGTATACTTCCGGTTGAAATGTGTGCCCAAGTGGCAGGAAGTGATGCCGTTAAGGTTGGTCTGATCGGTTGTGGTGGCCGCGGTAGTGGAGCTGTGCAGCAGAACCTGACCGCCAACGACAGTGCAAGGCTTGTTGCGGTGGCTGAAGCATTCGAAGATAAAATCGATGGTACCGGGCCTCGTTCGAAAAAAGGAGGAATTCTTGCTTTGCTCGAAAAGGCAGGTAACAGCAGCCAAGTCGACGTCCCTAAGAGCCGTCAATTTGTTGGTTTTGATGCCTACAAGGGGGTGATCGAGGAATGTGACGTCGTTTGTATTGCTACTCCGCCCGGCTTTCGCCCGATTCATTTTGAATATGCGATGCAGCAGGGGAAGCACGTCTTTATGGAGAAGCCGGTTTGCGTTGATGCCGAGGGATTCAACAAGGTGATCGAAGCGGCTAAGATTGCCGACCAGAAGGGTCTCAAGGTGGTGGTTGGTCTGCAGCGCCACTACCAAGAAGTTTATTTGCAAGCTTTTGAAAAAGTTCATTCTGACGGCATGATCGGCGATATCCTCGGCGCGCAAGCATGGTGGAACACCCAGCGCCCTTGGATTGTAGAACGCCAGCCCGGGTGGACTGAAATGGAGTACCAGATGCGTAACTGGTACCACTTCAACTGGCTCTGCGGAGATCACATCGCTGAGCAGCACGTACACAATATCGATGTTGTAAACTGGTTCGTAAGCGGTGATTCCACCAACGGAGGCCATCCGGTTTCAGCTCAAGGCATGGGCGGTCGCGCTGGAACTGAGCCTCGGAGTGTGAGTGAAATTTATGACCATCACTACGTGGAGTTTCGTTATGGTGCTGAACAGAACAATGCGATCATGAACAGTCAGTGCCGGCATATTCCCAATACCTGGCGTCAAATAGGCGAGGAAATACACGGAACCGAGGGCATTCTTCATCTTGAAGCGGGTCGCATCACCGACCTTAAAGGGGAAGTGAAGTGGCAGTATCGCAAGCCTCGAACGGGGGCGACGAATCCCTATCAGGTCGAACACGACGCGCTTTACAATGCGATCAAGAATAACTCACCGCTCAACAACGCTTATTACGGTGCGAGAAGCTCGTTCACGAGTGTTTTGGGGCGTCTCGCTACATACAGTGGCCAGGAGGTTAAATGGGACGAAGCGGTGTCATCGAATTTTTCGATCCTTCCGGAGGAGTTTGATTTTAATGGCGTAGCGCCGGTTCAGCCCGGTGAGGACGGTAACTATGAGATCGCAATTCCTGGCCAGTGGAAGTTACCTTGGGCCTCCTGATCGGATAGAAATAGAGCTTTTTAACGTCTTTTTCGAAATGGGCTCCAGCTTAATAGGAGCCCATTTTTTGTGTTTTAAGAAGAGCAATAGTCTGCTTTGAAAAGAAAGAAGCCGCTCAACCCTGAGGCTGAGCGGCTCCGAAACACGAAACACAAACAGACAGTTACCGAGAAGGTAACCGATTTCAGAATATCTAAATATTAAGAGATGTCAACAATCTGGAGATAAAAAATGTTGTTTTTTTAGATTGGTCGATGGCAAGGATGATTCGCTCATTCTCTGGGATGGTGTAGTTTCCCCCGAAGTATCATGAAAAAGCGCTTCTCAGCCTGCTTTCAAGCCTTTCCTGCACTGGGTATTGCGACGGCAATCATCTTTGCTGCAGGCTGTGTCAGCAGGCCGGGAGGGCATCTTGACGGCATGGCGATCAGATACGGGAAAGTATCGAACCCTAGTGATATCGAAGTGCGAGTCAGTCTTAATAACCGGGCAGTTTATGTCTATGAAAACGAAGAGCCTCGTTTCGTCGCTGCGGTAGCAATCGGAACCAAGGCTAATCCTACTCCGACTGGTAATTTCAGGGCATTTAATAAGTTGCCTCGGAAACGCTCCAATACCTACGGTTTCTGGGTGAAGGGAGAAGAGATCATCCCGGGTAGGCGCACCAGCATGCCCTACGGATACCGCTATGTTGGTTATCCCATGCCCTACTGGGTTGAATTCAAATCGGGTTACGGCTTTCACGCTGGAGCCGTTTGGCCGCAACCTCGAACAAAAGGCTGCTTGCGACTCCACAGGAGTATCGCCTCTGATTTCTTTCACTTGGTGAAGCCTGGAACCCCTATTCACATTGCAAACAGTCTTCCGGAAGATTCAGTTCTTGGAAAAAAGGTGCCGCGTCCGATAGATTACGATTTACCTGATTCACCACGTTCGGTGCTAATTACTGATGCCCCGTTTGATTCGGTGAACGTTTTATTCTAGGGGGAAGTGAATTCCTTATCTCGCAACCATGCAAAGTGCTCCCAGAAAGAAAAATAAGCGCGTCAACGTCCGGACTCCGGAGGTCATGGAGCGCGTTCAAGAGGAAGTTGCCAGCCATTACCAGAGTTCGATTGTCGAAAAGGTTCGCAGCATGGGCGGTGAACTAACGGTGGGAGACACTACGGTGCGTCTCGCTAAGCAATTTGGTTTCTGCTACGGAGTGGAGAGAGCGATTGATCTTGCTTACGCGTCTCGACGCGTTTTTCCAGGGAGCCGCATTTTTCTGATCGGCGAGATTATCCACAACCCAGAGGTCAATCGCCAACTCGAGGAAATGGAGATTGTATCGCTTCCATGGCAGGAGATGGATGAGCAGTATGATTCTTTGACCTCTGATGACGTCGTGATTGTCCCAGCCTTTGGAGCACCTATCTCTTTTGTGGACAAAGTTGAGTCGCAGGGTTGTCGCATCGTTGACACCACATGCGGCGACGTCATGAAAGTCTGGCGACGAGTTAGGAATTTTGCCAAATCCGGTATCACTTCTATCATTCATGGGAAAGCTGGGCATGAGGAGACTCGTGCAACAGCCTCTCGTGCTGAAGGCGATGACGGTAGCGGGCATTATCTTATTGTTTTGACCCTTGAAGATGTCGAAAAGGTCTGTCGCTACCTGGTTGAAGGTGGGGATAAGGAGGAATTCCTAGCAAACTTTCAAGGGGGCTACTCGACAAATTTTGACCCGGATGTCCATCTTGATCGGATTGGGGTGGCAAACCAAACGACGATGCTGAAGTCTGAAACCGAGGAGATCCAGAATCGCGTTCGTGACGCGCTTGTAAAGCGGGACGGTTCCGACGAGAATTTCTCAGTGTTTGATACCATTTGTGGAGCTACACAGGAACGCCAGGATGCGCTGTTTGAAATGCTGAAGCAAAAGATGGATTTGCTCCTTGTTGTTGGTGGATACAATAGCTCGAATACGACCCATTTGGTTGAAATTGGGGAGCAAGAGTTGCCCACCTTTTTCATCCGAAGCGCTTCCTGTATCGGATCGCTCGAAGAGATCGTTCATTTCGATATCGAAGGGCGTGAGGAAGTGACGAGTTACACTGATATCTTCAAAAAAGAATCAAGTGCTATTTTTGGGATCACAGCCGGAGCTTCTTGCCCGAATAATTTGATCGAAGACACTATTTTTAAGGTTTTCGAGCTACGGGGTAGTTCCCGCGAGCAAGTAGAGTCAGCCTGAACTTCAACGCCGCTTGAAGAGTGACTGGCTGTCCGGATAGAGCCTACTTAGAATGTTTGACAGGCTTTGCTGGAAGAATTTTTTAAGGTGTTGATTGAGGGTGGCAGAACTCGAGGCTGACTCACCGCGTTTCCAGAGTTCGTTTAACCGTTTGGCATTTAATTCTATCTCGGCCTCAACGATCGTTTCCCAGTGGGCAGGGTTGTTGATCGGGTCCTGCCATGCTCCACGCCCGCGACCATAGTGGGCCACCGCAAGGTAAAGCATGATGATGAACTTCACCTGAGTCACGAAATGTGCTTCGGTCCAGCGAACCCCGTTTTGCCCGGACCGAGTGAGGTTGTATCCTCGGGTCAAGGCAAACGTTGTCGCGCCCCCCAAGAGCATTCCTATGACGGCCCCGCCGCCAAAAGTCATTCCACCAGAGATGAGCTCAGCCGACAGACCGCCGACGAGCCCGGAGACAGCCCCCCCAATGGTGGCTGCGAGAGGTTCTTCGATATCACGTTTGACGGCAAATTCTTCGAGGGAGGTTTCGGCGAGAGTGGATGCCGTTTGCCCGTCTAGTCCGTGCAGTGAGATGAGTTCATTCACGGTGTCAGCTGTGTTCTCGGCGAGGCGGCTGTACATGGTCTCTTGAATTTTATCAAGATCCTTGCTTCGTTCGGAACGCAACACTAGTTCTCGAAGTTTTTCAGTGAGGTCTTTTCGAGGGAGAGATTCAGAGTCAGTTAATGCTATCTTGGCCCACTTCGCCATCGAGGTGACTACTTCACCAAAGATATCCATGTTACGTTCGATCCACGCATCGGTGAGTTTTTTCGCTGCCGATTTTTGATCTTTACTGACTAAATCTTCCGTCTTTTTAAGGATTAAATGTTCCTGAGTCCAGCAGCGGGTGAATGCATCCAGAGTGCCAACATGCTTCACGATTTCGAAATTTTTGAAGTGTTGTCGCCAGGCTTCTTCGTTGGCACGGTCGCGCTCAGAATCCGGTTGGCCGGTCTGATTGAGGAAGACCAGCACGGGTTTGCCGATCCATTCAATAATTTCTACTTCTAGACCGACGAACCCGAGAGTCTCCGGTGGTTGAGAGGCATCGACGAGATAGAGAACCACATCAGCTTCAGACTGAACATTACGAATCGCTTCCTGGCTGCACCACAGTGATTTATCTCGTGTGCGATCCCATACCTGGTGAAGAATCCAGCCAACCGGGTTTTTACTTGTTCGAAGGCGCTTTGCCAACTTGGCGAGGTTGGAACCAAATCCGGGTGTGTCCCAGAGTTTCGCAGTAATGCCGTCGGTTTTAATGAGGGTATGAGCCTCAGGGATGACAGTGACGTGAGCGCTGTCTGCCACCTCGCCGACGTCACGGCGGAGTAGAGTGCGGGCCAGCGCAGTTTTCCCGACATTAGTATGCGAGATAAGGCTTAAGACGATTTCCCTGTCGGGAGAAGGCATAGGCGAATTATGATTTATTGGAGGATGGTATTTCCTCGCTTCCCGTCATTAGGAATTCAACGTTTGTTTCGGAAAACATTGTTTTCCAGGTGGAAAGTCTCTCCGAGTAAAGTTGTTCTGCATTCGGGAAATCACCTACTTTCTCATCGAAGCTGCTCGAATTCAGAATGATAAAATCGACGGTTCCCAAGGTATTTTCAGATAGCGCTTGGAATAAAGCGAGGTGGGTTTCTTTTTCTGGGGTGGAGGCAAAACTGAACAGCAACGTCTGCTTAGCTTGCTGATTAAGCAGCAGTTTTCCGAGTGACTCCTCATTACCAAACTCGATGTTTTCCAGCCAATCCACATTAACCGGGCATCGAAGCGCTGTTGCTAGGGCGGCAACAGTATGTTGTTTCGTTACATTATCAGGATTGAAAGAATAGGGAATCACCTGAATTTCTCGAGCGTTGCCGGTAGAAATTGAGAGGAGATGATCGAAGTAATGAGGGCAGGTCTCGCGGTAGGGAAAAGCCTGCCGTAATCGAAAGCTTTTAAATCTCCAGAGCAGTCCGAGGACGGTTCGTGGCAAAAGGACGAATATACTGATGCTGATAGCATACCAATGAATCCATCGCGCTGCATTTTCACCGCTAATTTCACGGTCACCCGATTGCCAGTGCATCGCGTTCAATTCTTCGACAGAAGGAAGCTCATCACCGGAAATCGATATGGCCGAACCAAGCGCATATTGGAGTAAGGGCCGCAACTGTTCAGCATCAGTGATAAAGGTGCTTTCCCAAATAGCACGATATTCATTGGCCAGCCCTTTAACGTACATTCCTCCAATGGCTGCGGCAGCAAGAGTCAGAGCAACAAAGTGCAGCATCGACTTAATACGGAAAGCAAGCATTGGAAATTGCAACTCATACCATCTTCGTGCATAGAGTTTTTGAGCAGCATTGAGGGGAGACGGATCTTCCGCAGACGAAATTGGGATCTCTTTCTGGGGGGCAGAAACGAAACGAGCAAACCCCTCGGTCCAAAATCCGCTAAAAAAATTGTCGCGGTAGCGCAGGAAGAGGATGACCTCTTTCACATAAATAAACAGATTCCAAACTAGGATTCCTAGAAGAGGAAAGGAAAGTATGTTGATACGATTATCAGGACCAAGCTCGTTGCTGAGAAAGCCAGCGACGAGAGCAATAAGGAACAGGACACCTGAAAGAATACCAAGCCGGTAATTTGAGTTGGAGCTGAGGAGCCAACTGGATTCATCGGGATACCGAGAGATGAGCCGAGTAATGATGGCTTCGGCCCTACTGGCGAGGAACCGGTGCTCTTCTGAAAAGGAACTGTTCTTTAGAAGCGGGGCTCCAGCGACAGAAGCTGCTGCAGTTCGATCAGCATTAGAGATGAGCCTGCCCTTTTCATCAGTCTGCTCGACCGCTTGAACAATCATAACTTTTCTGACCTCTTCGGGGTTCATTGATAAGGTCAGCTTTTAGATTGCGCCTGGTTTGTCGGCGAGAGCAGTGACGCGGCTTGGGTCGTTTTCGTAGAAATGTGCCAAGCCAATGGCAAGTGCATCGGCGGCATCATGAGGGGGTGTTTCCTTTAATCCAAGCAGAGCTCGGATCATGAAAGCCACCTGCTGCTTGTCTGCCGCACCTTTTCCAACGACTGCCTGCTTTACGCGTTTCGGTGCATATTCAAAGATTTCCATTCCGAATTCGGCAGCCGATAGGATGGCCGCCCCGCGTGCTGCCCCCATCGTGATTGCAGTCTTGAAGCTCTGGACATAGATAACTCCCTCGACAGCGCAGACTTCAGGTTGGTGTTCTTCTATCACTTCGCGGAGTTGTTCACGAATCGCGACGAGACACATTGACTGTCGAATATGGCGCCTGTTTTCAATCACTCCGTAGGTGACCGCCTTATAGATTGGCTTTCGACCTGAGGTGAACTGACGCTCTAGGACAGCAAAGCCCGTATTTCGCAGGGCGGGATCGATAGAGAGAACCTTCACAGGTTAGCTTAACACCGGAATGAGTGAGTAGCATCTTCCAGTTTTATGGGCGAGAGACGACCACAATCAGTTGTCGTAGATGCGAACGTTTGCATCCCGGCGCAGCTTAAGCAGCCATGACTCGAGAGCTTTCTGTCGTTTTTCGATGCTGAGCCGTTTATCCACCTCCTCTTCGAGTTTATCATAGGATGGGGAAGCTTGGCCGACTCGCTTTTCAACCTTGATGATGCGCCAGAACGGACCGTCTTCGAGTGGACTGCTGATCTGCCCCGGAGGAACCGCATAAGCGGCCTGAGTTAATCCTTCATTAAGTGTGCCGCGTCCAATGATCCCAACGTAGCCACCCTTTGCTGCAAAGCTATCAGCAGAGTGAGTCTGAGCCAGAGAACTGAAGTCACTGCCCGAATTCAGCTTAGCAATAAGATCTTTGAGTAGTGTTTCCTGCTGCTCGAAAGTCGACTCTGCCGTCTGCTTCGGAATCGACATGATACGCAGCTGCACTTTACCTTCTGAAGCAAACTCTCCTTTGATCTCGTCATATTTCTCCTTTTTTTCCCAAGGTGTGTTCGGGACCACGTTATCTCCAGCATTCTGGGAACGCAGGGCGGTGATGGCGATCTGGTCTTTTTGAACCTCTCGGAATTGCGCGATAGTCATCCCTGATTCGGATAATTCCTTCGCGAATTTATCGCGGTCGCCGTCAAAACGGTCCTGCACAAAACGGGTCACTGCTTCATCAATGTATTGATTTTTAATGACACCCCCAAGGCGCTCGAATTCGGTTAAGATCAGCTTGCGATCGATCAGGTCGTCCAGTGCTCTCTCTTCCATTTCTCGAATTTCTTTCGTCGCTTGAGCTTTGCTGACCATTCCCTTATTCCCCATGAGCCAGACACGAACTTGCGTTTGAACAGCCGCGTCAACCATAGACTGGGTAATAGGTTCTGCGTTGACGACGGCTTTTAAGCTGTTCAACACAATTGGCTTGGCTTCAGCGTTGGAAACAAATCCCAAGGCGATCAAAGCCACGGCGGAATGGGGCAACTGTTTTAGAATGCTCATAGTTGTTTAAGGGTTGGCAAGCGCCAGTCTCTGCGGGCCTATAAATCTAGAATCCAATCTAAGGCAGACTCAAGCCATTCTTCCTCGTTGTCTCCGATTAAACGGGGAAATTTTCCATTTATTTGAATGTATTTCCCATTTTTCATAAGTTTTAGCTTCTCATCCTTCACTTCAAGAGAGCTGCACCCCTTGAGGGCTGCGCGCACTTTGATCTCCGTGGCAATCAAAAGGAACTCAACTGGTGGAGGGATTCGTCCGAAACGGTCAGTCCAGTTTTTACGAAGAATATCCAAGTCTTCGAGGCGGGACGCTTCGGCCAACTCGCGGTAGGCGGTGATTCTAAGTCTTGCCTCTGCTATGTAGTCTGATGGAACGAAGGCGGGCAGGGAACTCTTTGGTGTCAGGTGATACTGGCCTTCGTTTGTGCAAAGAAAATCGATATTCATCGAGAGGTCGATTCGCCCAGATGAGGGTTCACCTTTAAGCTTGGAGACAGATTGTTTCAGGAGTTGGCAATACAAGTCAAAACCGATTGCAGCTATATGGCCACTCTGCTGAGTGCCAAGAAGGTTTCCGGCGCCTCTTATTTCGAGGTCACGCATCGCGATTTTGAACCCCGCACCTAATGACGAGTATTGCTTAATGGCATTGATTCGCTTGCGTGCGTCTCCAACAGTGAGCATGTCAGGAGGAAGCATGAGGTAGGCGTAAGCTCGACGGTCTGCCCGGCCAACCCGTCCACGGATCTGGTATAGATCAGCAAGGCCGAAACGATCAGCTCTATCGATTATAATTGTATTCGCATTGGGTATATCGACCCCGCTTTCGATGATAGTTGTACAGACAAGAACATCGAATTCATGGCGAATAAATCGATTCATGACGTCTTCGAGTTCTTCGTCTCCCATTTGGCCGTGACCGACTTCGACTCGTGCTTTCGGGACGAGATTCTCGATGCGTCGTTTCATTCCACGAATCGTTTTTACCCGATTGTGAAGAAGAAAAACCTGTCCTTGGCGACTAAGTTCTTTTTTCACGGCCGAGCGAATAATCCGCTCATCGTAGGGGCAGACCGTAGTGGCAACCGGTCGTCGGTTGGGTGGGGGAGTGTCGATTACAGACATTTCCCTGACGCCCATCATGGAGAGATAGAGAGTCCGGGGGATCGGGGTAGCAGATAAGGTAAGGACATCAACAAAACGCCACATCTCTTTGAATCGCTCCTTATGGGTGACACCGAATCGCTGTTCTTCGTCTACGATAACAAGTCCAAGGTTCTTGAAATGAACATCTTTAGAAATGATGCGATGAGTGCCCACCACGATATCAACGTCTCCACCAGCGAGGTTAGAAAGCGTCTGTTTTTGTTGAGCAGTGGTGCGATAGCGGCTCAAGGTTTCAATACGGACCGGAAAGTCCGACATGCGTTCCTTAAAATTACGATAGTGTTGTTCGGCTAAGACGGTGGTGGGTACGAGGATAGCAACCTGCTTTCCCGACATGACAGCTTTGAATGCGGCCCGAATCGCTACCTCCGTTTTTCCGAAGCCGACATCGCCACAGATGAGACGATCCATGGGCTTAGTGCGTTCCATATCGGCTTTTGCATCTTCGATAGCACGGAGTTGGTCTGGTGTTTCTTTGTAAATAAAGGCGTTCTCAAACTCCCACTGCCACTTGTTGTCGGGAGGGTGTGAGAAACCTGAATGAGCTTCACGCTCTGCCTGAATAGACAGGAGCTTAGCTGCGTAATCCATGATGGAATTTTCTGCGTCGCGACGCAGGCGGGACCAACGTTTGTCACCAAGCTTAGAGAGCTTGGGGGCTTTCTTTCCGGTTCCAATATAACGGGAAACGAGGTGTGCCTGATCTAAGGGAACGAAGAGCCTCGCTTGATTATCGTATTCGATTTCAAGGACCTCCTCATTACCATCCGCGGTCTCCTTGTCTTTGATGCCTCGGAACTTGCCGATGCCGTAGTCGATATGGACGACGAGATCACCGTAGTTAAATTCTCGTAGGCTGCTCACTTGCTGGCTGACTTGCCTTTCTTTAGCGAGCCGGTAGCGTCGTCGTCCGCGCTGGTTTTGGTAGCGTCCAAAAATTTCGGCATCGCTTAGAACAGCTATCTTGGCATCCGGAATCGTGAATCCGCGACTAAGACTACCGATGACCGGTTTCAAAAATTCGTCATTCCAGGCGTTCTCAAAGATAAGTTCACTGAAACGTTCTTTCTCTCCGTCGGAGAAAAAGACCATCAATACCGTCCATTCTTCACGGCGCCATTGCTTAATCTGCGAATTAAACTCATCGCGACGAGCTTCCTGCAGGATAAAATCGCCAGCCCCAAATTCTCCGAGTGGATTATCATAGCAGGCGCCATCAAAATTTTCTGCGGCGTCGTTGTTGCCAAGGGTTCCGCTGGAAACCTTTATGTGGGCGAGTTCAGAATCGCACTCGGAGGCAATCAACAAGTCCTCCGAACCGATGTAGTCACCGATCCGACCAGTGTGCTCAAGGTTGGCTTCACTGAGAAGGATTTCGCAAGAAGCAACCTTGCGAATTGAGGTCTGTTCGTCGACGTCGAATTCGCGTATGGATTCGACTTCTTCATCAAATAACTCGATGCGGATTGGATGGAGGGCTTGCCAGGAAAAAATGTCTATGATGCCTCCTCTAAGACTGAAGTGACCACGCTGATAAACTTGGGCTTCCTGTTCGTAGCCGGCCTCTTCAAGGGATTCAGTTAGTATACTAAAATCGAGCTTACTTCCCACTTCGATTGATTTGGCTTGCTTGGTCAAAGACCCGGGAGGAGGAGCCGCTTCATCGAGTGCGCTGCGCGTCAGTATGACTACCGGTGCCTCGCCTGATTTGATAGTTTCGTGTATTTCTTTAAGCACCGCCAGCCGCTCAGCCGCTGATTCAGGGTCGGGAAGGCTCTCTTCAAATCCAGCCCACTCATATTCGGGCAGAAAGAGGCTTTCAACTCCCCAGACAGCAAGTTCTGTCTGGATGACTTCTTGGGACTTAACGTGGGGACAAACGACCCAGATCGTAGAATCCAAATTACCTGACTGCCGCCACTGTGAGATGATACTGGCGATATAAAGAGGGTGACCGGCTTCCGAGACGTGCTCAAACGTCGCAGGATTTTCGGGCGTTGCTAGATGAACCGATTGCAGGGTGGAGGCCAACTGCCGGCTGTTCATCAGGCGCGGGACGACCGTGTCCAGTGCCTCAGTTTCGCTCAGATTCTTCAAAGGGGGAGAAAGCTACAGGCATTTCATCCGATTCGCACGGATGAAACGCTGTTTTGAGAAAACATGGCCTGTAATTTTGGAAGGGCGGAATTCCCTTATAAAAAATATGATAAAATTGCAGGTTTGTAATTTCATTCTTGCAAAAAAGAGCCTCAGGCGTAGCTTTCTGCGAGCATGGCAAAGGAAAAAACCGCTTTAGCCGACCGTGCCAAGCGAGCACGTCGAATCGTCCGCAACCCTGCACTTTACAAGGTGTGTGTCGGATGCGATTCGATTGTAGCGTCTAAGGTTAATATCTGCCCGAACTGTCACGCTTACCGTTTTGAAGTGGATGCTGATCTGGTGGTGGCTCAGGCAAAAGCACTTTCCTCTCGCGAGCAGAACTCTGTTGTCGCGGAAGACCTCAAGTGATTTTGTTCTTTTGTCCCGAATTTGAGGGGTGGCAGAAAGAAGAAAGTCCTTGCAAAGCATTGTCATCCCGGCAAGTTACGCGCCTCGCTAACTCCAGTGCGTTTTTCCATTGGTGCGATAACGGGTAGGTACCGAAGCGGTCAAACGGGGCAGACTGTAAATCTGCTGGCTATGCCTTCGAAGGTTCGAATCCTTCCCTGCCCACCACTTCTCTCCTTCAACGACTACAGAAGGCAAGGGTGGTGGTCCCAAAACCCCTACCATTGCCGCTTGGCACCAGCTTGGCACTCTTTTCGGTCCTTCGCCAAGTGCTTGCCACGGGACGCTTCGACGAAACCAAAGTTCGGATTCTCGAAAAACACCTATAAATGGGAGACGCGAAAGAGCGAAGTTCACGGCACACCCCCTGGGTAGAGAATTTCACCCCCATACCCCCCGGCTAGGTTTGCACGGCTTGCAAACCCCTCGATCAATCAAGGGGCAATTCTCCCTGCTTCGGAACGAGCTGCTTGGACGAGTGGCACCAAGTTTGGGGCCACTCCTTCTCCTTGAGCGGAATCGGATTCGGCTGAATCGGGACATCCTCTCGTCCCGTCTGTGCCCGATTGATGAGAATGGTGGCGCTTAGCTGGCGGGTTATGGAAATGGGAGCAACCGAATGGATCGAGTTTCTCTAAAATTCTCCAAAGTTCGCCAAATCTCTTTTTGAGACAGGTCGTCCCAATAGGAATTTCAACCGATGCTTAGCCGACCTAATCAAAGCCCCGCTCCGATAGCAGTCACTATGATTGAGGGTAGTATTTGTTCGGTAAATGACCCGCTCGCCATCTAAGTATTTGTGGGCGTGAGAACCATCCTCCAGATATTCGATGACATTACTATGCCATACAGAGTGATACAGCGTGTTTGTTAGGTCTGGCTCTTCGAGCGAGATGGGAGGCCGAATTATGCGTCCGCTTAACGCGAATGAAGTTCCGCTTCTGCCAACCATATTGTTTCTTCGGAGTAGACGCCTCCATTTGTGGCACAGTTCATATCCGTTGTTCATCAATACGCCATCAAATTCAATGAGAGGGGCAATTTCTGCTACGACGCTCCTGTGGACTAGGTCATCGGCATCAAGAAGTATAACAAAATCGTCAGGATCAGGGTTGGCTCGATAAAGGGCAACGTCCCGCTTTAGCATCATATCCCATAGTCCACTGTTTTTTGTTGAAATGGTTCTTGCATCTTCCGGTGGGGCGAACGGATGTTCGATGAACTGAAACCGTTCATCTAAGTTTGCTGCAAAATCAGGAATGTCGTGGCAGCACACAATGGATTGAAAATCGGGGGCTGATTGATTTTCTAGAGAGCCTAACGTCCGCTTCAGTAGTTCGCAGGTAAGCTCCCAGTTTGACACTGAGCGCTCCGCGACAAGGGGGGTTAAGAAGAAGATCATAGGAAGGTTGAGATGTTAGGTTTAGCTGAAAGGAATTCGCTTTTTCAAGGGTTGCTTATCTGCCCGTTGGTTCTACCGGGATTGAGGGGGTGCAATCCAGTCAGCTAAACCAACAAGACCATCGAACAGCCCGTGGAGGGCCTGACTCCGATTTGATAGAACGAACTTCAAAGCGAAGCTGGTTCCCTGTCTTGGCGTAAACGATCGGGTGTTCCGTTTTCGACAAGCGGAGTTTAACGGATATACTGTTCCTGTGCGATCGATCTAAGGG